>JAEEGL015446633.1_pt1 | contig 23472 bp, 22 predicted proteins | sample 9134231 | NCBI WGS metagenome assembly JAEEGL01 (sample SAMN16246548, study PRJNA631951) | gut metagenome | biome: gut microbiome; feature: rumen; material: fiber-attached | host: Bos | place: Iran: Karaj | collected 2018-10
AAACGTGCGTTGGATGTTTGTGATGTTCCCGATGGAATGAGTTTGTACGACAGATGCGGGGATAAGAATGTTCTGTCCGATAATATGTATGGGGTTGATTTATCCCAAATGGACAATAACACAATCATTATTAAATATGCGGGCGGCAAAGATTATGAGGATAAGTATATGGAACTTTCCTCACTTGTTGACCATTATATAACAAACATATACTCCATTGTTTCTGAACCTGCATATAGTGTTTCGGAGATAGATGAACTTCGGGACATAACCGAAAGAAGAAAGAAGTTCAATGACGCTTTTATGGACTATGACTCGTTTATGAAAGCATACGAAAAGGCGAAACTGTTTGTTGATTTGTATGACTTGAAGGGAATGGAAAGTGTATATTGGTCTATGATAAAGGATAAGGTCAGGGATATAATGATGCAGGTGCAGGCAGATAAAGACACCAACATCACAATAAACTATGATACGGATTGCAGTGCCTTTCAGATAAAGAACTGCGAGATAAAGAATGCCGCAGGATTAACAGGTGTTGATATTCTTGATTGCGAGGTTTCAGGCAATGTTTCAAGTTGTGCTATGTACACCTGCGACATAAAAGACGCCGTGTTGAAGTTCTGCTCTTGTTTCAGCAATTGCCACATTGACGACAGTTATGTGTCGGATACCTATTTGTCGGATGGAAGCAAATGCACGAACTGCAGGATATTCGGTGATTCCACAATTAGCGGCACATACGAGAAGTGTAGGATTGGTGATGGAGTGAAGTATATGAAGGATACGAAGTTCAAGCACACCGACAAAAGCAATGCGGTTGAAATATAATTAATAATATGAGGATAAAACGATTGAATGAGATGTTATCTGATGAGATGACAAATTCCCAAAAAGCGGAAGATATATCCAAAGACGCTTATATGCCAGATACAGGTTTCAATAGGGAAGATTTGTATGATGCTGCTATGGATATGGCACAATGGAAAGATGAAGAGATGTGGAAAACAATAAATCTTATTCTTGATGCAATTGACCATGCCTATTTGGAAACAAATGGAGGTTATGGTGATTTGTCAATCGAAGTTGTTGATAAGGTTAAGTATTTGAAAAAACTTCGTTCTAAAATATAAATAATAAGGACTAATATATTGAAACTATGATAAAGATAAAAAGAATAGACGAGTTCGCATCCAAAATGGTAAGTGAGATGGCGGTAAGACCCGATATGTTCAAGGACTATGAGGAGTTTGACATATTTGATTCCACATACTTCATTGTTAAGAACAAGAATGGTTTATATAACTTGTCCGATAGAAACGGGAATTTGATAAGTGACATTTGGTTTGAAAAAATCACGAAGAATGATGATGGTACAGTTGAAACCATAGTGAAGGACAACGGAAACAAAAGTCACGCAGCAACCTATTCAAATCCGAAAGAGTTTGAGATGTGTGTTGGTGTTCAAATGGATGTGATTGATGATAATATTCTACCTGACGATATAGAGATTGGTGATATTATTCTGATTACCCCATATAAAATCAAAACGGACACAAAGTCAAATGTTGTTATCATTGCGAAAGTTGTTGTTGATGGAAAAGAACTTTTACTTGGCAAGGACAAAAAATTATATAATAGTGACGGAAGTGCTTATGTTGCAAAGAGTACTCCAATTATTATCAGTAAAAACAAGCAGGCGGGAAAACTTACGATTGTAGATGATTGGAGTGTTTCAAGGGATTATGACCCTGACTTTCCGCAAAAACAAAATAGAGTTACTATTTCAATAGATGTTGATGCCTTTCTTTATCCATTTTGGGAAAAAAACTTCGATTATGACAATACGGAATGGAAAGGTGTTGAAAAATATAAATCACATTCAGAAAATGGCAAATTAACGAATTTAGGATATGATGATTTTTATTTTGATGGTGAATTTGAAAAATATTATCCGATTATTAAAAAATATAAAGATGTATGTTATCCGTTTTTATTTTTTGGAAGGTATATGAGTAGATATATTGATGATGTTATGGAAAATATGTTTGGTGCTGAAATAATGGGAAATGTAGAGTATTCGGATATTGAACACTTTTTTGGAAAAGGTTTTAATAGAGGTGATTGTGAGGGTTCATGTGGCATTGTTTGGCATAATAGTATGTTTGAACCATATTCGGAAAAATCAAAAAAAGGTTATAATATACTTTGTGGTGTTAACTTTAAAGACACTGAAGAAATGTTGAAAATTTTAAGCGGAAATGCCATAGTAAAAATCATCTATTATATTTCAGACAAGGAACTCAAAAGACCTGATGTTGACCAAAGGCAGGAGAAGTTTGCAAAGAAAGTCGTTGAAGCATTGTTCGGCAGGAAATATATGGATGAACTTAAAAAACGGTTTAACTAATATAGAGCAAATACAATCAAATGGACGTAACGACTTATAATCAGACACGGAACTACGACAACAGTGTGTTGAGGTATGTGATAGTCGCACTTCTTGCGGAGTTGCGGAACAAGATTTACATATACCAACATCTTGCTGACGGAACTTCAGAAAAGGTGGAGATTCCGTTCATGTATTCCATCACGGGTTCCGAGCGTTTTTTGAAGGATGAGTTCCAATACGACTCCATAGACAATGGGAAAGCAATTGGCGATTATGAGAAAGTTCCGAGAGGTATTCTGAATATAGAAAGCATATCCATAGATACTTCAAGTCAGATGAACAAGTTTACTCAAACCCGTTTTGTCCACGAGGTTGATGGGGAACTCAAAACTTTTTATTTGAGGTGCTGTTTCCTTCCGCTTAATATGTCATTTTCGTGCAATATGGTCTGCTCATCACAACTTGAAATGCTTAAGGTTACGGAGTCCATTATGTCGAAACTTTATGCGGTTACATTATTCTATGTTGATTTGGGTATGATGCACATTCAATCATCCTATACAATGCCTACCGATTATAGTCAGGAACGACCTGTTGATTTCGGAATGGAAGCTCAAAAGGAATACAAGATTTCATTCAACATAGAGGTGAAAAGTTTTATGCCTGTCTTTGAACACGGCATTCTGTTTGATGAGATTGCTGATATGATAAAGGGTGTGAAGGGTACTATAATGACACTTCGTTCCGATGAATACGGCAATGTCGGAATTTATCCGAATGGACTTCTCACCAAATTCCATATTGGTGAGGTTGATTACAATACGGATGTTGATGAACTTGATAAGAATACTCCATCAGGTGGAGTTTCAGGTGAGGTTATACCCGATATAAAGAAACCTAACACAAATATAATGTCCAATACTGATAAGGACATTAATTACACGATAAAACCACCAGGTTATGCCGAACCGCAGAATTTGGATAGGTGATTGTGAATATACATGGATAATAACAGAAGAATAATATAAATTTAAAACTATGACACATATTAAAAGATTAAATGAAATGCAATCGCTTAATGAGGAATGTATAGGCAGCGACCACTATCCGTGGGAAAGAGTTGTTTGCAGAAAGAAAGTTGGCGATTTCAAGGTGGTAATAACTTTAGACACCGAAAAAGAAGCAGATGGGTGTAAGGATATTTACGGTTACGGTGTATATGCAATACACGGTTTTGAGCAGGAAAGCGGAAACGGCGCGACATCGGAAGAAGAAGCAATGGAATGGGCGATGGATGAAATATCTTATCTGCAGTCTCACGATGATGACGATGACGATGATGATGACGATGAATGGTAGTAAACATCACCAAATTTCCGAAATAAAATATAATAAAAAACGCAAAGTTCCGATTTGGACTTTGCGTTTTTTATTATATATCATTGATATATCGGTTTAGAAATTACCTGTGTTTCCGTCATATTCCCAAATCATTCCAGGCAAATCTTCAGGAAACCTGTATGCACTGTTTTCAATTAAATCACAGATTGCATAACCGAGTGCCTCGTTACCGTATTTTTCGGCATAGTCAAGAATATCCTGTTCGGTTGGTCTTATTACAACTCCTTCATTGACTTTATTAAAATCATCAAATTTTTTAATTTGTGCCATAACTATATAATTTATATTATTCGTTTTGTGACGCATATTCCATATCGGCAAGATAGTCTTTCAGTGTTTGGAGGTGTTCCTCCTCATCTGCGAGTATATCAACTGACATTTCGTATGTGGTCATATCTTTTCCGTTTGTAAGGTCGCATAGTTCCTGATAACCTTTGATTGCACATTTCTCATGTTCAATGTTCATCCTCACGAGTTGCGGGGTGTCGTATGGTTTCTGTGGGATACCATAAACGCAGTCACTAAGTTCTTTCAGAACATTGATGTCTTTCAAGATTTCTATGTCTCCACCAAGTTCGTTGATGCGTTTCAGTATTTTTGCTGCGTGGTCATTGAGTTCATCCTCCGCCATTTCAGCAAATGCTTTTTCGATGTTCGGACGTTCCTTTCCGCACATGAACATCGCTACGGTATTGTAGTGATACCATTGCAACACCTCTTCGGCATATCTTTTGTAAAGGGTGGCAAGGACAACGCTGACATCAATCCTGTCGGAAACATCCTCGTTGATTGCCGTTCTCATTATTTGTGAAAAACTTTTCATGTTTTATTCTCTTTTATTCTCTTTTATTCTTCTTTATTCTATTTCGGAATTATTTTATAATTTCCCCTTTTACCCAACTTGGTTTGACATTCGGCAAAACAAGGTTCGGATTGTCATTACAATAAAAATCACCACCAACTTCTTGTGGCGCACCTTTAAGGGTGGTCAGATTATTAGAACTGCAAAAAAACTTTCTACCGACTTTTTGCGGTGCGCCTTCAAGGGTTGTCAGTTCATTATGACTACAATCAAAATACCAACTTACTTCTTTCGGTGATCTTTCAAGGGTGGTCAGTCTATTATGCTGGCAATCATAATACCCGCCAACTTCTTGTGGTGCGCCTTCAAGCGAGGTAAGATTATTATAACTGCAATCAAAATACCCGCCAATTTTCTGTGGTGCTCCTTCAAGGGAGGTTATTTTATTATTACTGCAATCAAAACTCCCGCCAACTTTTTTCGGCGCGTCTTCAAGAGTGGTCAATTTATTGTTATCGCAATAAAACCCTCCACCCACTTCTTTCGGTGCGCCTTCAAGAGAGGTTAATTGAATATTACTACAATCAAAATAACCTTTAACCACTCCAAACTTTATAATGAGTTTGTTATCGGAAGACACCAAATCTTTTCCTATTTTAGCATCACCATCACAATCATACAAACCCGTTTCTTCATTATAAACCAGATTGTATTTTTTTATTTGGTTATCAATAATAAATTCTTCTGATTTTAATATCTTTGTCATATCTTTTGTATATATACATTATTTATAAGAATTGCTTGTGTGATTTTTCATTTACAAGATTAATGGGGGGTAATTCCATAAACAAAAGGGACGAATGTAAATGTTCGTCCCTTTGTGTTGTGTGAATGTGTGTTTTTAGTTTTCGGGTTTGTCAATTTGTGTGTTGAACACCCTTGTCGTAAATTCTTTTCTTCTGCCTTCCGACCAATTTTTCACTGCCGTAAGATAACCGATAATTCTTGTAATGGTCGTTATCTTGTCCGAACCGCATTCTGGACACTTATCAACTGGTCTGTTCACAATCTTTCCGCAATCATCACATTTACTGATTGGAATATTGAACGTAAGGTATTGACAACCATTCTTTGCAGCGTGCCTCAAAATCCTGTCATACTGTGTGCTTGAAAGGTGTTCTTCAAGATTGATATGTGCTGCAGCACCACCATCAAGATAGTCGCCAATGTAGTTCTTTCCGTGCATCACAATCTTGTCAAGAACTGAAATGCTCTTGTCATTCGGTTTGAAGATGTATGACGCGTACAGGTTGGTATCTTCGGGAACCCAATATCCATCCTCTTTGTCCCATTTGTAGTTCTTGACCGCAAGGGATTCGGCAGGAACCTGTTCGGTGTTGAATGTGGTTTTGTCGGTTTTGTGAAGTTTGTTCTGTTCTTTTACCGTTGAGAAAATCATTTGGCAGAACTCCGCATAGTGTTTGTTGTTGGTGCATTTGAGTCCGAGAAATTCTGCCGCCTGGTTAAGACCATTCAAACCGATGGTAAGGTATTGCTTGTTGAGGTCAATGAAGTGTGCGGAATATGCGGGGAGCAATCTTGCGTCATACATATCCCAAAGAAGTTCATTGTATGCGTAATGGTACTTATAAACTCTTTCAAGAATTTCGATGAGGTATTTCTTTATAGCGTCATAGATGGCATCCTTTTCAAGTCTGTCCTGCGGGTTGTCAAATCCCTTTGCCGCATTTTGAACAATGCGGGAAAGGTTGAGTGAGATGACGGATTTGCTTCCCGTCATGAGACCCATATTACCATTCGTGAAATTGAACTCTTTTGTCGTGACCATATTTTTGAGTCTACAGCACGAACTCAATGAATCAACCGTATCTGAAATGTAGGTGAAGAAACTATGACCTCTTGCATATTCATCACATACAAACTGATAGGTTTCTTTGTCTACGAAATCGCCATCTTTATAAACAAGGGCGAAACTTTCCACGGGGAATGTAAGAACGGTTTTAAGACGTTCCTCGTTGAACCACATCATAAATTCTTTCTGCAACCACGAGAGTGTTTCCCAAATTGGTTTTGTGCCATCTGGAAATACAAACTCACCGAACATTCCCTCAAAGAATGGTTTGTCAAAATATGAGAAGTTCACGAATGGCGATTGCATTGAAGAGCGGGATGGCTGGTTGATGCTATAAATGATTTGCTGGAAGTGCTGGTGAATTTGCTGTCTGATTGTTCTTGGGTTAAGGCACACTTCACTTTTGCATTGTACATCCACTTTATTGATATAGTCATTTCCCCATTCTTTTCTTGCGAAGTAGTCAAAGTAGAGGAGGACTTCACTTGTCGCGACTGCGCCTGCGAACTGTGTTGAGAGTGCAAGTACGAGGTTGACATACATTCCGCAGAAAGAATCAAGGTTTTTGGGTTTTGCTGAAAGACCGCCAATGTCCCTAATTCCATTCAGAAGGAATGGATACATGGTGATTGAGCAGCAATATGGACTTGTGCAGGCAAAACTTGATTCATCGTTCTTATAGATAATATGATCATCAAGGTCCCTGCAATACTGCTTTGCATCAAAATCTGGGAAGAGTTTATGCAGTTTGTTTGTTATGATGGTCCTGTTGATTTGGATGTTGTCGGGTTTGTGGATTTCGGAGTTCAGCACACCGATGTTCTTGTTGGTGACATTTGAGTTGTCATCAATGGTATTGTCAGCGGTGTTGTATGCTGTTTTGTAACTTTCAATGAATTGTTCTTTCTGTTTGACAAATTCCCGTATTCTATCTCTTTCGTGTCTGTACAAGATGTATGATTTTGCAACATCGGGCAAATCGCAGTTCACAAGAGTGGATTCAATAATATCCTGAATAATGTTGATATCAAGGATATCGCCATCAATTGAGTTGTATTTTTCTATGAGGTTTTTGATGATGTCATCATAGCACTCTTGGCAGAATTTTGTTTTGCACGATTTGAATGTTTTCATCAGGGATTTCCTGATTTTCGTCTTTGAGAATTTCTCAATGCTTCCGTCTCGTTTGATTACTTTCATACGTGTTTATCTTTATATATTACATAAATTATTTCCAAAACAGATGTGTTATATCCTCGTATCCAGTATCGGATAGGAAGTACATCCGTTGGTTTGTTGTCTTTTTGTCAATTGAACCGTATTGCTCATCATAGTGTCCGATTTTTATGTAGTCGCACAAATTTGACGAGAGTATATCAGGGTCGATGGTATCTTTTCCCGAATACCATCCCGTCTTAAGTGAAGTATGTGATTTAATGTGCTTAAGTAACTTAAGCAGGGTTTTTGTATCATTGTCCCCGCCCATAAAACCCACACAGGTTATCCCATCATTACAAGAAATGAGGTCATCAAGTTCATCCGTTGTGAGTTCCGTTCCGGTGTTTTCTTTTAAGTATGGACTATGGCAACCCACGCAATTGTTTGGACACATTGTAAGGTTCAGAGCGAGAGTCACCTCATCGGGGAATTCCCTGAATACTATCTGGTGGTTATCATATTTTATCATTGCAGGTTTCCTTTTTTTGAAAATAACAAAAAACAAATAAGTTTTAATGCGTTAATGCATTATAATGAGAGTCCTCCGCCACCTCCGCCTTCATTTTCTCCTTCTTCTTTTTCTTCTTTCTTCTTTTCTGCCTTGAAGTTTGATTTTGGCGCACCATCAAGTATCTTTTCTATATCATCTGGTTTGTAACCATCCTTTTCAAGTTTCTTACGTTCTTTGATTCTTGCATTCATATCAATATCCTCTTGTGTCAGACCACTGAAACGCTGAACAAGAAAGTCGATATCGAAATACGGGGTGTCATTTCCTTCGGCATCCTGTGTCACAAATGTTTGCATGATTGAACCAATGAAATCTGATTTTTTCTGAATAACCTCAATCTCCCTCATTTCCGTAAACACGTTATCTGAAATGAAATTGAGAGTCAGTGAATTCCTGAATTTTATGTCGGTTGCAAATTCTTTGTGGTTGAGGCAAAGTTGTATATAGACAGGTTTCACAATAAGTTCCTTATATATTGAACGGAGTCTTTCAATGAAGTGTGCGAACTTGACTTCCTCCCTCATCATTGACTCGGTGTTAAGTGCGTAACTTCCTCTTCCCTGCATATTGTCAAATCTTGTGAAAGGCACTTTGGATGCCTGCCAAAGTTTCTGCTTGAAATAGTTCATTGCCTCGGTATCGGACAAATCAGGACCATCGCCTCCCAATGTTTGCATCTGCGGACTTTCACCATTCACACTCGGAAACCAATATTCTTTGTTGAATGGCATCATTGGACGACCATTTACCATAAGTTCACCGCTTTCATTGTTGAAGTCAATTATTTCCCTGTATGAGTGCATGGTTTCAGCAAGTGTCTGCTTACCCCTGTTTGAGTTGTTCTCAACGGGGATGGTGAACATTGTCTTGAAGGATGAGTTCGTTACCGCCCACATAATTCTTGTTGATTCCATAATTCTCAACAGGTTGAAACTTCTTGAAAGACGTTCAACATACGATACCCTGCTTGCCGAATCGAACTGCCCATAAGAGATATAGATGATTTGGGAGTCATAAAGCACCCTTTGTCGTGCGGGGTCATTCGGATATTGTATCCAAATCTTTTCACCTGTCTGATGGTCAACAGCAGGAACAAGTGAAAGCACATCAAGTTCCTTGAATTTGATGATGTTTTTCTGTGTCTCACGTTTCTGTTGGTCGCCATCATAGATGATTTCAAATGCAAGGAACCCCTCAATCAAAAACTTTCTGAAATACCCCCATGCCATGTTCTGGTCCCAAAATCCGAAGCACGAATAAATGTTGTTGAATATTGCGTCAATTTCATCGTGGAGGTCATCTGCGAGCAGTGTTCTGTTATAAAGCAGTTCGCAGAATAATCCATTCTTGTTGTAGCAAATGCTCTCGTCAGTTATGATGTCAAGGATATCCTCAATTTCATCCTGCATTGCAAGTCTGCGAAGTTCGTTCCGTTTCGCATCATCGTATCTTCTATCGTACAATGATACATTCTTATGCATGGATGGGTCGGTCAAACTGAACCCATTGAATATGTCATATACCGAATCCCCGAACTGAAATTCGTTGGTTTGTGGTGCATTTGGATCAGGGTCGTATAAACCGATTGCTTGTGAGTTCTTGAATATTTTGCCATCAAAGTCCATTCCAAGATTTGAAATCTTGCGAAGGAGTTTTGAAACACCGTTTGTCTGATTGTATGTTCTTGGGTCTTTTCTTGTAGTTAAGAATCCTGCCATATGCTTATGGAATTAAAAAAGTTACTTTCTATATTTATATGCCGGGCATAAACATGATATATCTTGGATATATCGCAAGTTGTATTTTATAAATAAATAGATGTATATTTTGAAAAACCAATTGTAAAGTTTTGGCAGGGAAAGTAGCAACTATAGGGGATTTGTTTTCACCGATGCAGTCCATACAGACATGCATGGAGTCGCAGGGTAATGCAATCAATGGCAATCTTGTTTCGATAAACAATGCTGTTATTGGTTGTGCCACTACATTATCTGAAGCGGCAAGTGTGATTGATACATCCGTTAATACCATCAAGTCGGATATTCTAACTTCATTGAAGGATATCAATAATGTAATTGAACGTCAGACAACCGCAGTAAAATCCGTTGGCAAATCATCCATAGGAACCACTTTGGCATCCATCAAGAAATCCACAAGTGATACCAATGTCATGCTTGCAGAATTGAACAAGAGTTTTACTAAGGCGAATAAGACTTTTGATAAAATGACCGAAAATATGGTCACGCAGTCCGATATTGATAGAATGCTTACGGATATTAAAGATGTCATGTCAAGTCAGATGGCGGCGGCATCGGCAACATCTATGGGAATGGGCAGTTCAATTGAGGGGGCGATGATGAATGTCAGTGCGGGACTTGGACAGATTGTATCTGCTGAATCATACATATCCAATCAGATAAACAATACCAACAGATATCTTTTCTATATGAGTACGATCATGCGGAAAATATCAAAGAAAGGTGTTGGCGGGAAAATTGCAGATGTGAATGAAAAGGTGACTGGAAAGGCAAAAGTTGCAAAGTCAAAACTGCTTGATGTCAAGGGTGGAAAGAATGTTGGGGATGTTATAAGGGCAATGGCAGATGCCGCTGTTATGATAAGCAAGATTCCATTTACAAAGGCATTGACATTGAAGAGTAAGGTTAAGGGCATATTCGATGCGTTCTTCAGCACATTGAAGAAGAACGAAAAGTATATGACTCCTGCCAAGATGAAGATGTATGAGTCTGCTATTGTATCAATGCGGAGAATATCCGATAAGTTGCACGATGCAGCAAATGAACTTGCCGGCATTTCGGTTGTTGGTGTTTTTGCGAAGATTGGTACAAAAATGATAGGTACAATTATAAGGGATTTCATGCTTGCATTGAAACCTCTTGAAGCGAAGAAAACACTTCCTAAAACTGAACTTGCGGCAATAACAATGAAACGGATTGCAAAGCAATTGCTTAAGTTCAGTGGGTACATGGCATTGTCCCTTGTTGTTGCACCATTTGCCATTGTTGGTGCTAAACTCACTTCCGTTCTTATCCGTTCCACAATGCTTGCGTTGAAACCTCTTGGAACATTAAAAAACCTCGCAAAGACTGAAATTGCTGCGCATAACCTTAAGAAAATTGCAAAATCAATTCTTTTCTTTGAGGCATCAATGGCATTGACCACAATACTTGCACCCGTTGCCCTTGCTGGTGTTATGCTGACGGGTATTCTTTTGAAAACCGTAAACTTCATGCTCAAACCTTTGGGTAGGGTGAAGACGACAAAAACGGTTGTTCAGAGTGCAATAAATCTTGAAATAATCGGAAAGTCACTTCTTATATTCGAGGCATCAATGGCATTGACATCCATCCTTGCGCCTGTTGCCTTGATTGGTATGGGACTTACCGCATTGCTTGTTAAAGGTTCTCAACTTCTGTTCAAATCGTTGGGTTCAAAAATTGGTACAATGAACATACGTCAGGGTGCGTGGAATATGACATTGATGACCTCATCATTGATTTTGTTCACCCTTGCCATTCTTGCCACAACAATGATAACGAAGTATATCATTACGGGCGGTACAGGAAAGATTGACCTCAAGAATATTGTTGCGTTTGCGGGATCAATTGGCGTGTTTGCACTTATGCTCGGTTCATATAAGATATTCCAAAAACTTGGTAGCGGAAAAGGTGTTGTGAATGTGAAAAAAGCGGCAATCAATGTGTTGCTGATGAGTGCTGCCATAATTGGTTTCAGTATAAGCATTCTTGTTGCCGATTTGATAACAAAACAAATATTGGGCGACAGTCTTAAATCAGGCAAACTCGATATGAATGATTTGGCGGGTATCGCTGGTGTTGTCGGCATCTATGCGTTGATGCTCGGTTCATATTGGGTGTTCAAGAAAATAGGTTCACCAAAAAGTGCGAAGAGAGCATTTGCGGGATTCGGTGCGATTGCTGCAATGTCACTTGGTATGATATTGTTTTCCAGTGCGTTGTACATAACACATCAGATTTCAAAGAGTATTGTTAAGGATTGGAAGGGCGGATTGGATTGGAAGGCGGTTGCTATGGATGTTGCCATATTCGGTTTGATGCTCGGAAGTTTGTGGGTGTATAATAGAATTGGAACAGCGAAGAATGTCAAGAAGGCATTTGCAGGATTCGGTGCAATTGCAGCAATGTCACTCGGTTTGGTTATATTTTCCGTATCATTGGTGATTACTGATGCTCTTGTTGGACATTTATGGAATACATCCAATGGCAAGATGGATTGGCCAAGTTTGATTAAAACCGTTGCCGTATTCGGATTGATGTTCGGTGCAATGTACATATTCAAGTTTGCGGGCAAAGGCAGCAATATGAAACAAATACTGAAAGGTGCTGTGGCGGTTGCGGGAATGTCTGTGGCATTGGGTGTATTCGGTTTCGGATTATCATTCTATACTAAAGCAACTGAAAAGGCAAGAACTAGCGTATTGCTTATGATGCCTATTCTTATTGGTGCGTTTATTGGTGAATTCTTCCTTGCAGGAAAACTTGCCAAGAATATACTTATAGGTTCGGGTGTTATTGTCGTAATGGGTATTGCGATAGGTATATTCGGATTCGGAGTTGGTTTCTATGTCAAAGCAATGAAAGAAGCGAACTGGGGAACTATCGGTAAGATGGCGGCAGTAATTGGCATCTTCGGAGTTGAGTTCGCATTGCTTGGTATTCCTGTTGTAGCAGGAATGGTTGCGCTTGGATCCGCTGCGGTTGCTGCAATGGCAGTTGGTATGTTCGTATTTGGTGAGGGTGTCAAACATTACGCTGAAAAAATTGAGGAGGTAGGCACGGAAGAGATAAAGAAGATGGCAGCAATCATTGGTGTGTTCGGTCTTGAATTTGCACTGATTGGTCCGCTCTCACCTGGTATTATAATGGCGGATGTTGCTTTCGCAATTATGGGTAAGGCATTGATTCCATTCAGCGAGGGTGTTAATGCCTTTGCAAAGACTATGGAAAACAAGTCATTTGAGGATCTTAAAAAGATGGCGGCATTGATTGGTGTGTTCGGTCTTGAATTTGCACTGATTGGTCCGCTTGCTCCCGCCATTATGCTCACTGATGCGGCATTTGCATTGATGGGAAGCGCATTGATTCCATTCAGCAAGGGTGTTGGTGCATACGCAGATGTGATGCAAGACAGGTCATATGATGACATAAAGAAAATGGCGACACTTATTGGTGTGTTTGCAGGTGAATTCTCACTTCTTGCACTTACAGTTCCATTTGTCACATTAGGTGCAACTGCTGTTCTTATAATAAGCGGTGCGCTTGACGTGCTTGGAAGGGCATTGCAGGAATGGTCAAAAGCGGAAATGGATCAGGATAAACTTGATTTGTTATGCGTATCCATTGATAGACTCAAACTTGCATTTATGGGTGATCCGAAAGGTGAGGAAACTGGAGGTGGTGGAGGAATTGGAGGATTCTTCAAGAAAATCGGAAAGTCTATATCAGGTGCAATAACAGGTGCATTTGACCTCGGACCCGTTACAACCACTGCAGCGGCAATTGGCATTATAAGCGGTGCGCTCACCGTACTTGGCAGGTCATTGCAGAATTGGAATGATGTCAAATTCTCCGAGAAAAAACTTGATTTGATATGTGTTACCATTGATAGACTTAAACTTGCATTTCAGGGGAAATCGAGCAATACGGGCGAAAGCGGTAATAGTTTCTTGGGAAAACTGAAAGACTCATTATCTGGCGCAATAACGGATGTGTTCAATATAGAGAAAGTGAAACTCACTGCAAACGCATTAACAACTGCAGGGTTTACTATAAAGAGTCTCGCAAAAGGCATGAAGGAATGGATGGATACAAGTATCGATATGGAAAAGATAACGGGTTTATCCAATGTTCTTGTTTGCGTTAGGGATATATTCTCCGTGCTTGGTGATAAGGAACAGAAAAACAATGATGCAGTTGGAGGATGGTTGGGACGCAAACTTGCGAAATTTGCGCCATCTGATGTTGAGAAAGGTGTGAAAACATCAAAATACATGGGCGATGCTTTGGAGAGTATTGCAAAAGGACTTGTCAAATTCCATGATACCTATGCAAAGAAATTCAGTGAAACCAAGTTTATGAACGAATTTACAAATTCGGTTAAATTCACGATTTCATCATTGACGGAAGCATTTGAGACGGTTGGAAAAGCATACATGCAAGAACAGGTAAAACCTGCTGCAAAATGGGATATATTCGGAAGGATGTGGCAAGACATGACTGTTAACACCTTTGGTCCTAAAACAAAGAATTATGTACAGGAAGGTATCAAGAATGTAAAAGGAATTGGTAATGCATTAAAGGATATCGCACAAGGGTTGAAAGAATTCAAGGATATTATTCCCGCAAACAACTCTTCATTCATGATTGATGTTGCCGCAGGAATTGCAGCGTTGCTTAATGGTATTCAAGAACCTCTTATCGCATTCGGAACAACGGATGAATCATATACGGTTAAATTAGAGAAAACACAAGGGAAGTTGATGAAATATGGTGCTGCATTGACCGCAATAGATGAAATAAGTGCAAACACCATGAACTTTGAGCATCATAAGGTTGATGTTGCTGCAGCAATGGAACACATCAGCGAAATTGGCGGACTTATCAAAGGTATGGCGGAGGGTGTTAAGGTGTTTGCTGATGCAAAGATAACGAAAGACATTGGTAAACCGGGTAAGATTAAGGAAGGTTCATTTGAGTTTGAGACTGAAGGTGAAGGTATGGTTTATAACATACAAAAACTTGTATGTTCACAACTTGCCGTCTTTATAGAACTTGGTAAGAAGGTTCAAGAGATGGGAGTCTTTGATGAAGTGAGAAGTGAGGTGGTTGAAGATGTTGTGAAAAACAATGGTTTTTTGGGAATTGGTGGAAGTGAAACAAAAACAAAGAAAACTGTTGAAGTAAAAACAGGAAAGAAACTTTCCTATCTTGGAATTGCTGTTGAGTCGGCAATGAATATTGGTGCAGTTATATCTGCACTTGCCAATGGATATACGGAAATGAACAAAGCATTCCCAACGGAGGAGAAAATGATTGAAGGTACGGCAAGGGTTGCCAAGTCAACAACACATATTCTTGGTATGTTTTCTCAAATTGGCACGGTAATATTAAATGGTTCACCTGGAACAAATTATCCTTTAATGTTAGATGCGAAATTGAATGCACAATATGGAGGTCAAATTAGCGGTTATCTGCACAATCTTAAAAATGAAAATGTTACAGGTCTTATTGAAACTGCTGCACAGTCCATAGAAACCACAATGACATCTCTTGGAACAAGTTTTGATACAATAAGCAGTCAAAAGAAAAATTTCACATCATTCCTTGAACATTCAAGAACAATTTTGGACTCTATTACGAATGCCACATCAATGGTATATATGCTATCTGAACATAAAAAAGGAGATAAGGTTCCATATTATAATAATGGAAAGCAGGTTAGTGAATATACATTGCTTGCATTGAATGAAGATCTACTTGATAGTGCAAAAGATAACGCAGCAATTTTATCAAAAGTGGCATCAAAAATGTCAAGCGCATCTGCCGATCTTTCAAGTCTTAATGTGAAAGCATCAAGTTCGTTTGTCATATTTGCGGATAACATGATAAAGGGAATAAACAAGTTGTCAACCGCACCACAAAACATTCAGAAAGCAACGGATTTCATAAACGCATTGAGGGATGCTGTCAGAGCGAATGTGTTTAACAACATAAGCACCAACACTGAACGTATTGCAAGTGCAATAAACAAATTGGATAGCGATGTTATGAAACCATATGCTGAAATGATTGCAGGTATGGGCAAACTTGTTGAAGCGGAAGAGAAAAAGGCAATAAAGATACTTAACGAATTGAAGAAAACTGTTGAGGATATCGTTAAGACGGTTAATGGCGGTGGAACGGGTGGTGTTCAAGGTACTACAGGCACAACAGGTACTACAGGCACAACAGGAAGTGGAAAACCGACTGATCCGAACCCACCAAAAAATCAACGAGTTAGTGTTACAACAACACTTGATGCATCAGCGTTTGCTGCTGCGGTTGTAGATTTTAAGAATGCGGTTGCCGCAATGCCAAAAAATCCATAACAACATAATACTTCATAAACAAAAAAGGAGGCAATCGCCCCCTTTTTGTTGTGTTGTTCAATTATCTAAACTTTTGTTATTTTTCAGGATGTTTTTCCATGTTTGTATATTCAATTCAAACCAATAGATTTATAATTTCACTTTCGTGTTATATACACCATCGGGTATTAGCTGTTGCGGTTCGCTTGTTTCCGTTGAACCCTGCGTATGAACATGGTTGCTTACCATGTTATAGAATTTCTTTCCTTTTACCGCAACATCATTTGCATCCTTGCCAAGTTTTATTTCAGGTGCATCAAGCACGATGGATTTGTCGGATTGAATGGTTATATCCCCATTTCTCATGGTTATTCTTCCACCAGATGCATCCGAAAGAACTATTGCTCCGCTTGGGGAAACCTCTATTGTTGAGTTCCCTGCACTTGTCTTGTAATCTATAACAAACCCCTTATCCTCAATGAAATAAACTTTTATATGTTCGTCTTTTCTGACATTGTCCACATCGTTTCCCATATTGGTGTCGTACATAAGGACATGTGCATTTGGATAACCATTCCCTCGTATTTCGGATACAACATCATCCGATACATATACATTTCCATCATATATGGGAACGTTAATTGAACCTGTGACACGCACAATGGAACCTATTTTTGGCACACCATTCAATATACCACCGCTTGTTCCTGCTCCCGAATAACCTGCAGGCAATGCCCAAGGAAGCATTTCGGTTGGTATGGCATAACTTCCTGTATCATCCTTTTGGTCGGTTTTGCCATAAATTCTGATTTTCAATCTGCCCTGATATTCAGGGTCAAGGTTATCTTCAACTATGCCTATCATTTTGGTGTGTTTTGTGATTTCATTATAAAGTAACTGTCAACGATGTCATCAATGGGTTTCACGTTCTTGAAGTCGGTTATGTTATTAGCATATTCATACAAACTCGTTACTGCAAGTTTTTCATCGTCAAGTACGTTATTTCTGAATGCGTTTATCATATATTCTTTATCAGCATTTCCTTTCCCCGCAAGTTTCTTTGCTGCGGAAGGGGCGATAATCATAAGTTTGTCGTACCCCCATTTCTCTATAATGCCTTTTCTCAAAAATGAGTTGAATAGGATGAGGTCTATAAATGATGCGCCCGAACTTTGAAACGCAAATCCCTCAAGTGAGAACATTATATTATCTTCGTGAATGTTATCGCTTATGGTTTTCATAATGAGTTCGGTCATCATTGATGCGTCTTTCATTTTTGCAATCTGCTCATCCGCATAAGATGTTTTCTTATCGGTTTTTGTTCTTGTATATGGAACAACCGTAACGAACTCCCTTATTGCATTGTGATGCAGGAATTTTTTAAGTGGATTCGGTCTATCCCAATCACAACCTTCGGTGTTGAAAAACGAGAAGAATTTGATATGGTCTTCATATTCAATTGTGACACCCGGTGAATTGAGTGAAAAGTCTATTCCTATATTTGTCATGAGTTTGGAACTTGTTTGGTTTTGAAATAGGAGGAAAGGTTCACTTGTTCGAGAACCTCTGATTTAAGTTCAATGTTACGCAATGTGATGCTTTCTTTTGCTACGGGAATAATATTTGCATTGTTGCTTTCCGAATTTACGATTGTTGCCTCAATATAGTTATCGGTATGTTGTTCAAGCAATGTTTCAAGTTCGGATATTCTTGTATTAAGTGCATCAATTTCCGACTGTTTGACGTTGATTTCGTTTTCCAAATCGGATATTTTGCTTTCATACGCTTCGGTCATGTTTGCAATTTTTCCGTTAAGTTCGGCAATTGTTCCATTCAGCGATGATATTGTTTCAGTAAGGGATGTTTGCATTGCAGTTGCGTAATCGCTCCATTGTCCGCTATATAGGACTGTTTCATCCGACCCGGATTTCTCATCCCCAATCATTGTGCTGATATAGAATGTATGGTTTCCGAAATTGAGTATTCGTTCTGCATCCTCCGATGGTATTCTGAACACAACTTCTCCGTTTGCCATATCCACATCTTCTGCAAGTGTGTAATTAGGTATGCGGATTTTTTCACCCCCGTTTATGAACGATAGGTATATTCTGCCGAGATTTGTAAGATTTAATGGAACGGAATCATCCACGCTGCTATCGGTGCTTTCTTTGTATATGGTAAGCATATAGTAGTTCGTGAAGGGACTTATCTCAAGACAGACATCCCCACGATAATACATCGTTGAATTGGAAGCGAGTTGTTCTATCCTTGTTGCCATCGTTATTTTCTTTTTTCTTCAAGGGCGGTGATTTCCCTGTCAATTTGGTTCTCCCTGTCAAGGTCGAACTTCTTCCTGTCACATGACTGTATCATACGTTTCTCCGCTTTGAGTCCCTCTATTCGGAGGTCAATGTCCGTAACCTGCGTTTTGGAAATGCTGTCCACAGATTTCCTGATTTCGGAAACCGACTCTGTGTTCCTTTTTTCAAAACGCTTGATTTTGTTTCCGTTGGAACATTCCTTAATGAGTACAATAAACAGGAACGACATAATGATTATCACTCCCCACCTGTTCAAAAAATCCATTACTTTCTTCATAGTGTTATGTTTTGGGTTAAACAAAAAATCACGGGAATTTCCCGTGATTATATTTATAAGAGTTTGTATGTTTTGGTGGATTTTCGTTTAGTGTTCCTTTAGTTGAACAAAGGATTTGGCATTCTCATATCCACTCCCCGTCTTACTCCATATGGCATATTAATATCATAAGCGTCATCGCCTCGTGATATTCCACTCCAGTCATTGAAGCGATACCCATAGTTGAAGTATGGTGCTTCGGGTTGGGCGGTTACAAGTTTGGAATAGTCAATATCCTTTTCATAGACAAGATTGTCGGTGTTGCATTTGTCCGATATATCGTTGATATATCCTTTTTTTATGCAGTCCGCAATTTTCAAGTCCGTATCGTAGATGTAAAGAATGTTGTTTACAAGCACTTCGCTTATCAGAACATACGTTGCGCCTTTATCAAGTGAGCAAACAAGGATGCCGAGTTTGTCATCTTTAATTGTCATTCTGTCCGAATCGGTGAAGTCGTTATCCCATTTAAGTTCATCCAATGCGGTTTTAATGTCATCCTTTTCGGTTAGACAAATGTAGTGCCTGTATCCCGATTCGCTTCCGTCTTTGGAATACACAACGCACATCCCGTTCTTGAATACCTTTGAACGGATTGACTCGTTTACTGCCTTGAAATGTTCGTATGATAAGATTTTCATCCCAGAATAAAGTTTATATATTCATCATTGTTATCAATGAACATCCAGTGGTGGTTCGGATTGCCCCATTTATCAACCCCGAATTTCTTTTTCACCTCGTCCTCGAACACATCGGAGAAGCAGACATCGAGTTTGTGGTTGTCTGCGAACACGCAACCTTGTTCTTTGCAGAAGTCCACGACAGCGTCCATTGTGTTTCCGATAAACACGAGTTTACCATATTTGTTGACCTCTTTGTTGTCCGTCTCGTTGTCGAACACAAAGAACTCGCGTTCTTTTATCCTGCCGTTTGCGATAGGTCTGTCATTCAGTTCATAGACATAGTATCTGCCCTTTTGTGTGTTTGTTTTTACATCATCAGTTGTTGTTGAGACATATTTTGGCTGGTTTACTTGTATCCATTCGTTTACCTTAAGTATATTCATAATGCATACTTATATTATCCAACTTATATTTATAAAGGCGGGAGCGGTTTGGATTTTTGCATTCGCCACTATAAATACATTGGAAAGAAACAAAATGGGATGTTTATAAGGAAAGCGGATAATAAGGTGGAGATATATAACAATAATATGGAACTTCTTAACGTGTTTGAGAATGCAACATATTTCTACAGGGATGGCAAATATTATATACATTCCATAAACAGCGTGTTTGATGTTTATATGGAACTTCCTGAACAGATGACCGCTATACTATATACATCACCAAAACAATGAATACGACAACAACGACAGTAACGACAAACGCATACGGCACGACAACAACCCAAACAACCGTCAAGACAACATTGCCGAACATATACAACGATAAGGGATGCTCTGGTGTTGGCAAATGCAAGGAGTTCTCGGTTTATGTTCCGTGTATTGCTGACCTTTATGGCGGACTCCGATATTGTCAGGACATGTACATTCTTGGAAAAGATGGACAACCGCTTGATACATCAAGACTTGAATATCTTATGATGGTGATAAGCAACGAATATGACTGCCCTGTTCTCAATAGGTCGACAGAAGATGGAAACATAACTTTCATGCAGAAGAAATATGATGGAACGTTGTTCAAGATAACACCAAAGAATTTCAGGGACTATGAGGATGATGACACATTCTTTGAGGTGTACAACACAACCATAATGGACAGTAGTCTTGAGGTATGTCCTGACGAATATGATGCGATTATTATGGGCAGGGATGATACATATTGCAAGCAAAGCGGACATATACTATTCAATCCATTTGAATATTATGCCGACCTTGCAATCAAGATAACTCCAGCAGATGATAAGACTGCAGAATGCATATGTGAATTGAATGGAATTCCGCAATCCATTATAACGGGTGAAACCACCCCGCTTATGAACATAATGGATTCTTGCAAGGATGTGGTTTTGAAAATTGCATCTATGGATGCGTATTATGAAAGCACGGTTGCGGAAATAAAAGAGATACTTATAACCTGTACGAAAGGCATAACCGACCAAGGCAGGATTAGGGTATGCTATACGGGCGATGAACTTAACAAGATAATACCAACGGCATTGCACGCAGTTTTCAAACTCAAATTTTGGGAAACTGATGCTGAAGAGCAGGGTGCTGAATATGTAATTCCCTGCACGAATATTGCCGTACTTCACTAGAACAAATATTTTATTTACTGATGGCAGAAAAAAACATCAAATTCAACATTTCGCTGAATAAGGAACAGAAGTCAGCGAAGGAGACCTTGCTATCCAATGCAATTACCATATTGCATGGGAAAGCAGGTTCCGGAAAAACCCTTCTTGCGTGTCAGGTTGCACTTGACGCATTGAACAAGAAGGAGATTGATAAAATTATTATCACAAGACCAACGGTTTCCAAAGAGGACATTGGGTTTCTTCCAGGCGACATAAGGGAGAAACTTGACCCTTGGATACAACCCATCTACCAAAATTTCTATACCCTGCTTGGAAAGTCCAAACGTGGTCTTGTTGAGCAATGGTTGAATGACGGAACGCTTGAAATTGTACCCGTATCATTTATGCGTGGAATAACATTCCTCAATGCCTATGTCATTGTTGATGAGGCACAGAACATAACTGATGAACAAATGGAGATGATTGTGACAAGACTCGGTCTCGGTTCAAAGATGATTATCTGCGGGGATGTTTCGCAAATTGACCTGAAGCACAAGAACGATAGCGGGTTTGCTTTCATAACATCCTGTGCGGAAAGGGTTAATGGAATGGTGTCCATTGAACTGAAAGAAAACCACCGACATCAGATTGTTGATTTGCTTATTGATGAATACGCAAAGAAACATAAGGAGGATAAGGAGAAAAATAAAAAGGATGTGTAACTTACACATCCTTTTTGGTTTTGACATAATACTCTTTTCGTTTTCTGATTATTTCCTCAATGTTCAGGATGTCATCAAACGTGCAGTTTCCGAAATATATGTTGTTTTGGTCGTGTCTGTTATAACTCGGCATATAAAACAATGACACCATTTCTGCATCATCCGTTTTGTAAACCTGCACGCTGTTGAATAATCCGAAAGCATATGGGGATTCTTCTTTTGCGAAGTTATCAATAAAGTATTCCCAATCGGGAAAACTTTTGATGTGTTTCACTATTGCAGCGTGTTCGCTTTCAAGCACTTCAATGTCCGCACGTATTTTGCAATATCGTTTGCCTGCACTTTCAAGAACTTCCTTAATGCATTCACATCTTCTTGGTTCTGCTTCTTGCCTATAAAAAAGAACTCTATCCATATTTTTAATTATTTGTAGTCCCACCGGGAATCGAACCCGAATCTGAAGTTTAGGAAACTTCCGTTCTATCCATTGAACTATGGGACCTTTTGTAGTTCCGTTGGGAATCGAACCCAAATTTAAGGTTTAGAAGACCTTCGTTCTATCCATTGAACTACGGAACTATCAGTCTTTAACTGTGATAATATTTGCCGAACACCACAACATCCTCCGTTTCATTGATATGTTCAAATGGGGAATGACAATCATCCTGATTCAAAGACTCCTGATACTCCTTGTATGTCATCCACATACCTGTGTATAGTTTGTCAACTTCACGGAATGTGTCATACGTCATCCCATTGTATTCTGCAATTTGTCCATCCGCCCATTTTTTGACATTATCAGAGTTCTCGTGTTTCTTTACATATTTATTGACATCATCAATTTGCTTTTTGATATAGTCGTTGAATATCTCAATATTCCTTTTGTCCGCCTCTTCTTTACTAATCATATCAAATGCCCAATAATACTGTTCTGACCAGAAGTTTCCCCACGTGTCCGTATATTCGGTTATTTGTGGGGAACGTTTGGCATACAACGTTCCATTCTTCCATTGGTCGAAATTGCTTTTTTTCACAATGGACAATGAATGCTCACTTGAAGAGTTGGTTTCAAAAACACCTTTTCTTATTTTTACTTTCATAATATTAGTCGTTTGCTGTGAGAATAACTGATTTTGAAAGATAATCAAGTGTGACCTCGACCACTTTTTCAAATTTTATTTTGTTGAGGTTGTTCGGGAATATCAATTTGCTGATTGTTGAAAATCTCCTATGGTCATTGAATAGCAAAGCATCCTGTTTTTCCCTGTTTATTTTGATGCTTGACATAACGGTATCAAAGCGTTCAAGAGTCATAAAGTCACCTGCGTTTTCAATCACTTCTTTCATTTTTTTGATGAGTTCGTCTTTTCTGTCGTTGCTTGTACACGCTTCAAGCAGCATAATTCCGTGGTCAATATAACCGCATACTTGGGTGTAAACAAAATATGTCAAACCAAGTTTCTCACGAAGTTCCACATAGAATGGGGATTCAAGACCACCTGCAAGCATATCAAGTCCGATGCCAAGAT
>JAEEGL012551203.1_pt1 | contig 23471 bp, 32 predicted proteins | sample 9134231 | NCBI WGS metagenome assembly JAEEGL01 (sample SAMN16246548, study PRJNA631951) | gut metagenome | biome: gut microbiome; feature: rumen; material: fiber-attached | host: Bos | place: Iran: Karaj | collected 2018-10
AACAATTGATTGGCGCGCTTAGCAAGCTAATTTTAACATTTAAGTTTTTACTATAAAAAATGAAATGTTAAAAAACCCTGGAATGATAGTTTTAGCTGCTAACTTTACATCACGTTACAAGTATTTGAGGCTATACTTTTACATCACGTTATAAGAATTTTAGTAAATTGTAAACATACTATTTTATACTAATTCAAACAAAAAATTGAAAATTATGAATAAGATACAAATAATAAATCAAGTACTCAAACCGATAATAAACGCAGGATTCAACGCATGGTTTGTTGGAGGCTGCGTGAGAGACGAACTCATGGGTGTTAAGCCTCATGATTTTGATTTGTGTACAACTGCACGTCCGAGCGATTTGCATAAAATATTTGATAAGTTTTCAAACATTTCTGAAAATTCAGAAAAGTTCGGAATAACGATGATTGTTATTGATGACGAAGTTGTTGAAATTTCAACGCTCCGTAAAGATATAACTTCAGGACGTCACCCTGAGATTGCATTTGCTGATTCAATTGATGACGATGCAAAGCGCCGCGATTTTACAGTCAATGCATTATACCGAGAAATAGATGGAACAATAATTGACCCAACGGGTTTGGGTGTTTCTGATGTAAAGAACAAAATATTGCGTTTTGTCGGTGACGCTCAATCAAGAATCAATGAAGACCAATTGAGGATGCTACGTTTTGTTCGTTTCATTGCTTCAAAAGGTTTTCGTTCAGCGTACACAAAAGGCGAATTGTCAAAATTGAAATTTAACTTTGATGATTGTTCTGCTGAAAGACGTCTTGCTGAAATTGAAAAGATATTCGCTGGCAAATATTTTGTTGACGCAATTAAAATCATTCTCGATTTGAGAATCCTTGAATTGCTTGGACTTGATATTGCTGAAAGATTGTCAAAAGTAAAACAATCATTAAAATGGCACGCTGAAGGTTCGCTCTGGCAACTTGCTGATGGTCATATCGCAAAAATCGAAACTGATGCTGATATAAAATACATTGATTCATCATCGAAATTTTTGTTCCACGGTAATGCCTGGGATCATACGTTAAGAGTAATTATTGCAATGTCAAAATTAATTGACGGTATTCAAGATGAACATACAAGATTTATTTTGATGTTTGCTGCATTGCTTCACGACATAGGCAAAGGACAATGTTGTAAAGAGGAAAGAATTTCTGATGTGAATTTTAACGGAGTGAACATTCACGAGGTTATTCAAAAGCAAATTGGTCACGATACTGTTGGCGCAAAAATTGCTAATTGCATTTGTAAAGACGTCTTGAAAATTTCAAACGATGACACTAAGATTGTTACTGATTTGATTCGCTTGCACATGAAAATGCACGAACTTGCTAATATGAAATCAAAGATGAAAATTTGGCAAATTGCTTCAAATCCAAATTTTGACCTACTTGTATTATTAGCAAAGGCTGATTCAAAAGGTTCCGTGTCAATATCTGATGTTCATCAATCAATCGATGAGGTTCTTAAGATGGACAAAATTGCAAAATTGATTGGTTTGCCAATGCCTAAAAGAGTTGTTGATGGTGATTTTCTTATTTCAAAGGGATTAAAACCTTGCAAAGAATTTGCAGCAATTCTTGATAAAGCATACAAAATACAAATCGATGGAAATTGCGTTGATGCTGAAAAAATTTTTGCTCAATTAGGTAAATTGAAATAAAATTTTATTATATTGTAATTGTTCAAAACGAACATTGAAATACTGGAGGTGGTTTGGCAGAGTTGGTCGATTGCGCCTGTCTTGAAAACAGGTGGACGTCTAAAACGCGTTCCGTAGGTTCGAATCCTACAGCCACCGCAAATTCTCGGTTAGCTCAGTTGGTTAGAGCATCTGACTGTTAATCAGAAGGTCGCAGGTTCGAATCCTGCTTCGAGAGCGAGCAATGCCTGTGTAGCAAAGGTAGTCAATGCATCGGACTGAAAATCCGACAATATTAGTGCAACTCTAATCGCAGGCACAAAAATCGATACATTAGCTCAGTAGGTAGAGCCCCGCACTTTTAATGCGGTTGTCCTGAGTTCGAATCTCAGATGTATCACAAATAGTAGAATGCCTGAGCGGCTGAAAGGGCGGTTCGCTAAACCGTTGAACGTTTTTCGTTCCGTAGGTTCGAATCCTACTTCTACTGCATGAAATACATGCCTGTATAGCTTCAATTGGTTAGAGCATCTGATTTGTAATCAGAGGGTTGTTGGTTCGATTCCGACTACAGGCTCAAGAATTGATTTTTTGAAAGTTAGGAACTCGGTTACTTCGATTTTTACTACTACACGAATAACAAGACAATTATTAACAATACCGAATTTCATTTATTCTTCAGAAACATCAATTCTTTTTAATTTTTATAAAAATATGTTATCGTTAATTTTAACTACAGTTTTTATTGTTTATGTATTTGTTGCAATATTGATTTTCGGTTTTCCGAGTTCAATATCAAATACTTATTATTTGTATGAATCAAAGAAAAAGGGATTGGGATATATCTTCACAATCTTCTTATGGATTGAGGCATTCATTGTTGCTGTAATTATGTTAAACACTGAAAGTTCATCTCCTCTTGCGTGGACAGGATTCATTTGTCCTGCAGGCATTGCCTTTTGTGGATGCGCGGTATTAAGTGAAGGAACAGGAATGGAAAAGAACGTTCATGTTATAGGTGCATGGACGGGTGTTGCATTTGGAATTTTGTGGTGTATTTTATTTACAAATTGCTATTTAGGTGGTTTGTTTACAGGCGTTCTGTTTACGCTTTGTGGAATATCAAGCGACACGGATTGGTTGAAACATAAAGTATTTTGGGCAGAAATTTTAGGATTTACCTCAATCATTACTTGCCTTTTGATTAATTCTCAAATCATTCAACAATTTATAGCTAATGTATTATGAGAAAATCTTATAATGTTTGGGATATAACAAAGATACTTATTTTTGCTGCGCTGTATCTTATTGTTGGAACGGTGTCGATGTGTCACGCCGTCGATTTTATGTGCCTTACATCAGTGATGTGGCAAGGTATTCTTCTTGCAGTTGCATTCGAATTGACACAGGCATATACGTTGTTTCATATCTTGACAAGCGTTAAAAACACAGTACGTGCGTATATCTTGATGACGTTAGCAACGATTGTTCAGATGACAGGTAATGTGTTTGCTTGTTATAAATTTATGCGCACCGATTCAGATTCTGCTTTGAATTATTTTACCGAAATTGTTCAATTCTTTGCAGAAATGATTAATGATGAACCGATGGACGAACGCACATGTTATATAACAGTTGCAATGATGATAGGTATTCTTGTTCCTGCCTTTGCGTTGTTTTTAACTGATATGGCAGTTGACACAATAAAACACAAAGATACGCTTGAAACATCTGAGGAAAAAACTGAAGTAAAAATCGAAAAAAATGATGAAAAACTGGTAAATAAACCACAAAATCGTTTTATATTGTAATCGTTAATTAATTTAATAAATATATGAATTATAGTTATTCTTACAAAAACGAAAACGGAACGGAAGCTTTCAGCGGAACCATTAATGGTAAAACGTACAATGATTCAAAACAATTTTTTGATGAATTGCAAACAGTTACAAATGACGCTTCTGATGAAACTCCAGAAAAATCACAGAATCAACGACTAATCGATGTTAGAGATTTGACAATTCCCGAGGCGCCAGAAGATTTGAAAAATCAAGATGCGCTTATTGAATTTTGCCGTGAATTGCTCGAACGTTACAAGAACGCTCAAGATTTTTACAAACAAAATCCTGGTGAAAAGGAATTTGAAACAGTGTACGAAAATGCATCAGAAACGCTTGACCTTGTAAAGCAATCACATAGCGATGTTCTCAAGCTTAAAGATGCAAAACGTGATGAACTTGCGACAATACGAAAGTATAAGCAAGAATCACTTGACCTTGAAAACGTTTTGAGAAATATTCCTGATGCTCAAGCAAAACAAAAGGAGATTACTGAGGTAATCGTTGACCGTGAAAAACGTGCTCAAAGAGAACTTACTGAATTTGGACGTTGGGAATATCTTTACACACGCGTTTTTAATTATTGTCTTTTCATTGTAAACAATAATTTTAGTTATGATGACGCTGAAGTATACCTCGAAATTCGTGAACTTGAGCGTTTTTTGAATTTGTAACTAAAATCCTTAATACGCTGATAATGTTAGGAAGAGAAAATTTTTTCTCTTCCTTTTTGTTGTTTTGATTAAAAGCAAAAACGCACTTTGTTTCAAAGTGTTATTTTTAATATATGACCAACGATATAAAGATAGGAAAAAAGCGAGAGTCGTTTGATTTTAAGAGGCTTGTTAAAAATTCGAAATATCGAAAGATGAATCGAAAACGAGCTGCTGAACAATCAAATCGTGATATTTATGAAGAATATTCATCAAATACACCTAACCGAATCGTTCCAGGCAATCTTTGTTTGTTTCATTATTTGGAACCTAAGACAAAGGAACAACTTGAATATTATGATGCTGAGCCATTAACAATATTTTTCGGTATTGCTCAAACAAAGGATGGTAAGCGCGTTGTTGGGTTGAATCTGCATTATTATCCTCCCATGATGCGTAAGACGATAATGGAAAAAATTCTTCTTGAATACGGGCAATTCTTTAAGCTTAATGAAGAAAATAAATATTCAATATCAGATTTTAACTGGGGGCAATTAAACAAGCGAATAAAACGTATGGGACTGTCATTTGGTATTCGTATGTATATTCCTTCATTGATGAAACGTGTAACATACGTTCCTGTTAAATCGTGGCCTACTGCGTTTTATACAGAAGGTGCCTTTGAGAAAAAGACTCGAACAATGATAATGGCGTATTATTGGAAAAAATTCTTATTAGGATAATGATAGCAACATACACACCTGAAATAGAAGACCAACTCGATTACCAATTTATACTACGAGTTCAAAAAGAGGTATCGGATTCATGCGCGTTGCCTTTTGCTGTGCCACTTGACCGAATACCTGAATTTATTATACAGGCTGCACAATTTTTCTGGGAAAACGCTGATTTTTGCGTTGAAGAACGTCAGTATCTTATTAAATCAGAGGATATTTGTAAAGAAGGAATAAACAAGATAATAAAATTGCCTGACAAGATTGTTGCTGTTCATGGTGTTTATAAGACGCATTCACGTTCAGGAATTGGAGCATTAGGTGATTTTTCTTTGGAAAGAATGATGATATCATCATATTCAATGTTTGGTGGCGGAGGCTCAGGTGGTACTGCAGGCCTCGGTCAGTCTCCTATGGGTTGGGGACTTGTCGATATGACTGCTGCGATGTATGAAATGTCTCAATTCAATCAAATAACAAACGTGCCATTGTCATATAATTACAATCCTTATTCGCACGCACTTGTTCTGTTGGGTGACCTCGGTTCAAGCGACATCTTTATAAAATGCTTTGTTAGATGCCGTATTCAGGATTTGTACAATAACCTGTATTTCTTTAAGAAAGTCGTTTGTCTTGTCAAAAAGGCATTGAATAGAATATACGGTGTGTATGAATTTCAACTTCCTGGTGGCGTCTCTATTAACGTTTCTTTATATAAAGACGAAGCCACCGAAGAGGAAGAAGAAATAATGAAATGGATTGAAGATAATCGACAAATCGACTTTATTTACACGTCTGATTCTGTTTAAGATTATCAAGAGCATAAAGATGAAAAACCCACATCGCGAAGATATTCATGATGTGGGTTTTGTTTTCCTATATATTCTCCCCATTTGCACCAGCGCCAATCATTACACGTCTCTTTGAACAATGGCGTCATCATTAAAACGCAAGACCCGAAATCAATTTCACGCTCCTTTTCAAGTTGTTTGAAATATTCAATTACTTGAGAAGCATTATCAGCAACACCCCAAGGAACTATATCAAACTTATCAAGAATATAAAATTCGTCTTTTGTCTTTTCGTTTACGATTGAGCCGTCGATTCTCCCAAAACCACAAGTACAACTTAAATACCTGTGAAGTCAATGTTTTCTTCATCAGGAATATCATTTGTAAGAATTTCTGTAATAGCTTTTGCATAAGGATAATATTTATCGTCTAATGAAGAAATAAACATATCCTGAAAAAGCCCAGGATTTTTGTCTGCCAACTCTTTTATTTTAGCATTATAGCCGCCTAAAAGAAAATCGTTTGTTGTTATTTTTGTTAATTTCGTAATACTTCTTTATCAAAAGGTTCATAATCAATACATGCGGTGCCATCGCACTCATCATATCCACAAGTACACCCATCAGCAATATTATGAACGCAAAAATCATTAAATGGACACATAATTCTTAATTTTATTGTTTTAATACATTATTAGTATAAAATTATTGTATCAGAAATTTACTAAACAAATGACAACAGATAAAGTATATGGAAATATAGCTTAAAATGCATCATAGATAGCAGTTTTATGTCCTTAAATTAAGTAGACGTATAAATTATCGATTCGGGTAGAGGATTCATCTAAAGCCTTCTAACGTGCATTTAAGGCTATATCTTTAGAGGGCAATATTTTATGGGACAAAATCAACACGTAATGAAAGTTCAACTTATAATCGCTTCGATGAATAATATTTTTATACACGTAATGCAAGTCGAGTTAAAATCCTCTTCAATGCGTGTTAGCACGCCAATTTTTATATTATAGAATTTTTTTAGAAATTTATTTCTTTAGAACAATTGATTGGCGCGCTTAGCAAGCTAATTTTAACATTTAAGTTTTTACTATAAAAAATGAAATGTTAAAATTCTCTGGAGGGATAGTTTTAGCTGCTAACTTTACATCACGTTACAAGCATTTGAGGTAAATTTTTTATCTCTTTGTTTTATATTAATTCAAACAAAAAATTAAAAATTATGATATACAAATTTCGTCTCGCGTTACTTGATGATTATGACCAATTTGTTTCTTCTGAATGGGAATCTGATTTTATTGAAGCAAAAGACAAATGGGATAAACATATTAACGATTTGATGTTTGACCATTTGCTTCGCGATAATGGTAAATATTCTTTTGTCGATTACGATAATGTTCCTCCAATGGAATATCAATATCGAGTTGGCAAAAATAAAGACAATATGTCAGAATGGAAATTTTGGTCAGATCCTATTGAAGATTATTTTAACTTATAAAACAAATATATGAAACTTAAAAGAGATATTGAAGGCACAGGTGCGATTCAGACAGTAGTATCTGTTGTGTGTATCATATTTGCAATATTGATTAACACTGGTATCTGGGTAAATCACCCTGACTGTTTCGTATTCAACTGGATTGACGCGACAATGCATAATTGGTTCCTTGTTGTGTTGAATACTCTTTTCACATTGCCTTTCTTAATTTTGATGGCATATTCAATCTGTATTTGGTTGCCGATTGCAATATTTATTTTAGTTATTTGTAAATTAATTGAAAAATTCCATGAGTTATTTAGATGATTTATTCAATGAGGAAATGAACCTCGAGGATTGCATTGATGATTGTATTGAGGATCCCACATATCATATTGAAGATGACGCATACAGATATGATTGTTGTAAAAATTGCCCTAATAGGAACAATGCTAATGGATTTTGCAATTGCGCGCTTCCTGCAATGACTAATGTTTATTATTAAATAAATATTGTGCAATACAAGCAATGAATTTATATGATTTTCTCATAGAAGAACTTGATAAAGACGAAAACATAACAAAGGGTGTAGGTCTTGATAAATTGTTACCTACATATCTTTTGAATCATAAAAACGAAGTAAAAAAGTCTTTTGCTGAATGGTTTTATTCCAATTGCGAAATAGAGCGCGGCACGAGATTGGATTTTGCTGATTATGTTCCAGAGAAAGTCAATATTTCAGATACTGACCCAATCAAATGGTTAACTCAAAATTTGGATTCTCTTATTGCTACTGAAGATGAAGATGATTCAAAGAAAGAGGAAGAAGAATCGGTTGAAGAATCAAAACAAATTTTAACAGGTGCAACAGCAAAATCAGTTATTCTTTGTCATTCAACTGATGACGGCGAGTATTATTCATTAATTTGGTCACGTCTTGATGCAAATGACAAGCAATGGATTCAATTCAAAGAAGCGTATAAGAAACTTCTTGATAAAAAGAAATTTGACATTTGCGTTTTTGCTCCTTATGAAATGTAAAAATTGGTAAATTATTTTGGCAAAATTTTATACTCAAAATAAAAATGTTCTATTTTGAGAAAATTTTGTTCAAAATATTTAATGAACGCGACAGTTGGCTGTTATTTATAATAGTGGCAACAATTTTTGGCATTTTTTCGTGCTCAGTTTTGGTTTGGCTATTTTTTAACTTATATAATATTTTATAACAATGTTTACGAAATACGGCTTCAATAAAGATGATAATGGTAATTGGGTACGACAAATTACTCAAAAAACAGGTACGGTTATTATTAACGGACAAGTACAGTCGCAAGGTGCGACAAAGACCCTAAATATTAAGTTGACACAATTACCCGATATGATAATTGATGATACAATTCATAAATTGGGCTTCAAAATTTCGTTTAACGATGAGGAACAGATTGACGCGTATGTCGATTCAGCAGATGAATTGATTAAGGATTATTTTTCAAGATAACACCATTTTGTGTTAAGATTTCTTGGGATTTTTTTAATCTCCGCTTGAATCCTGCAAATATGTGTTTTATTGTGTTTGAGTGACAGTTTGAAATTCGTTCATCATAATCAGTGATAAACCGTTCAAATTCTTGCGTATATGCAATATATCGCTCAGGATTTTTCTTAAACAAATACTGTTGTACAGCAAGATGAGTATCAGCCCCATAATTGTGACAATATCCAATAAGATTTACAAATCCTGTTCTAAAACTATTTGATGCGAACAATACTTGCATATTAAACATTGTGTCTTCTGACCAACAAGAATAAATCTTATCAAATGTTTTTAATATGCTTGAACGGTATATTTTATTCCAAACGTATGCATGAGCAAATTGTGATATTTTTGAAAAAATATTTGTTCCGATTGTGTAATTTAACACATCAGACGAAATATATTCCTCCTTTAATTTTTTCAAAGATACTTTTCCCGTTATTTCGTTTTTGTGCGCTGTTCCAAATGCACAAACATTGACATTAGGAATATAATTTTCTAATAAGTCAATACATTTAATATAACATATTTCAGTAGAAGAAAGCAACTCATCATCACCGTCAATGAAAGTGATAAAATTTTGAGTTGCTTTCTTTATTCCATCGAATCGCCCAAAACAAGGATTATTTGTTGACTCGTTTTCTTTTATTCGGTAATAATGAATATTGTTTTTTGAACAAAAATCAGATAAGGTATTATCCTTTGACTTGTCCTCATAAACAAGAATTTCAATATTGAGCTTCTTGCAATCAAGCAAACGTTTCAAAATATTATTTATTGTTGCCTGAGGTGTTATTGTTGTTACAATAACAGTAAGTCCTGATTTTATTACCGAATCAGATTCTAAAAATTTATTGTATTGGGCGTTGTTCATTATTCAAATTCTATTGGGGATGATTCCTCTTCAGATTTTTCCTCGGTTTGTTCTGCTGGAGTTTCAGTTTCTTCTATAGTTGTTTCTTCAGGAGTTTCTTCCGTTTCTTCTACAGTTGTTTCAGTTTCTTCAGGAGTTTCGGGTTTTTCTTCTTGTGTTTCTTCCTTAGGCTCTTCTGTAGCTTTATCTTCTAATATTGCCTGTAATTCCTTGTTTGCAAACTCATAATGACCGACCATTCTGCGAAGTTTTTCTTTTTCAGAATCAGTCAATTGTTCTTTTGTTTTAGTAAGTTTGTCCCATATTGATTTATCAGCTGCCAAAAATGCAAGCCATTCCAAATTTGTCATGAAAAATTTGTTTTTATAAAAATAAATTTCGACAGAAACTTTTTATATTGAAATTAATCGAGATATAACACGATAATGAAACAACCCGAAAAGCTAAACATTGAAGATGCTCTTAACGAGTACGCAATATTACATACACCTTCAAACTTATCATGGAAACAGTACCTTGTAAAAGACGTATATTCGCACCCAAATATAATGGATTGCGATATAACGGAGCGAATGAGATATTTTAACCGTTTGCGTGAATCACATGTGCTTATTTGTCAAAACGTCAGAACAAGTCAAGGCAAAATTTGTGATTTTACTGATTTGATGACGCTAATCATTGATGAATCACGAATGCGGATTCCAAAGTTGAATCGACAAGTTGCATACGGAACAATATCAGAAAATCGTCCTACAGGCGATAGTGCATTTGAGAACTGGAACGGATTCCAAATGATTGATATTGATATTAAAGCCGACAATCGAGAGCAGCTTGCAATTGAAATGCGTGATTATCTGTTTGAAAAACTCAAAGAATTTAACTGGTTTTTTCTTGTTGCCATTTCCAATTCAAAAACAGGAATACATATTTTAACAAAAATACAAGTTCCTGAAGAGGAACCTAAACGTAAAATGTTGTATTACTGTAATTATCGTCATAAATATTCGTTCATTTATTTGATATTGAAACCGTTTGTTGCAGAACACGGATTCACAACAGAACAATTGATTCAGTGGATGGACCAACACATGATGAAGCCTCAACAAGCAACATGCATCACGTGTGACCCACAGGCAAAAATATCATCTAAATTTTTCGAAGATTTTATTTATGTCGATTTTAATAATGTCGATTCAATTGATGACAACAGCATTTCGTGGGTGTCACACCCTGAATTAAGGGAGATATTCGCAAAATGGACTTGGTTTGATACAGAGAAAAAGGAAAATTTGCCGACCGCCGAATTGCTTGAAGCGCCTGTTTTTGACACACGCAACAGATTTCACTATAAGCACAATGAACGTTGGCGACTTGCAAATACACTTGTTTCATTGTTTGGAATGCGCGATGCAACGGTAATGTTACAACGTATATGTACAAATGATATTCCTATTAAAGAAATTCAGGCTGACTGTCGAACAGCTGCAACCTACAAGAAACCTATCGATGAATGGGCTGTTCATCGTCTTAATTCATATCATGGGTTCAAGATTAAAATGAACAAAGGCGATGAAGTACATTCTGATACATACAACACGCTTATTAATCTTGAAAACCCTTTGATAATAGGTAATCATGAAGCGTTGAAATTTCATTTGAAGAGCGATGAGTATCTTGGTCATATCAAGCATCAATTAATAAGTTCAATTAAGCATATAACATTGATTGAGGCAGGTGCAGGATTAGGCAAAACTGAAATGATTAAATCACTTGTTAGAGACGGTCATAAGGTGATGATGGTCATGCCTTTCACATCGACAATTAAGTCAAAGGTTGAAGCAGAAAAGGATTGGGCGTACTCTTATGCAAACAAAAAACCTGATTTTGACGCGCCAGGACTTGCATTGACAGTTGATAAATTTTCGCGTCTCAACCCAATGGACATCAAGGTTGCAGGATATGAATATATATTTGTTGATGAATCACATTTGTTGTTTATGTCGGAATACCGTCCTGTAATGTCGAAAGTTATTGAATTAATAAAGCAAATGGAAATTCCTGTAATTTTTACAACAGGAACGCCTGTTGCTGAATCAATATTTTTTCCTGAATTACAATATATAAAAGTTATCAAAGATGATACACGAACAAAAGATTTTACTGTATTCATAACACATTCTGCTGATGATTGTTTGTATCATTTGTGCAAGAACATGGCAGAAGATATTAAGGCAGGTAAGAAAATATTGTTTCCGACAAATGCAGGAACAATGTATCAAAAGAAAATAACAACGTTGCTTAATCACTTTCTTGAATCTGACGAGGTTGTTGTAAATTATTACAAAAAGTCAAATAATGGCGAAGATTTTATGGACGCCGTTAACTTCGCAAAGACTGTTGGTGAATCTGATGTTTTGATGTGCACAACATATCTTTCAGTTGGCGTCGACATCAATGATAAATGCCCATTCACAATATACGTAAATGATATTTGGATGCCGCAAGAACTTGAGCAATTTGCAAATCGATTAAGAGGCAATGACCTTCACATCAAGATGTTTTTATCAGATACTGATGGGTCAGGCAATTCACGTAAGCTGCTCACGTTCAAACAATACAATCCCAAGTTGAACACTGACGAACTGATGGATATGCACTCGATATTGCGTATATGTAATGCTGCTATTGAACGAAACCCAATTGATTATAAGTACAATTCGTTAGTTAACAATATCATTTCGACAAATAAGTTTGTTGAATTGAACGAAATAGACAATAAATACTATTTTAATGATATTGCTTATAAAGTAACATTTTTTGAACGTAAATACCGCGAATATGTTCAGCAATTAATTGTCCTGTATAATGCAATGCGTTGTTATGGATATACTTGTAATGATATTGATGTTGCATTCATTGATAAGCACGGCGTTGATGATGAAATTTATGTAAAGGCACTTGTTGATGCAAAAATACAATGTCAAATAACAACGTCAGAACAATCACAACTTGCATCTGAATTGCTTGATATTATGACTGAAGACCGTATACGAATTTATAAAGATGTAATGGACGGACGTTATGAAATACGCAAAGGCAACGTTTGGAACGAAGATGTTCATACAATGACAATGACTGTTAAAAATATTGAGGTTTTCGAACGAGTTGTTCCAACATTTGTTTCAATGTCGAAGTTGTATTCTGTTTCTTCAATCAAAGGAATGTTTAATTATTGTCTTGATGAAAAAGGAAATTATAATTGGGCAGAACTGAATCGTTTAAGACGTTTAATCACAATTGTCCGATTCGCAAAGAATAATCAAATCGACTTACCAATAAGCGAATTTATGAATCATGCCGATGAATTTGTAACAGAGAACAAGAAGCGTTCAAAGCAAGAAATTGAATCATTCATAGTAGGAGAAACAATTGCACTTGCAAATTCTGAATCAAAGGACAAAGTTGATATTTCACGCTCAATGATAACAGTTGAACGAATAAAGACACATTTTATGAAATTATTTGATGTTCTGTTTAATAAGAAAATATCAAGAACAAAACAAGGTAAAACATCATTCACATTGACAAAACGTACATTGCTCTGGAAGCAGCGCGATGAGGAACGCGCCGAAATGATTGAAAAGAACAAATATGCAATTGAACAGTTCTTCCCTGAATTGATTGAAGCATTTGATGCAATTAATAAACAGCCTATTTCAATTGACGAATAATTTAGTTATTTTTAATATATTAAGTAATAACGAAAATGAAAACACTTGCAGAATTTATAAACGAATCTTCTCAAATAAACGAAGCCAAAACAATAACCACAACAATAGGCGCTCTTTATGCTTGGTATTGTGAAAATTTGGAACCTAAAAACAGCAAACTAACAGAAAAAGACGTTGATGTTGACGCATGTTCAGCGTTTCTTGATAATGGTTGGTTTGAGCATTTTGATGACAATGACCCGCATAAAGGATGTGAACAAATTGCTGAATTTATAAGGACAAATTTTAATCAAAAAATTGTTATATCTTGTAAAGAGGAAAGACTCGAAGATTGGATTATTTCTTTCAAATTTGAAGGAAAAACTTATACTGTACAAAGTTTAGAACCTTTTGGTGTAACATATTAAAATAATTTATTCATAATAAATGAAAACAATTGCAGAATTTATAAACGAAAGTAAAACAGAAAAAACAAGAACTACTCTTGGTGGTTTTTATCAATGGGCAGTCGAAGGTATTGAGCCTGATGGTAAAATTTCAGCCCATGATATTCTTGCTGATGATTGCGCAACATTGCTTGATAATGGTTGGTTTGAATATTTTGATGACAACGACCCAGAACAAGCTGATGAAGACATTGCTGAATTTGTAAAAGCAAATCTTAACGCAAAAATTGTTGTTATTTCAAAAGAAGAACACCCAGGTCAATGGTCTGTTTCATTTGACTTGAACGGTCAAACATACACAATGGGTAGTAATTTGCCTTTTGGCGATATGAATTTCTAAAAGCATTTAACATTTTATGAAAACATTTACAGAATTTATAACAGAAGCAAAAGCAGTAACTGCGACAATTGGCGATTTTTATGAATGGCGATTCAAGCATCAAACACATGATGGCATATTGAAACCAACAGATGTTTCTCCGAAAGATTTTAGGATGGGTATTGCACATGTTACGGATGTAGATTATTTGTATTTTGACAATTTTGGCAAATATATTGCTGACGCAAATGAATTGGCTGATTTTTATAAAAAGAATTTTTATACTACGGTTGAGTTTAAGTCAGCTAAAAATTGGCACGGTGGATATAACGTCAAATTTGAATTGGAAAATAAAAAATACATTGTTCTTTGCGAGGAACCTTTTATAGGTGTAAATTGAATTTTTAGTCTCAATTAAAATTTTTGCCCGTTTTGGTAAATCCAAGGCGGGGTAATTTTATATTAATTTATAACAAACAAAAATTAAAAATTATGTTGAAAGCGTTTTGAAAGATAACTTTCAGGACAATTCTGACCCAGGTGTTGTATTCATGCCTTATATCCTTGATGATAACGTAGTAACAATTTGTAAAAATACCAATATTTCAAACAACAAAAGCGCAGAAAATTAATTCTGCGCTTTGTTTTTATAATAGGTTAAACAATTAAATTATACCCATACCATTAGTCTCAATACCGAAGCAATAGTAGTTTTGTTCAGGATAGAAACCTGCATCAACTATTGCGAAGCGTGAGTTAACTAAGAGTTTTGGAGCCATCGTACCTTCTACTACTGTTTGTACAGTATCAGCAAGGATATAAGGCATGAATACAACACCTGGGTCAGAAACACCCTGAGCGTTAACGTTTGCTTTACGGCCTACGCAAACACGAGTATCGTCCCAAGCCATATATGGGTCAACATAAACCTGCATACCTGCAATTGAACCGGCGTAGTAGATTGATTGAGCACCGTCTTGAGAAAGCGTATTCGTTACTGGAGCAACAACGAAGTTTGCGTTGTCTTGAAGTGCAGAAAGAACCTGACCGTTAGTAACAATCCATTGTGGGCGACCGTGACGCGAAGTCAAGGTAACGAGGTTAGCAGCAGCAAGAATACGAGAAGCAATACGGCGTTGGTTAGAGATAAATGTTTCACCACCAGTTACGGTATTTGCTGGAGTAAATGTCCAAGAAGCAGGAGCATGCTCGTTGTGAATACCTACATATTTGTCGTAATATGAGAAAGCAGTGAATGCTTTAGTTGCAGTAGGATCATTTGACAAGAACAAGTTCATGTTTGAACCGCCTTGTGTATACGACAAGTTAATGGCGTTAGTTACACCTAAACGGAACAAACGGTCAAGTATACGGTTGTTAATTTCTTGCGAAATTTGATTCTGCATTGCTTGGAGAATTGAACCGATAGCGTTGATACCGTAAATAGGAAGATCTTGGAGTTGCTGACGAGTAACGGCACCTGTTACTTCGTAAGAACCCATTTGAATCATCTTAACGAAGTGACGAATACCAAGAGTATTACCAGTACCTGTTTCGTTTTGAGCACGGGTCATAGGATCCTCGCTACCATCGAAGAAGTTAGAGAAACCTTGAATGTGGTCAGCAACGTTAGATACAAGTTCAGGACGAACAGTACCAGTTAATGCAGTTGAACCGAAAGTAATCGTTTTACCTTCAGCAGCTTTGAAGAAATCAGCAATTGAAATATCAGCAGTTACTGCAGAAGCACCTGCACCAGTAGTACGTTTAACAGTTAATGGCTCAATTATTGCTTCGTTATAGATACGTGAATTACCTATAAATTTAGCAGTCAATACACCACCATCACTTGCAGTAATTGTTACTGATTGACCTTTAGTGTATGCCTTTTTAATTGCGTCAAGTTTGTCTAAATCTGCAGAAATCTTGATGTATTTAGGGAAGTTACCTTCTTTACCGTCAAATGCAGTTTCCCAATCGGTACCAAGTTTACCACCAGCGTATGGGGTGTCCATAAAGGTAAGTAACGCATAAGGACCAGTTGCAGGAATTACTGGAACAAGTTCAAGACCAATAGTAACAGCAGCAATTTCAAGTGCCATTGTTAACGTTGATACAGGAATATCTGAACCGGTTTGATAACCAGGATTATGGAAATCAGCACCTGTATTACCTATACCTGTACCAGGACCGCCTGGGTTAGGACCTAAACCATAAGGCAAATGTGGGTTGCCCATACCCAATGTATTAAAAGGAGTTGCAAATAAGGTATTTACACCGTCGGCTTCTGTCAACATACCTGAACGTTGAGCCTCAACAGCTTCGTGAATTTGTGCGTATCTTGACATCCAAGACAACTTGTTGTTATCTTTTACACCATACGACTCAGTGATTATTTGCTTCCACTGATTTTGATTCTCTAAAATCATATAGTTTATTTCTTTTTTAATTTTGTTTATATAATATCAAAATAAATGAAATCATTCTCAAATTTAATAGATTTATAATCAATCAGTTATAAAATCAATATTAGAAAAACCAAAAGTAATTTCAAAAGTTTCGGTTTGACGTTCAATCTTGTTATATGACAAATTAAGCTTATCAATCGACTTTAATACACAATTATAAAAACGAACAATTCCAAATACTTCTCCAATAGAATTTAACACTTTCAATTCCAAAAAATCGTCTTTGAGTTTTAACGGCAATTTATGATGTTCGGATAGTATTTTGTTCATTATCATAAAATAATTATAAAAACCTTGATTGATACGGAGTGTAACCTTAAATTCTTTTGAAATTTTTTGTAAAGGGTTGTCAACTGAATAGACATAACGTTCTTTGTCGTACCATGTATGACCTGTATTATTGAAAACAAGGTCAGACATTCCAGGCAAGGTCACGCTAACAATTGATTCATTCAAATAATCAATAGGTGAAATAATAGGACCATTACGTTTGCTTAATATTTCTGAAATGGCTGTTTCTATTTCGTTGTTAATCAAATCTTTAGGAAAGTAAAATCTGAATAAATCATGACGTGGCGCTAAAGAGAGCATAAATGTGAACCTTTCAATACAAAGTCGTAATTGTCTGACATCGTATCTTCTATTTTTATATCATTATAAACAAGTGTTAACGAAAAAGTATCTGATTGTCTTGATACCTGAGAATATGAAAATATCAATTCATCTATACCCTGAAAATAAACATCTTCAAATGTATATTTAACTGTCTTTTGTCCTATCGAATCAAGCAAATATAAATAAATTTGTGGTATTCCGCATTTGAGTTCGGGTTTACAATAACGATGAAAAATCGTTTCATAAAGCAAAAAATAGTTATAAAAGCCTTGATTCATTCGAAACTCAATATTTATTGACCTATCAAGATTTTCCAATGGTGCCATGTTGTATTTTGAAAATACAACCTCTGATACAGGTTCAGTTTTTGCTTTTGTCATTCTGGGATTTATACCTGTTTGTTGTTGTGTCGTTGTAATATCATCTATACCAAGAATACTACAAGACACTATTGATTCAGACAAATATTCAATTGTGTCAGTTATCGGATATGAACGTTTTGTTAGAATTTTTCTATATTTTTCATTCAATTCATTGGGAATAAAATCCTTGGGTAAAATGATTTGAAAAAGGTCAAATCTCGGCGATAATGATAACATAATTTGCTGTTTATTTATAAAAATAAAAGGTCCCAAAAGGGACCTTCTATATTTGTTTTAATGTGATATTTTAGAAGTGTTTACTGTTTTGCCAAGCAGCAATTGATTCGCGAATCATTTGCTCATGTTTGTTAATGAATTTTTTGTCTTCATTAACTTTTGGCGTTTGTTCGTCCCACGAAACATTCTCCCAGAACTGTTCAATTGATTCAGGCGTTGAGAATTTATAAACTTTTGCCTTGAATTGAATATGTTCCTTTACTTGCTGTGAAGCGAGGTTCCATTTTGCTTTGAAGCGTTCAGGCATCTCGGCAATGTATTTTGGTTCATCGGCATTTTCGTTTATCTTACGTGAATAATTAATTTTATTGTTTTCAGGCTTTGTGTTTTCTAACGCCTCGAGCATTGCCAACGCTGAATCTTTGTTTGAAGATTTAATTTCAGGGATAACGCATTCGCGGATATAACCTTCGATAACTGGCGAATATTGCTCAGTTATCCATTTTGTAATTTGACTTGCGTATTCCTCTTTGAGGTATTTGTCAACAGCTGGAGTAAATTTCTCAAGAACAAAATCTTTGATTTTGTTTTCGATAGATTCTTCAATTTCAGGAGAAACTACGTCTTTTATATAATTGTCAATTTCGCCAGAATATACTTCAGCAAGATATTTTGTTATTTCACCGCCAAATTCTTCAACTACCCATTTTTGTATTACTGGGGCAATTTCATCTAAACGTTCGTCTATCTTATTTGAAATTTTGTTATTAATTTTGTTTTCAATGTCTTTGCGAAATTCAGTGTCCGCCCAAGATTCAATTATAGGAGCAGCAACATTTTTGAAATACTCTTCAGGAGATTTTCTTTCTGACAACTCTTTAATTTTGTTTTCGAGTTCCGCTATTTTTGATTCTAAGTTCATATTGTTTTCTATTTTATTATAATCATTTATACCTTCAAGTATTGGCATTTTTGCAAGTTGCGAACCGTCTTCACCTTCTGGAAGTTGTAACCAATAACTTGATTCGTTAAGAGCACCGTATTGGTTATCTGAAAGACTTTCGCAAAGTGTCAATTTTGCTTGAGAGAAACCTGGCGAACCAACAAGGTCATAAGTTTGTAAATGCTCAAGCGTTACATTACCTCGTGAATCGACTGAACCTGTTGCACGTGACGAAATAAACAATGGCGCGCCCGATTCAACAATAGCCTGAGCAATTTGTCCTTTCGGCGTATTCAAAAGAGTGATTGTACCGGTTATTTCACCATTTTCATCGATTGAAATAGAATCAATTTTATGAGACACCCTGTCAAGTGTAATGTTCATTGTTTGCGGGTGCTCCAATTCACCAAGAACTGAACCTGTAGCAATACGTTGCTGCATCTCAACAATCATCGATTTATAATTGTTCTTCTCATAAACTCGATTGTTGTTATTTCTAACACCACATACACCAAATACACCATGAAGACGCATAAATCCTTCATTGGTTTTGGAAACCTTGAATTTCTTGTTATCAATCGACCCAAGATCCTCGTATATAAGTTTATCTATCATTACTGACGTATATAATTTTATAAAAAATAAAAATTATTTTAATCGTTTGAAATCAAGATTAGAAATCAAATAAAGTGTCATCAACAAGTTCAAGAAATCTTTCTAAAATAAGAGTTATTGTTTTTTCGTTTTGCTTCGACAATTTTTTACTTATAAAAAGCTCAATTTGTGGTATAAAACTTTTGTCTGAGGTAACAATTGTTCCTGGAATTAAAGTAAATCCATTTTCAGTATAATCAATATTTATACTTATATATTTAGAAACTTCTTTGTCTCCGTATTCAAATTCCACAAAAAAGTCAACACGGTCTTCGCTAAACGAAATTTTAAGCTCTGTTATTTTGCGTGCGAGGTCATGACATTTTTTAAGAAATGTTGTTTTCATTTCCGTGATTACAAATTTAGTCAACAAATCTTTATCAAGCAAACGTTCAAATTTTTCAAGACTGTTTTTTGAAACAAAAAATGTTCGAATTTGAAAATCAACCGTTACAGGAACATTTAACGCAATTTCTGTATCAAATTGCGCTGATTCTGTTATTGCAACAGATTCTTTTATTTGTTTTTGTAAACTTTTCATAATTAATCAAATAATTTCTTCGTCAGCTGAATACATCAAAATGCCCAACAGATTTGCAACTGTCCTTTCCGAAAATCTTTTATCGCGTTTAATTTTAAGTGAAAGTGATTTTTCAGCGTGTTTGTTGCTCGATTTAACTTCACCTGTAAAGACTGTTTCAAAACCTTTATTTATAGTGAGATTTGCTGTAACAAAATGAATTTTATTGTTTTTATCATAATATGTTACTTTTAATTCAACATTATTACCTTCAACTTCTACTTCAACGCTGTTCAAATGATACGCAAGGTCATATACTTCTTCTTTCAATTTGCGTTCCGCTATACCTTTTATAAAAAGCACAGTTTGTTCAGCTGAAAATGTTTGTTGCTCTTCAGGCGTGAAATCGGTTGTCACATAAATATCGGCTTTTTTCGGAATATTCCATTCTATAGTACCGTCCCATTGACGTAATGCTTCACATATATATTTAGATAAACTCATTTATTTATATATTTTTTTATATTGAAAAATAATTTTTTACGGCCTGTACATGTAATTCAACAAGTCGGTTAAAACAATTTTCAGTTAACATAAATTTACACTCTTCTTCAGTATCCATAAAAAAATTTTCCGTCAGTATCGCCGGACAATTCGTTTTATATATAACAGTAAAGTCCTGTTCTTTATGTCCACGCATTCTTCTGTCAGGAAATATTTTTGCAAATTCTTTAACAAACGATTCTGCTAATGTATCTGAATTGTTCTTGCGTGTTGTTGAAAATACCTCCCAACCTTTGCCGCCACCTGCATTACAATGAACCGAAATAAAAACTGATTTGTTAGGTCCATATTCACCTATAAGTTCATTTGCTCGAGCAGCACGTGCTGACAGACCTATATCTTTTGTTTCAGGAACAATACAAACAGTTCTAAAACGTTCGTCTTTATCAAGTTCCGTTTTTATTGCTTTAGTAAGTTTTCGCGTGTATTCCCATTCAAACAATTGAGTACCGTCCTGCCATTTTGGTGAACGTTTTCCTGGCGTTTCTTGACCGTGACCGTTATCAAGAATAACCAAATATTTATTCGACATCGTCATAGGCAGATTCGTGTTCTATTGCTGCTTTGTTAGCATCTCGTTCTGACTTGAAGATAAAGATTGTTTGTTCTTTTTTGCGTACATCGTATTCGCCTAATATTTCATCGGTATTGAAAAAATCTCTATCATCGTCAGCATTAATAAAAATATCGTTGCGTGAATCGTATGTTGCAATTTCGGCGCGTGGCGGAAAATAGTCTCTATCATCAGGAGAACCGTCATAGCATCGACAAATCCAAAAACGTTGGCCATCTAATTTTTTACGATTCTTAACTGAAACAACTTCGTAATTTGAAGTCGATTCCATTATATATTCAATGATATGTTTCATATTTATATTTATATTAAATTTCCTGTTGCTGTTCCTGGGGCGATTGTTGAGCCTGTACCTGCAGGAACTGAAACTTGTACTGCTTGTCCTGGATTGACAGTTGCTTGAACTTGTGCCTGAGTGACGTAATTATGAATTGCTTCGGCAAGTTTAGGTCCGCCAGTTGAAGCAAATTTTTCTGCTATTATATCCGAATAATCAGTTGAACCGAATATAAATGTTGCTTTGAAGGCGTCATATAATATATCGTGACAATCTTTTACAAGAACCGGATATGCAGATGATAATGGCATTTTTAATAAATTATATTAAAATTAGCAATATTTACACACGAATCTGCGCCTGTTTGTATCGATTTTGAATATTTTCCGACTTCTATATGATAATCGTCTTGTTCGTTGACAACACGTACTACATTTGAAGTTGTTATTGCTTTCAATGCGTCATCAAGTGATTCAAATTCAAGAGTTTTATAAAAGTAACCTTCTGTTAGTTCGATGCATTTGCTACCGTCAAAACCATAAAAAATATCATCTGTATTATATTTGTTTTGATGGTCACGTATCTGTTTTTCAAATTCTTGTTTTGATTCACATGCATTAATAAATCGATTAAGGCTATTATTTGATATGCTTATTGCTGTGTTCATAATATTATTTTGTTTATTTCATTTGTTAATGACATGACTTGGTTAACATCGACCTTTTTGTTAGTATATTGAATAATAATAACAAAACCCCATGGAATTTGATTGTGTTCCAAAGAACAAAGTACAACATTTTTTGCACCTTGTTCTTTCATTTGGTAATATAACAATTTATCAATCTTTTCAAGTTCATCGATAGTATATGATTCATAATATCTATGTACAAGACGATAAATAGATTTATAATTTGAAATGTTAACATTTTGAAAAACGTTCCGTAAAGGACGAACTCCGTCTTTATTAATTATTTCGTATGTTGATGTAAACTTGCAGAAAGGAACCATTGTTGTAATATTTTCAACGGAGTTGTGATATTCTGCAATAATTACATGGTCTGAATTTGTTACTTGACAAAAATTTTCAAGTGTCATTGTTACCGAAGGTATTACATTCAACTGATTTATAAATTTCTTTCGGTGCGAATCAGTTTGTTCTTTTTGTGTGTTTTCAAGCTGATTTTTTATAAATGTCTCAAGTACCATTTGATTTTGGGTCATCATCTGATTAAGCATATTATAAAACAAATATCCTGCGCCCAAAAATAAAACACTTATTATACAAATTATAAAGCCAACCTTACCTAATTCTTTGTAAAGTTGACCAACTTTATCTAAAAACATTATTATTTTCTTGATTTATTAAAAATAAACAAGCAGGACAACAATGAAAACAATAGGTTTAGATTTATCAATAAATTCAACGGGTATATGCATTAATAATGGTAAAAATTCATTTAAGTACTATTTAATTTGTTCAAATCCAACAAATGTTTTTAAGAATGCTTGTAAACAATCAGGTCTTATTGAGATATTTCAAGTTGACAAAAAGAAATCATATAAAGAAGACCCATACGAAATAAAAGAAATGTTCAAATCAATTAACATATTTAATATCATTAAGGAACTTGACAAAATACTCAAGGAAAACAAAAATATTGAGCATGCATATATTGAAGGTATTTCATATGGGTCAAGTTCAACATCTGCTCTTACTGACCTTGCAGGACTGAATTATTTGGTACGTCATACACTTGTTAAGCATAAAATTCCATTTACTATTGTCTCTCCTAAGGCAAACAAAAAACTTGCTGTTGGTAATGGCAACGCTGACAAAGACCAAATGATATTAGGTTGGACCCTTATGGACAAAAGAATTGAACAATTCATTAAGGATAATTCAAAAATCAAACTTAAAATCGATGACCTTGCTGATGCGTTTTTCTTGTCAAAATATCAGTCTGATGTCAAATGTGACTTTACTGAAGTCTTGTAACTTGCATAAAAATTTTGCCTTAAATGCTTGTAACGTGATGTAAAGTTAGCAGCTAAAACTATCATTCCAGGGTTTTTTAACATTTCATTTTTTATAGTAAAAACTTAAATGTTAAAATTAGCTTACTAAGCGCGCCAATCAATAATTCTAAAGAAATAAATTTCTAAAA
>JAEEGL013321760.1_pt1 | contig 23470 bp, 15 predicted proteins | sample 9134231 | NCBI WGS metagenome assembly JAEEGL01 (sample SAMN16246548, study PRJNA631951) | gut metagenome | biome: gut microbiome; feature: rumen; material: fiber-attached | host: Bos | place: Iran: Karaj | collected 2018-10
CCTGCTCAACCTCGACAGCGAGGACGAAGGCGAGATCTTCATCGGCTGCGCCGGTGGCATGGACACCATCGTGAAAGTGTGGTACGAGCTGGAGCCTGCTCCGGAGGACAGCACCGCCTACCGCATCACCGTGAGCGGTCTGAAAGGCGGCCACAGCGGCGACGACATCAACAAGAACCTGGCCAACGCCAACAAGCTGCTGACTCGCATCCTGTGGCAAGCCACCAACTGGTTCGACCTCGCCCTCTATGACTTCCAAGGCGGTAACCTGCGCAACGCCATTGCTCGCGAAGCCACTGCAGTGGGCTTCATCCCGAACGAAAGCATCGACGACTTCCTGCACTATGTGAAGGACATGGAGAAGCACTTCAAGAAAGAGTACCAAGTGACCGAGCCTGGACTGAAAGTCACGGCAGAAGTGGCCGAGGTGCAACCCGATGTCGTCATCGATGAGATGTCGCAGTTCGACCTCCTGAACGGCCTCAACGCATGCCCGCACGGCGTCATCGCCATGTCACAGACCATTCCGAACTTCGTGGAGACCTCGACCAACCTCGCCTCATGCAAGAAGAAGGAAGGCTATTTCTTCATCCAGACCTCACAACGCAGCTCCATCGAGTCGTCGAAGCAAGACATCGCCGACATGGTGGAAGCCGTGTGGAGCCTCGCCAACGCCGACGTGGAACACACCGACGGCTATCCGGGCTGGGCACCCAACCCCGACAGCGCCATCTTGGACATCGCAGTGAGCTGCTATAAGAAACGCTTCAAGAAAGACCCGAAGGTACGCGCCATCCACGCCGGACTGGAATGCGGCCTCATCGGCGACAAGATCCCGGGCATGGACATGATCAGCTTCGGCCCCACCCTGCGCGGCGTCCACTCACCCGACGAGCGTTGTGAGATCGCGACCGTCCAGATGTTCTGGGACTTCATGTGCGACATCTTGAAGAACACCCCGAAGGCTGGTGCCACAAAAGCCACAGCCAAAAAGGCGCCGGCTAAGAAAGCCCCTGCCAAGAAAGCTCCGGCTAAGAAAGCGACAGCCGAGAAGAAGGCTCCTGCAGCCAAGAAAGCACCTGCCAAGAAGGCTGCGCGCACAAAAGCACCTGCGCATAAATCCCAGGCCAAGAAAGCCGTTGGCAGCAAGAAGACAGCGTCTGTTCAGAAAGCCGCCGTCAGCAGAGCCACGGTTAAGAAGACCGCGGTCAAGAAGACCAAGAAATAAGGTCTTTTAGCCAGGCATGAACAAAGCCCGCCAGATGTTTCTGACGGGCTTTTTGTTGGGTCGTATTCACAAAACCACTACCTTTGCAAAAAATATCAACATGTTTCAGCTGAAAACGAAAAGCGACACTATCGTCTTCGACCGCCCTGCCCTCATGGGTATTCTCAACGTGACCCCCGACTCGTTCTCTGACGGCGGGCGATACAACGAGATGGACAAAGCCTTGCAGCACTGCGAGCAGATGCTCGAGGAGGGTACCGACTTCATCGACATCGGGGGATGCTCCACCCGGCCCAACAACGCCATCGCCACTGAGAACGAGGAGATGGAGCGCGTCATTCCCATGTTGAGGGCTATCCGTAGGCAATTCCCCGAGGCTTTGATTTCCATCGACACATTCCGAAAAAACATTGCCCAGGCTTGCATGGACGAGGGTGCCGACGTCATCAACGACATCTCGGGCGGACTGTTCGACGCGGCGATGCTACCTTATATCGGCGAAAACCACATCCCCTATGTGATGATGCACTGCATAGGCACACCAGAGACCATGCACCAATATGCGTTGTGTGGTGACATCCACAAAACCGTGAACGACTTCTTTGCACAACAGTGCGCCGTCTTGGACGCCTACGGCGAACAACAAATCATCCTCGACCCTGGCATAGGTTTCGGCAAGAGCTTAGAAGCCAACTATCAGCTGCTCAGCGACTTGGATCGCTATCGTTACCGCGGTCTACCTGTCCTCATCGGCATTTCAAGAAAGTCATTAATTAATAAGGTGCTGGGCACCACGCCCGACACCGCCGAAAACGGCACTACGGTCTTAAACACCCTTGCCTTGCTCAACGGTGCCGACATCTTACGTGTCCACGATGTGAAAAAAGCACGCGAAGCCATCGAATTGGTAGGGACTTTTTGTAATTTTGCAGCAAAATTGGAATCATGATTGACCTTTTCATACAAGTCCGCGTTTTCGACATCATCGACATCATCTTGGTGGCGCTGCTGTTCTTCGGCCTTTATCGGCTGCTGAAAGGCACCTCTGCCATGAGCATCTTCATCGGAATCGTGGCCATCTTCCTCATCTGGCAATTGGTCAAGGCACTGCAGATGGAGATGCTGACAGCCATCCTTGGTGCTTTCGTCAGCGTAGGCTTTATTGCGCTCATCATCATATTCCAGCCCGAGATACGTCGGTTCCTCTTCACCATCGGTGCTCAAGCGCAAGAGGGCAAGTTGTCGCGACGATTCAAATTCCTTAAAGTCAGAAGCAACATCGACCTTGACACGGATTCTCTCACCAAGGCCTGCCTCAATATGTCGGATATCAAGCAAGGCGCCCTCATCCTATTGACGCGAAAGAACAACCTGGACGACATCGTCTCGACAGGGGTGGTGGTCAATGCCGACATCAGCCATTCCTTGATCGAGAACATCTTCTTCAAGAACAGCCCCTTGCACGACGGCGCCATGGTCATCCGGCACAACCGCATCACGGCCGCCCGCTGCATCCTACCCGTCACGCAAAAGACCAACCTCCCGGGGCACTATGGTCTGCGTCACCGTGCTGCCATCGGCGTAACCGAAGTTAACGACTGCGTCGCTCTGGTCGTTTCGGAGGAGACCGGCAACATCAGCGTGGTGACCAACGGTGAAATCCGTCAGGTCAAAGCATCGGAATTGAAAGAAACGATTGAAAAGGAGCTGAAAGGTTAATCCTCATTGATTTCCACGAACCCGTCACCCTCTTCGGCATACTTAATCTGTTTCTTGAAGGGGTCGTAGCGAAGCATGTAACGATTCCAATAATCGAGGTTCTGCTTCTTCATCTCCGCATCGACATAGCTGTTCATCATATAGTCGTACGTGTAGCCCGCATAGAGCTTACCCAGATATACAGCATAGTTATAGACATCATTCAGATCCAGAGTGTCGATGGAATAGTTGTAATCCATCTTATTGGTCCAGAAAGAGTAATCCGTTTTCGAATCGAAGCCGTCAATCAGGTTGTGCTCACAAAACTGAACAGGTCGCCACTCGCCGTCATTGATTTCAAACCATGAGGCCACATTGACCGTATTCAAGAGGTGCTTATAGCTGTATTCGTCGGTATCGCTGAAAAGATAATCCTCATACTCCGTGATACGTCCTGAGATCTCCATCCGTGAGAGCATCACCAGCCAATGCACAGAGTCAACAGGCACGTTGTCAATGTCTTCAGGGACATAGACATTCACGTCGTAGGCTTTCATCGCATCGACGTATGCATTGTAGACCAGATCCAGGAACAAATCCTGGCTGAGGCCGTTAAGCACCTCCGTTTGTTTGCTGTATTGGGTATTGTATTCCACTTTCACCTCTGCATTCTCGGGAAAGTAAACAGCAGCTTGGATGCCTGTACGTTCAGCCACATACGATTTGGCCAACTTCAAATCCGTGCGGCAACTCGACATCGCCAATACGCACAAGACCCCTATGATAATCTTCAGTCTCTTCATTGCTCATTATCTCCAAACAAATCCATTTGTACACCGTCGCCCTTGGGCTCCACAATCTCAAAAGGAATGTCGTCAGGGTTGACGGTTATCTTTTCCATAGCTTCTTCTGCGGGCTCTTCCGTGTTGTCGGATTCTTCAGTCTCTTCGACTGGTTCAGGTTGGAAAGGCTCTAGGAATTGCCACTCGTCTATCTCTCTCGTCGAAAGGCGTTTACCCTTCGCCTTGTAGCTCTTGATACCGATGAATTCCTCCACATTGACTTCGTCATCCGGGAAACTGTTGCCTGCATCGCTCACCTTATAGCTCAATTTCAGGCGCGGCTGGTCATCGGTGTTCATTCCCAGGTACTTGGCTTCAGGATGCTCGCCTATGAACGAGGATCGTGTGTTCAGCTTCGTCTCGGCCTCGATGCAGAAACGCTTCAGATACATCTTTTGCGTCTCGCCTTCTATGTAGATGACAGAGAAGACTTCATCCGGGTCGAACTTACGGATTTCCACCATGTCGTCATCGAAGTGGGTGTTGAGGTCGAACCCCGAAATCTTGAACTCTCCATTAGAGAAAATCTGAAGGATCTTGTCGTCACCTTGGAAAGCGCCCAGATACTGTCCACGCTTGTCGGCATTGAGACGACGGACCGTGTCGTCATACCATATCTCGCGGGCATTGAGCGTCGACACGCCTTCCCCACTCTTCTTGATCTCCTTGACTTCATATTTGGTAAGCAGGTTACCTCTGACCCCACGGCCTTTTACAGCCAAGCCAGCGAAGTCGTAGTCAACGGTCTTCTGCTTCTTGTTGAACAGCACCAGCGTCACCTTGACGACCTCTGCCTCGCCGTTGGGGTTCGATGAGAAATAACGCACCTTAGAGCCTGGCTTGCCTTGCGTGAGGTCGTATTCTTTGTCGCGGGTGACGCCCATCACGGCAAAACGCTTCACAAAGTGCGGTGCACCGTTCTTGCCGTCACGATACACTGCATTATAGGTCGTGCGGTCGTCGTTCTTATGGAACACATCGACATGAATAACCTTCTGGCCCACAAAGAGTTTGGGCTGTAACTTGGTCACCATGTATTTTCCGTCCTCGTGGAAGACGATGATGTCGTCCATATCGGAGCAGTCGCAGACATACACGTATGCTTCTTTGTTCTTCTCACGTTTCAGGCCCTCGCCTGTACACACGAAGCCTTCATCCTTGTTGACGTATAGCTTTTCGTTGTTGGCGGCCACAGCCACAGCGGAGATGTTATCGAAATTACGGATCTCCGTCTTGCGTTCGCGGCCCTCACCGTATTTCTCTTTGATGTGCAGGAAATAGTCGATAGTATAGTCGACGATATGGTCGAGGTTGTATTGAGCCTCTTCCATACGCTTCTTGAGATCAGCCAACTGTTCGTCAGCTTTCTTGATATCGAATTTCGAGATCTTGCGAACGGGCTTCTCGCAGAGTTTCTCCACATCCTCGCGGGTAATCTCGCGTTTCAGCAGCTTACGGTACTTGTCGAAGCGACGCTCGATACCCGTCAGCTGGTCTTCCCAGGTCGCGTAGTCTTTGTTTTCCAACTCTTTATAGATGCCTTTCTCAAAGAAGATCTTCTCAAGCGACACCCAATGCCAGCTGTTCTCCAACTCTTCGATCAAGATGCGGAGTTCAAGGCTGAGGAGCTCCATAGTGCGGTCGGCACTGAGTTTCAGGATCTCGCTCACGCCCATGAAAGCCGGATGCTGGTTGACGATGACGCAGGCGTTGGGCGAAATCGAGACCTCACAGTCGGTAAAGGCATAGAGCGCATCGATGGTCTGGTCAGGCGACACGCCAGGGTTGAGATAGATGACAATCTCGCACTGTTCGGCGGTGTTGTCATCGATTTTTTTGATTTTGATCTTGCCCTTGTCGTTGCACTTCACAATGCTCTCAATGACACCGCCCGTTGTGGTGCCATAGGGTATCTCGCTGATAACGAGGGTCTTCTTGTCTTGTTGGCTGATGCGTGCACGTATACGCACCTTGCCGCCACGTAGGCCATCGTTGTAGTTGGTCACGTCCATCAAGCCACCCGTAGGGAAGTCGGGGAAGAGGGTGAACGGCTCGTCGCGCAGATAGGCGATGGAAGCGTCAATCAGCTCGTTGAAGTTGTGTGGCAGGAATTTCGATGCCAGACCTACAGCGATGCCTTCGGTGCCTTGGGCCAGCAGAAGTGGGAACTTTACTGGAAGCGACACAGGCTCGGCATTGCGGTTGTCGTAGGAACGGGTCCAGTCGGTGGTCTTGTGGTTGAAGACGACTTCTTTGGCGAACTTGGAGAGACGAGCCTCGATGTAACGCGGTGCAGCCGCATCATCACCAGTAAGAATGTTGCCGAAGTTACCTTGGGTGTCAATGAGCAGGTCTTTCTGTGCAAGTTGCACAAGGGCATCGCCGATGGAGGCATCGCCATGCGGGTGGTACTTCATCGTATTGCCTACGATATTGGCCACCTTGTTGAAACGGCCGTCGTCCAATTCGTCCATCGAATGCAGGATGCGGCGTTGCACAGGCTTCAATCCATCCTCAATGGCGGGCACGGCACGTTCCAAGATGACATACGAGGCATAGTCGAGAAACCAGTTCTCGAACATGCCCTTAAGGGGTATCACATGATATTCGTCATCTTGAGCGCGGGCATCTTCCACACCATCCAAAGGCTCGTCAAGCGGTTGTCCCTCTACCCTCTCGTTTTCCATCGGTCTAAGCTATCTTCTCTTCAAAACCTTTAGGCGTTGAGCATGACAGGCATGAGCAGCATAAGCAGGTCTTCCGATTCGCTTTCGTTCTCAACGGGAGTAATGATACCCGCACGGTTGGGAGCCGACATCTCAATCTTCACTGTCTCGGAATCGAAGTTGGCAAGCATCTCTTGCAGGAAGCGGGAGTTGAAGCCAATCTCCATGTCGTCACCTTGATAGCTGCATGCGAGGCGTTCCTTAGCTTCGTTGTAGAAATCGATGTCCTCGGCAGTCAGCACGAGCTCTTGACCCGCGATGCGGAAACGCACCTGGTGGGTTGCCTTGCTGGAGAACACGGCCACACGACGAATAGCCGAAAGGAATGTCTGACGGTCGATGGTCAGCTGGTTGGGGTTCTGCTTCGGGATGACGGCATCATAATTGGGATAACGGCCTTCAATGAGGCGGCAGATCAGCACGTAATCGCCGAAGACGAACGAGGCGTTGGTTTTATTGAACTCAATGCGTACCGGCTCGTCGGCAAGGGTAGCGAGGATGTTCTTCAATTGGTTGATGGGCTTCTTGGGCATGATAAACGAGGCTACCACGTCCGATTTGACATCCATCCTTCTATAGCGCACCAGCTTGTGGGCATCGGTGGCGACGAAGGTAAGGAAGTTCTCGGTCATCTCCATGAGCACACCCGACATGATAGGACGGATTTCATCCATACCCGTGGCGAAGACGGTCTTCTCGAAGCCCTTGGCCAGCACATCAGCGGGAATCTCCCACACCGAGGTATCGGCCATGACGGGCAACTGCGGGAACTCATCACTCCTGTGACCCGCCAGCTTGTAGCGACCTTCGCCGGCAATCAATTCGACAGCCAGTGTGTTGTTATCGACAGAGATGGTGATTGGAACATCGGGGAAGTTTTTCATGATTTCCAACAGCAGGCGTGCGGGAATGGTCACCTCGCCAGTGCCTTCAACCATATCAGGCGTCATTCTCACCGACATCGTCACATCAAGATCAGAAGTCGTGATGATCAGTTGATTCTCGGTCAACTGAAACAAAAAGTCGTCCAAAATCGGCAAAGTGTTCTTCGAGCCGATAACACCACTCAGAGCTTGGAGATTTTTCAAAAGCTTGAGGCTTGATACTATGAATTTCATATCGTTAGGTTTTTAATAATCTTTCTACTTTGAATCGGTAAAATTACAAATAAATGCAACACGAATCACTTTTTGTTGAAAAAAATCTCAGTTTTTAAAAACCGCCCACACTCAGTCCTGCATATTTCAGCCTGTTCAGGAAGTCGAGCATCGACTCGTATGGGACGGCAACATATTGGAAACGCTTGTCGTCCTTGACACGCGTGCGATATTTCTCTTTGGTGTCGTACATCTTCTGGTTGAGGTCGCCGTAAGTGGCATGCACCTGCAGCTGTCCGTCACCGCTGTTATAGTTGAAATAAGTCTGGAACATGTCGTTTTGGAAATAATAGGTGATGTTGCCCAAACGGCGATCAAACACCACGCAGCCATCCACATATTTGTTGACGATATGGCTTCCAAAACTACCGAGGCCAATCTTACCAACAGAGACGAAGGCATGCATTTTATCGTTCCAAACCATCTTCAAGTCAGGAATGACAATAGTGTTACAGTAGAAATCAGACGACTCCATAGGCGGATAGCCGGCCAATTCGATATTGGACTTCAGTTCCTGCGTCTTTTCTTCCGTATTCTCAGAGCGGAAATAGTCCAGGAAGTTGGTTTCCATCAAGTCGATAGAAGGACCTTCCATGTTGGCGTAGACCTCTGCCATAGCCGCCATGATCTCATCGTCGAACACGGGAGCATTGAAAATATTGAGCCCCCGCAAGGTGATGCTGTCATTGGGGAATTGGGAATAGTCTCCATAGACGACGAATTGGGCCAAAGGCGTATCGAAACTCAAATCAGTGCCACAGTGGCCATTGACGACGCCTCGCCTATTAAGTTCAAGGCGGAAATCGTATTGGGTCGTGTCGGTCACCACAAAACGCAAACTGTCGGCATCAAACCGCAGGATGCCGTTGGCAGGTGCAGCATCGTCGAGATCCTTCCTGCCTTCACGCGGCGTAAGGAATGAACCGAAATAGCCACCGTCGATGGCCAACTCGTAATAGAGTCCGTTGCACATGGTGGGTTCATCATCGCGGATACGGTCGATGTCAATGGGAATGCGGATGTCGGCCGGGTCGATATGGGTCGACGAGACAAACCAGTGGTTGAGCGAGGCATCAGCCTCCTCATAGGTATCGACGTCCCATCCGGGATCGCCAGGGCCGATTGGTTCATCAAATTCTTGCACTGTATCCCCAGACATCTCTTCGGGTTCAATGACATCGATGATCACTTCTTTAGGCTCCTCGAAGGCGAGCATGGCGAACTTGCCGTCATAATAGCCGAGCTGCTCGGTGGCATCCAAAGTCAGCCTGCCACGGAAGCCAAACTGCGTGTTCAACTTAAACTCCGCCGTGTCGACAACATGTGCGTAACCATGCGTGACGCCGCCGACGGGTACAATGGTGTCGAACTTGATCGGGGTACTGACGCCATCTGCATTGGTGTAGTCCCATGTGCCTTGCGCGTCATAGTAATTGCGGCTGTGGATATTGACAATAGCGTCTTTATACAGATGAAAACCATTCAGGGTATCGGCCAAAAGTTCGCCGTTGACAGGTTCCAACCTCGACTCGGCGTTGATGTCGACATCATGCATATAAGGGAACACGGCCGCATCTGCCACTCGGATGATCTTCACGTCGTGGGCATGGATGACGTAATTGGTCATGTCATATTCGGCGTTCATACTGTAGAACTGCAGCGAGTCCTGCTCAGGCACCAGCGAGATGAACTTAGAGGCGTTGTTGTGAACGGCAAGCAGTTCCTCCCGGGTAGTAGCGGTGGCATAGTCGCCGAAGCTCTCTACGGGGTTGTAAAGATGTAGGCTGTTGGTGGCCATGTCCCATTCGGCTTCTTTCAACGAACAGATATACTGATTCATGGGGAAGTCGAGGTTACTGGTCTGGTCGAGGTAGTCGTATTTCACCTTTTGGGCGTCGAAATCGACATTAGCTCTGTAGTTGGTCGCTGCAAAAGCGACATTGGCGGTATCGGCGGAATACAACAGGAAATTGGCTGAGTCGGCCACGAAAGTCCTGGCATCCAAAGCGAAATGGTCGGAGTCGAACTCGGTAAGTCCGAAGCGCAGCTTACCATCAGCCGAATAGCTATCGGGAGCCAGCACGGTCTTGCCCGTGAAATAGGTATCGCCATACATGCAGATGGGTTTGTCGATCGTCTCAGTGGTCAGTTCAGGAGCTCGCACGTCCCATTTCAGTCTGAGGGCGTCGGCCGATGCCAAGGGGAAGCCTGTGCCGTCGTCGCGAGGCACCATCTTGAATTGGTTGGTGATAGCCGTCACCGAGTCGAGATAGAACATGAACTGCTCCGACCTGAAGGCAGCGGTCTGATAGTCAAGTTTACCCTCGCCAAAGAACCCGCTTCCCGAGAGGAAGACCTTGTTGTGGAATCGGCCCAAGTCGCCATATAGCGGATACGACTGCGTTTCGTCCTCACCGATTTGGTGTACGAAGCCCAACGAGAAGTCCTCCATGACGACGAGTGGCTGAACGATATTGGGCATGATGCCGCCCGACACCAACTCGCCTTCAAACTTCACCCGCTTCATCGTGAGGTCATTCAGACTATCGACTTCAAAAGGATACACACTATAATAGAACTTGCCTTCTAGGTCGTCGGCGGTCATCACCGAGTCGACGGCGCCAGGATGGAACACGCCGCCATTGATTTTGCGATAGAACTTGAAACCTTCGGCCTCACTATGGAAGATGGGATAAGACGGCGTCTCATAGCGACTCGACTTGTTGTCGCCATGGTCGATATCCAAACGGCCTTTCAGCTTTTCAAGCGTACCATCGACAGGAACGACATGATTATCGTAGCGGGCATAGAATCTCAACGAGTCAATCTTCTCCATGTTGATGGAAAAATCTTCATAGTTGAACTCGCTGTCTTTAGTGAAGAACTCAAACATTCCCGCCAAGATGCCACCTGAGAACCTGAAGTTCTGCTTCTTGGTGAAAGTGATCTGGCTGAAGTCGGGGACAATGACCACACGCTTGCGGTCGCTCAACGAGATGGCAGCCCCGTCGTAACCGTCAATCTGGCTCGTGATGCCATACACCAACAAGTTGTTCGTGTTCAAATCAAGACGAAGGTTAGGTTGACGGTTGGTAGTGACCGTATGCAACTTGATGACATCGTAGTCGATGACCTCGCGGAAAGAGTCGACCACATCGAAAAAACGCGGCAAGGCAGTAGCCCATTTGGTCTCGGTGTCGTATTCCACATAACCCTCGGCTTGAAGTCGCAGCAAAAGCGAGATGACTTGCTCAATAGGATAGCCGAGATAAGAGGCCAAGTCGCTAACGGCAAACTTCACTTGACGGTCGACATTGTCAAAACCTTGCAGGAACTTCTCTATACGTATCATCGGGTGCGAGCCGTCGAGGCCCTGCAAACGTTTGAAGTCGTCATGACGGAAATAATTCACTGACACCACATCGCCCTCGCTCATCGGGTTGACGCCTTCCATCCTCCTGAAATCCACCTGGTTGCCGTCGATATCCCAATACATTGCCTCGACGAAGATGTCAACGCCGTGAAAATAATCGTGGAACGGACCGTCACCAAAGTCTTTCTCGGAACGGAAAAACATCATTTGGCGTTTTTTGTTGTCGTAACGGAAGCCCAAGTCATTGTGATAGATAGAGTCCTGCTGCGAGCCCGGCACCGTATCCTGCAAATAAAGGCGCATGGCCGCGTTGTCGGAGACCAAGAGCTCGTCCATCGACATCAGGAAACGGGGAGCTTGAACCCTGACGACTTCCCTGCCCTGCTGGCGGAAATGAAAGACCGCTTTTTTGCGTACACCTCCGAACACGTCCACTTGGTTGCCCATCATACCAATACCGCCCTCAAAATCGATATTACGCATGAGGTCGGTAATCTCGTAGTCAGAACGATACGATCTCACCCGAGGAAACATGGTCTTTTCGTTAGGTGCGTTCACCAACACCTTATCCTCATAACGGCACAGGATGTCTTGGTTGAAATGTTGGCGCTCGTGGAAAACGACAGAGTCGATGGCATATTCCGAGCGGTTCAAGTCGAGGGTATAGTAGTCAGGCAACGTGACAAACACCATGTCGGTAGGGATGTCGAAGCGCGACCAGTCGGCGCGGCCACCCGACCCCTCCCATCGGTTATCTTCGAGATAAAACACACCTTGGGTGTTTTTGAGCAACGACTCGTCCTTTTGCGACATCAAGGCCAAGGTGCCGTCTACAGACAGCTCAAAACGCTCGCTCGTCGGAAAGCTCCATAGCGCATCGCGAAGGATCCACTTGGAGTTGCCTTTGGCCGACAACACATTGTCTATAAACAAGTTGCGGCATGAGGCCAGATACTTATCCATGCCATTCATCGACTTCTGGGCCTTCGTATTGGTATAGCTCAGCCAGTTGCTCACGTCGTTATGCGTCAGTCCACCCGTCGGAATCCTTTGCAACACCTCAACGAAATTGAAAATATTGGCATAACCCCTACTCCCGCTCTTGGCATAGAAAAGGTTACACAATCCGATGATGGTGTTGGCCTCGCTGTCGGAATAATAGCTGTTCCACACCCCGTCAAACCCCTTCATAATGACAGCGGCTTCTTCGCGTTCCTGCTTCGAAGTGGATGAGTTGAGATAGGTGGAAAGCTCGCCGATGAAGGCGGTCTTGTCAGTCGAAAAATGGCCCTGCGCCCAGGCTGGAGTCAGCCCAAGAAGAAGGGGTATGACAAAGAGAAGGATTCCTTTTTTCATTGATTCAAAATATTACGAACCAGTTATTTAACAAACTCCGCAGCCACCCAGTTGTTGCGGCTCAGGTGACGGCGATAACGCAAACCGAGGCGCTCGGCTTCGGATTGGATGACGGGCAGGTCCTCGGTATAGAACCCGCTGAAGAAGATGTGGGCTTGGGGCTTCATCGCGTCGACATAATGATGCATGTCGCGCAAGAGGATGTTACGGTTGATGTTGGCCAGCACAACGTCGAACTGTCCGTCGATTGACAAGGCGTCGCCAAGAACAATCTCGATGTCGGGAATCCCATTCAATCCGATATTCGTAAAAGCATTGCGATAGGCCCACTCGTCGTTGTCGATGGCGACCGTGCGTGCCGCGCCCAATCGTTTGGCGAGGATGGCCAACACTGCGGTACCGCTACCCATGTCAAGGACTTCCTTATCCTTGAAGTCAGTCTCCAGCATCAGCTGGATGATCTGTGACGTCGTCTCATGGTTGGCCGTTCCAAACGACATCTTGGGCTCGATGACCAAGTCGAACTCGAAGCTCGGGTCAGGCTCATGGAAAGGCGCACGCACACGGCACCGCTCGTTGACGACCACAGGTTGGTAGGAGGCCTCCCACAACTCATTCCAGTCCTTGTCGGGCATCTCCTCCACGTGAAGCAGTTGGATGCCGAAGAAAGCAGGGTCCATAAGAAGGCTCTCCACTGCGCCGTCGTCACGGCTATCGGCCGAACAGTAGGCTTTCAAGAAATGCTCCTCGTCCATGAAAGAGTCGAAGCCGATGTCGGCCAGCATCGTCACCAGCATATCATGTTGGATATCCGAACTGGGCGCCGTAAACGTATACTCAAATGTCTTCATTCTTCGCCAATATGTGAGGCTTGGTTACAGATGGAGACGAAATCCTCGGCTTTCAAAGAGGCTCCGCCGATAAGGCCGCCGTCGACATCGGGCTGAGAGAACAGCTCCGTAGCATTCTTGGCATTGCAGCTACCGCCATAAAGGATGCGGATATCGTCGGCCGTGGCTTCGTCGTAGTGTTCCTTGATGAGCGAGCGGATGTAGGCATGCATCTCTTGAGCCTGCTCAGGTGTGGCGGTCTTTCCCGTGCCGATGGCCCAAACGGGTTCGTAGGCGATGACAGCATCATAAATGGCATCACCGTCAAGATGGAACAGGCCTTTCTCCAGTTGCTCCTTGACCACCTCGAAATGACGGCCTGCCTCGCGCTCTTCGAGCACCTCACCAACGCAATAGATCGGCGACATGTTGTTCTCTATCAAACGGTTGATCTTCTCGGCAAGCACTTCGTTGGTTTCGCCGAAATATTTCCTCCGCTCGCTATGACCCACGATGCAATAGTCCACATCGATGGATTTCAGCATTTTAGCTGACACCTCGCCCGTATAGGCGCCCTTGTCGTAGGCGCTGCAATTCTGGGCACCCACGTTAAAGCGCTGCTCGTCAAACTCAAAGTCGGTCAGCAGTTCGAGATAGGGATAGGGAGGGCAGATGATGACTTCGCAATTCAGTTCGTCTTGTTCGTCAAGGCGGTCGAGGATGTCGTCGACCAAAGCTTGGGCCTCATCGAATGTGAGGTTCATTTTCCAGTTTCCTGCTACGATTTTGCTTCTCATAATAGTATTCGGTTTTAAGATTGATTTAAAAGTTACAAAAATACGATTTTTTCAATTACTAATTGAATTTTTCTACCTTTGCAACTCAAAACACCCACAATATGAAAAAGGTATTGTTTTTATTTGTCTTGGCCATGACAGCGGGTATCTGTAACGCCCAGGACGAGCTCCCTTCTCTTGTCCCCGACCGTCCCGGCATGAGTTGGGGCGCAGAAGTGACGCCGCACCACAAAATCATCTGGGACAATGGCTTCGGCTTCGAGAAAGCGTCCGATGGCGCTCGCACTATGACCCTCAGCAGTACGACCTTACGTTACGGCCTATTCGAAAACACGGAGTTACGTGTCGGCACCCAATTCCTCATGTATGACGACGGTGATGCCATAGCGCCCGCTATCGGTGTCGCGCCGCTTTTCATCGGAACGAAAATCAAACTATACGAAGGCGAAGGCATCCTGCCTTCAGTGGGTGTGTTGGCTGAGCTGAGGTCACCCCACGTCGGGAGCAAAGACCTTCTTCCCTCCTACCTTACCCCTTCGATGTACCTGCTCTTTGAACACTCCATAGGCGAAAGCTTCTGGCTTACCTACAATGCCGGACTGGAATGGGATGGCGAGACCGCCGCGCCCACAACCTTCTTGGCACTGGCACTGGGTTATAGCATCACGGATAACTTCGGAGCGTTTGTGGAGTCATACAACTACCTTGTCCGCGAAGACGAAAACCAATTCATGACGGAATTTGGCTTCACCTTGCTGGTGTCGCGCCGCGTGCAACTCGACCTCGAAGGCGACCTCGACCTGATGAATCTCGGGAAATACTATGCTGTAGGCTGCGGTGTGTCGTGGCTCATCAACTAAGATCCGTTCTTATTTCACCCGAATCTTCCTGCCTTTCCACATCTTGGTGGTTTTCTTGAAACCATTGAGCTTGCAGAGGATGGAGACCGTGGTATAGTTCTCCACGGCGATGGATGCCAACGTATCCCCTTTCTTGACGATATAATACTTCTTCCGTTCCCTAAAGGGAGGATATACCGCCTCCACGATGTTCACGGTAAAATTGCGGTTGAAACCTTGGTAGGCTACATCCAGAATATCGGTCGACATGGAGAACGACCTGTTGACAGGACGGTCCTTGTCAAGCAGGGAATGGGAAAACAGCCATTCGTAGGTCTGCTCAAGATAGAACACGCGTGCCAGTCGCGAATGGTTCACGCCTTCCATACGGTCGTAGATCAGCCGGGTGGTGTCGCCGCACTCACGTATGGCCTCCACCACACGTTCGGAGCAACGCACCGGCACCAACTCGTCGGCCGTGCCATGGATGATCCAAAGCGGCAAAGTGGACAAGCCACACAGTTCCTTCCCCGAAGCCCCACCACACATCGCTATAGCCGCCGCCACGCGCTCAGGATAAGCCGCCGCCACATCCATGGTTCCGTAACCACCCATACTCATGCCCAACACATAGAAGCGGTTGGTGTCGACTTTGTAGTGGTCGTCGACCCAGTCGTACAACTCCATCACCCTTTTGGGCTCCCATGCAGTCTGGGCTTGGGGCGCCACCACAATTGCGTTGATAGGTCTGCCTTTCATCAAGGCATGGATACAGCCATAACGCAGCACCATCTCCAACGAGTCGCCGCTCAAGCTCTTGCCATGCAGAAACATCACCACGGGGAGCTCTTCCGCCTCCTCGTAATTGTCGGGAAGATAGAGCCAAAAGTCATAGCCTCCCTCGACGAAGTCGCGGCAAGCCATCAGCTGTGCCATCGAAGTCAACGGCAGCATGAGCATCGTCAATATCAGGAAGAGCAACTTTTTCATGGAGTTATTTATTATTTGTGTTCTGGAAAACCAACCTACACCGGCAAACCTCAACAGTCTCATTGTCATCAAAGCTCACCTTGACCAAACGTACACAATACTCATTCTCAGCGATCCGCTCTTGATAGAAACTCAGCATGTCACCCTGATGCGCCTCGGCCACATAGGCGATCTCGAAGCGTCTCAGCCGGTGCGCACGATACCAGTCGATGTCCCAAAGGTCGAGCACATGCTCGATGTATTTCACCGAGTTGACGTGTCCATTGATATCGATGTCGTTGTAGTTGACAACAAGGGCGCGCACCAATTCGTCTTCTCCTGTCATCTTCACACGTCCGCCTTTCTCGATGGGGCACGGCTTATCGTCAACAATCCAGTTGTTGATGGCGCCGTTGTCGATGCTGAAGATGTCGGTAGGCTGCCTCGTCTCCGTGTCAATCATCGCCCAGATGGAGCGTCCGTAGCCGTATACCCTGCCGTTGCCATCCGACACGCAGAAGTTACGGCTGGTGAAATACTTCATCGCGCTCTCCACCCAGGTCTCCACGGTGTAACGCTCGTGTTGCGCAGGCATCTCCTCCATCTCAATGGCCAGCCGCGACAGCACCCATGACCGGTTGATGGTCATCAGGTATTTCATTCCGAAGCCACGGTCGGTCGAATGGAAATCGGCTGCGTTGAGCATCTGGTTGCCCAAATGCCCAAGGAACATCCGTCCCGAAAAGTCGCAATGGAACGGCTCTGCCGTGAATTCGTATTTACCAATTTTATTCATTTCAAGTAATCCTTACTCTTGGATCTATGATACCATAGATAATATCCACCACGATATTGACGATGATCAGCATGACCGCGATAAGCAGCACCGCGCCCATGATGACCGGGAAGTCGTATTTGTCCAACGCGTCGACCACCACCACACCGATGCCCTTCCAGTCGAAGACATACTCGACGAAGACCGCGCCCGCCAATAGCGAAGCGAACCATCCCGACACCGCCGTCACAACAGGATTCAGGGCGTTGCGCAGGGCATGGACACAGATGACACGCCATGGCTTCAGTCCCTTGGCCCGCGCCGTACGCACATAGTCCATCGACATGGCTTCGAGCAACGAAGTGCGCGTCAGTTCAGTCACCACGGCCAAAGGTCGCATACCCAGCGTCAGAGCAGGCAGGATGAGGTTACGTAAGCTGAGGAACTCGCCCCTGCCGTATTCGTCGACGGTGTAAAGGCTGCCCGTCATGCTTAGGCCCGTATAGTGTTCGAGCAAGAAGCCGAAGATCCATGCCATCAGGATGGCCGCGAAGAACGAGGGCAACGACATGCCTATGGTGGTGATAAACAAAGTCAGTTTATTGAGGAACTTGTTATTGATGACAGCGGCCAAAATGCCGATGATCAAGCCCAACACCATGGCGATGGAGATGGACACCGCTGCCAATAACAAGGTATTCGGAAAGGCTTCTCCCAAGACATCGGACACACGACGCTTGCTTTGGTACGACATCCGAAGATAAGGCGCTTTCAGTACCACAGCCGTCGAGCCAAGGGTTGCGATCTTGGCGTAACGGCCAATCTTCTCCAACTTTTGCGTGCCTTCCGAGACATCGTAGAACGAAATCGGGACCAAGTCGTTGAGGTAGTCTACATATTGTTTCCCAAGGCTTTGGTTGAGTCCCAACTCTTCCCGAATGGCGTTCACCGAGGCCTCGTCAGCACGCTGGCCGAGCATCATCTGGGCTGGGTCGCCGGGCAGGATGTTAAACAGGAAAAACACCAGCGTCGCGACGCCCAAAAGCACCGCGATGCCGTATAACAATTTCCTGATAATATAACTGCCCATGACGTCAGAAAGTCTTCAAGGCTTTTGAGAAGTCAAACACGCTCCATTTGTCCTTCACCAGACCGTTGTCCAACCAGATCAGTCCAGGATTGGAACGCACTATCGTCTTGATTTCCAACTCATCAGCATAATACACGTCATAAATGAAGTCGTACTTCGCACGCAGCTGTTCCACTTCCTGGGGTTCAGCGGCCACAGTCCACAACACCACAAAGTCTTTATTCGCCGCCGCCTCGGCAATCTCTCGCATCTTCTCCCATTCTTTCTCGGTCACTTTGCTCAGGTCGTGCGAGGTGAACATCAACAGATTCTCGGTGTTAAGCACCAAGTCGGTCACATCGTTGCCATCTTCGTCGAGGGCCGTGAAGCCCAGGTAATCGACACCACCCTCCATCCGTTGACCCACAAACTCCCATTCCGACATCCAAACCGAGTCGTTCCAAGGATAGTTGGGCGAAAGGAACTCCTGGGTCTCGTGCGTGGCTTTGTTGCGATAGGTGACGTAGACCTTGTTGTCGGTCGGTGCCTCAGCGTTGAGTTGTTTCCCGACTTTCCAGTTCATGAAGTCGACGACGGGCAGATGACGGTAGTTGTAAATCTCGAATCCCAAAAACGCCACCGCAAAGGCAAGGCCTATGACAAACTGAAGGCCTTTCCCGAAGCGGTTCTCCAACCGTTTATTGTTCAATATCAACGGGATAAGCACCGCATCAATGACGAGGTTCTTGTAGAAAGTCTGCCAATTGGTCATCTTGACGGCCGAACCGAAACAGCCGCAGTCGGGCACAAGGTTATAAAGCGCGTCAAACAGGGTCGTTGCAGTGAAAAACAGCATCAACAAGGTGGTGCCCAAGACCGCCAATCTAGGGAAAATCTTGGTTATCAAACAGATACCAACCAAAAACTCCGCCAATATCAAGCCCATGGCCAACACCATGGCCGCATTGTTGAGCCAGGTCATGCCATATACCGAAAGGTAATCCAACATCTTGTATTTGGTCCCCAATGGGTCGATACCCTTAGTGAAGCTACTGAAGATAAACAGGGCTCCCACCAAAAAACGGCAAATGAAAAGCGCTCCAAGGCCGTATTTCTTACCGACAATCAATGCCAACAAAATGTTGGTGAGAAGAATGGCAAGAAACCAAAGTTGGTATTCCGGGAGAAAATAGATACCCACTGCCGAGGCTATGGCAACAAGGATGCTGATCCAAGACATGGGTGACGTTTTCTTTTTCATGGCGATTCTTGTTTTCGCTGTGTTTACTCGCCCAACAGGATGAGGGCAAACACCGCGTAGTTAATCATATCGTAATAATTGGCATCAAGCCCTTCGGATACAAGGGTTTTGCCCCCATGGTCCTCGATGCTCTTGGTACGCAACACCTTGCTCATGATAAGGTCAGTGATAGAGCTCACACGCATGTCGCGCCATGCCTCGTCGTAGTCATGGTTCTTGCGGTTCATCAGCTCGTATGCCTCATTGGTCACTTTGTCGAACAAGGCCGTGGCTTCCTCCGCCGTCAGGTCGGGCTGGTCGACAACACCCAGCTGGAGCTGGATGACACCCATCGCGGCATAGTTGACGATGCCGATGAACTCTGGCTCGATGCCTTCGTCAACGAGACGCTCACTCGTCGTTTGCAATGTCCTGATTCGTTTAACCTTGATAAAGATCTGATCGGTAATGGAAGACGTGCGTAGGATGCGCCAGGCCGGACCGTAGTCTTTCATCTTGTCTACAAACAACTTACGGCACTGGGCCAACACCGACTGGAACTGGGCTTTCGTATCTTTTTTTTGCATTTTGCAGAATTTTCTGCAAAAATAATACAATTTGGCAAAACAAGGAAAAATATTTCAAAATAGCCAGACTCATTCTTGGGCAATCCGCACCCGTCTCAGGTCCAATAAGTTGGTTGGATTGCTGCCCATGTCCTTCACGCGCTTGTTGACGAAGCGCAGCACCTCGTCATAGAACAGCACCACCACGGGCGCATCCTGCATCATCAGGCTGTCCATCTCGGTGTAATAACGGGCACGCTGCTCCATGTCGTTGCACATTAAGGCCTTGTCGAACAGTTTGTCGTACTCGGGATTGGAGTAGTGGCAGTAATTCGGTCCCGAGGGCGCAAAGTTCGAGGTCGTGAACAACGAGAGATAGTTTTCTGCATCGGGATAGTCGGCTACCCACGAGGAGCGGAAGAACGGCAGGCTGCCGTTGCCTCTCATACTGCGCATCGTGGCAGGCGGCATCACCTCCATCTTGCACTGAAGGCCGATCTGCTCCACCTGACTCTGCACAAACTTTCCGATGTCGGCATAGTCGGCCACGGTGGAGAGCTGTAAGAGATAGCCTTCCAAATGGTTTTCCGCCACGAGGCGTTGCGCCTGCTTCAAGTCATAGCCGTAGCCAATGGTGCTGCTGTGACCGGGCAGTCCCACGGGGATCATGCCGCCCGTGCCAGGCTCGCCGATGCCGTTGCGCAGATAGCGCAGCATCTTCTCGCGGTCGATACAGAGGCTGACAGCCTGCCGCATAGCCTTGGCACGCTCAGGACCCAGCGGGTCATCGGGGTCGAGGAAGAAAGTGAAATACTCGGTGTTCAGATAAGGTTCCGTGATGAGTTCAATCTTGTCCTCGTATTTCTTGCGCAGCTGGCCGTCGTAAGTCAGTAACTCATCCTTATAACGCGCGTCGATGCCCGACATGAAGTCGAACTTACCCTTGACGAACTCCAGAAAAGCCACCTGCTTGTCAATGAGGAAGCTGATGGAGACGGCGTTGATATAGGGCAGCCTCTCCCCTGCCTCGTCACGCTCGAAATAATCCGGGTTCTTGCGGAATACGAGCTTCACGCCTTCTTTCCAATACTGGAACTTAAAGGGCCCCGTCCCTACGGGATGACTGCGGAAGTCGTCGCCGTAATACTCAATAGCTTCATGTGGCACCACAGAGGCGTAAGTCATCGAGAGGATGCCCAAAAACGGCGGGAAAGGCTTCGCCAACTCAATCTGGAACGTGGTGTCGTCCAAGGCGGTGAAGGCATATTGGTCGTCGTCATGCTTGACCGATGAGAATATCCAAAGACCTGGGGAATTCAAACGCTTGTCCACCACGCGGTTGAAGGAATAAACCAAATCTTCTGCCGTCACAAAACGAGGTTCGTTAAAGCACTCATCCTCATGAAACTGCACATCATCGCGCAGATGAAAAGTATACACAGTCCCGTCCTCACTGATGTCCCACGACTTGGCTATCATTGGCACAAGGTTCATCTTGTCGTCGAAGGCCACGAGACTGTTGTACACCTGGTTGCAAGCCCAGATGTGCGGCAGATCCTTAGCATAGATGGGGTCAAGAGTGAGGACACCGGCGGATTCGTTGTATTTGAAGATGGCGAGGTTCTCATCATCGTCATGCCGTTGGCTGCATCCTACGGCCAACACCAACAACATCAACAGACCAAGCCATCCCCTTCTCATCATCACTTTACTTTAAAACCGATCACCTCGGGATGCAGGTTGCGGAGATACTTGTTGTAATCGAGGTCGTTCACATCCTCTTCCTTCTCCAAAGCGAGGGCAAGCACCTCCATCATGTTCTCTACGTAGTGGAAATTCAAACCGCTGATGTAGTCTTCCTTGATGTCCTTGATGTCGTGTTCGTTGTCGATGGAAAGGATGAGGTCGGTGACGCCGTTGCGTTTAGCGGCCAGCATCTTCTCTTTGACGCCTCCCACAGGCAACACGCGGCCACGCAGCGTGATCTCGCCCGTCATGGCCAGCTGGCTCTTCACCTTGCGTTGGGTGAAGGCCGAAGTCAAGGCGGTTAGCATGGTGATGCCCGCCGAGGGACCGTCTTTAGGTGTAGCGCCTTCGGGGATGTGGACATGCACGTTCCAGGCGTCGAACACATCGGGGTTGATGTCAAGCTGCGAGGCATGCGCCTTGATGAACTCATAGGCGATGGTAGCGCTCTCCTTCATCACCTCACCGAGATTACCCGTCAGCGAGAGGTGGCCGCCACCGCGGCTCAGACTCACCTCGATGGACAGGATCTCGCCGCCCACCTGGGTCCAGGCCAAGCCCGTGGCCACACCCGGCATTGTGTGTTTCACCTCGTCTTCGTCGTGGTGCATGGGCACGCCGAGCACCTTGCGGAGGTCTTCGATGGTGACCTTCTTGTCGAAGGCCTCCTCCGTGACCACCTGCTTGGCGCGATGGCGCATCATGTCGCCGATGCGGCGCTCCAGGTTACGCACGCCAGCCTCGCGGGTATAGTCGTCAATGATATGCATGACGACATCCTTCGGGAAGGCGATTTGTGTGCTGTCCAAGCCATGTTCCTTCATCTGCTTGGGGATAAGGTGACGTTTGGCAATTTCATATTTCTCCTCACGCAGATAGCCGCTCAAATCGATGATCTCCATACGGTCGCGCAAGGCGGGATGGATGGTCGAGAGGTTGTTGGCCGTGGCGATGAAGAGGATCTTCGAGAGGTCGTAGTCCAGCTCGATGAAGTTATCGTAGAAGGTGTTGTTCTGCTCGGGGTCGAGGATCTCAAGCAAGGCCGCCTGCGGATCGCCGTTGATGTTGTTGCCGCTCACCTTGTCGATCTCATCGAGGACGAAGACAGGGTTACCCGACTTCACCTTACGCAGGTTCTGGATGATACGGCCCGGCATGGCGCCGATATAGGTCTTGCGGTGACCGCGCAACTCCGACTCGTCGCGCACGCCACCCAGTGACATTCTGACATATTTGCGGTTCAAAGCCCGCGCGATGGACTTGCCTAACGAGGTCTTGCCCACGCCAGGAGGTCCCACGAGGCACAGGATTGGAGCTTTCATGTCGTGGCGCAGCTTCAGCACAGCCAGATGCTCGATGATGCGGTCTTTTACTTTGTCGAGGCCATAATGGTCGGCATCGAGGATGCGTTGGGCACGTTTCAGGTCGAAGTTGTCCTTGGTGAACTCCTCCCAAGGCAGGTCAACGAGATACTGAAGATAGTTCAGTTGTATGCCATATTCGGCCGCCTGAGGATGGGTACGTTCCAGCTTCTTCAACTCGCGTTCAAAGACCTCCTCCACCTCCTTCGACCATTTCTTCTTGTCAGCCTTCTCACGCAGCTCCTTGACGTCCTGTTCATTAGGCGTACCGCCGAGCTCCTCCTGGATGGTACGCAACTGCTGGTTGAGGTAGTATTCGCGCTGCTGCTTATCCATATCAACGCGCACCTTGCTCTGGATTTGCTGCTTCAGCTCGAGCATCTGCTGCTCGTCGGTGAGCACCGCCAAAAGGTCAGAGGCCATCTGGTTAAGGTTGCGCGACTCCAGCAGCTCCTGACGCACAGGCATGTCGGCCTCCACGTTGCTGGCCACGAAATTCAGCAGGAAAGCGGGGTCGTCGATGTTCTTGAGGGCGAAGCCGGCTTCTTGGGGCAGGTTGCGTGAGCGGCCGATGACCTGAATGGCCAAGTCCCTGACCGATTGAATCAACGCGTTGAATTTCTTCGTGCTGGGCACGTCGTCCGAAGCCGCGTAGGGCATCACTGCAGCCTTGAGGTAAGGCTCGGTCTGGGTGGACTCCACCACCTCGAAGCGGCGTTTGCCCTGGATGATGACCGTGGTGTTTCCGTCGGGCATCTGGAAGGTCTTGAGGATCTGCGCCGAGGTGCCCACCTTATACAGGTCGTCGAGTGTAGGCTCCTCCACCGAGGCATCTTTTTGAGCGATGACGCCGATGGCCTTACGTTTGCGGTAGTATTCCTTCACCAGCTGGATCGAC
>JAEEGL011926699.1_pt1 | contig 23469 bp, 19 predicted proteins | sample 9134231 | NCBI WGS metagenome assembly JAEEGL01 (sample SAMN16246548, study PRJNA631951) | gut metagenome | biome: gut microbiome; feature: rumen; material: fiber-attached | host: Bos | place: Iran: Karaj | collected 2018-10
AAATAATGTTAAAAGGAGATTAAAAAATGAAAAACAACAAAGGTTTCTCTTTAGTAGAACTTATCATCGTTATTGCTATTATGGCAATCCTCGTTGGTGTTATGGCACCTCAGCTTATTAAGTACATCGAGAAGACAAACATTTCTTCCGATACACAGCTTTGTGATTCTGTAAGAACAGCTCTTACTACAGCTACAATGGATCCCGATGTAGTAAAAGAAGGCGAAGAACTTGCTGATGATACTACTGGAGCACAGGTTAGCGGTGTAACAGGTTCAGTTGCAAGTGTTGCTGAAGAAATTTTAGGTGTTTCATTATCTGATATTGATGATCAGCTTAAATCTAAAGCTGCTAGTGGTTGCTCAGTTAATTACAAGAAAGACGGAAATCAGATTTACGTTTATGTAAGTGGTGCTACAGCAACTATTGAATCAGGTAACGATTTATAATTAATTAAATAATTGTTCTCAAAAGAAGCATCTTTTTGATGCTTCTTTTTTTTTTATATGTTATAATCTATCAAGAAATATAAAAAGGGGTATTGTAAATGAAGTCCAAAATTACAGATATATTATCAAAGAAAAAATTATACAGTTTATATGCTTTTTTGATATCATCAATTTCTTGTTTTATTTTTTTTATGATAAATAAAATGGACGGAATAAAGTATCTTGTTGTTAGATCTGATTTGTTTCATAGTATGGGGGCTTATATAAATTTTTTTAGGACAATTTTAAAACATGACAGCCTTTTATTTAATAATTCTACATGCTTAGGCATTAATGGAATCCAATCGATTGCATCCGGACTATTTAGCCCGTTTAATGTTTTATATTTAATATTTCATAAATGTGATTTTGATTATGTTACTATGTCTATCGTTGTCCTTGAAATAGGATGTATTTCGTTATCGTTTCACTATTTTTCAAAAAAAGTTTTAAAAAATGATGGGTTTTCTTCAGTAATAATATCTGTTTTTTATGCTTTGAACTCTTTTGTGTTAGCGTATGGTACAATTATGATTATTTGGTTGGATGCAGTTCTAATTGTTCCTTTGCTTATAACCTCTATTGTGGATTGTATAGAAAATGATAAACGTATTTTAATGATAGTTTTATATTTATATTCGTTTGTCTCTTTCTTTTATATGGGTTATATTATTGGTGTTTTTTCGTTTATTTTTACTGTTTTGTATTTAATTATATTCTACAAAAATAATGATCATTCGTTGAAGGAATGCTTTTCTAAATTATTTAATTATGTTCTTGGGGTAATTGTTTCGATAATGTTGGCAGCCTTTCTCTGGGTTCCTACGCTGTTCTTTTTATTGGCCAATAGAGTTGAAGATTCAACAGCTGCGTTTACCATACCTTCAAATCTACTTCAAATTATTAATAGTTTATTTTGGGGAATAGCTAGCGGAATCGATGGATATTATGCTTATATATATTGCGGAATTCCAATTATTGTTCTTGTTCCTCTGTTTTTCTTGAATTCAAATATTAATAAAAAAGAAAAATTGTTTGCCAGTTTTCTTCTTTCTTTTTATTTAATAAGTACAGTTTCTACAAAACTTAATTTAATTTTGCATTGCTTTGATCAACCTGATAGCTTTTGGTATAGATATTCTTTTATCATTTGTTTTATATTGTGTTCGATAGCTTCCAGACAAATGAAATTTTTTCATTCGTTTGAATACAAAAAAATTTTTGCTATTGTATTTTGTATAGTTGTGTTTTATTTATTTATGCAACATACAACTACATTATTTGAATTGGATTTTGAAGACCATACTTATTTAAATACTAATTATGGATTTTTGGTTAATTTGTTTTTTATTCTTTTATGGTGCTTTGTTTTATATCTTGTAGTAAAAAAAATAAAATTTAAGTTCATTATATGCTTAATGGTAGTTCTCTTAACCTCTTTTGAGATATTAAGCAACTCGCACAGAATGATGATAGGAAGAATCGAAGCAAAATCGTACAATACTTGGTTTAATAGTGTCAATTCTGTTGTTAGAGAGATTCAAACGAAAGATGATAACTTTTATAGAATGATTTGTGATTATAGTTTAAATTATAATCCTGATACATTATTTGGTTACAATGGAGTAGGTTATTTTTCGGGGGCTGAAAAATTACCGGTAAGAAATTTTTTGTCGAAAATTGGATTTAGTTCTACTACAAGAGCGGTATTTGATAATGGATATAATCCTGTATCCTCTATGCTTTTAGGTGTTAAATATTATATACATTATCCTGATGAATTAAAAAAATTAAATGTTGTTGAGGCTGAGATTGATAATTCTAATGTTGATAGTGCAGAGGTTGATAATTCTAATATTGATGACTTTGATAATGATTTACAATATGTTAGTTCATTTAAAAAAAATGAATATTGTTTAAACATTGGATTTTTAACTAGCGGTGAAATTCTCCTTTATGATTTTGAGGGCAATAATTCTTTTGATAATTTAAATAGTTTGGTTAGCACATTAAGCGGAAATGATGATAAGTGTTTTATTGAACTTGATAAAGAAAAAATCGATTTTGATTTTGATGGGATGGAGCTTCTAAAAATGGAGGACGGAAGCTATCGCTTTAACAGATTAAACGATTCAGGCAGCGTTACTATAAATGTTTCTGCGCCAAAAGACGACGACGTTTACATTCAATTTGAAAATGATAAACATATATATACAAATTATGATTTTTTTATTTCTGATACAAAAAATATGCCTATAAATACTGTAAATTGTTTGAAATTACCATTTACAGCAAAGATGAATTATGATGAAGATAGTAATTCGTATAATATTAGTGCTTATTCGTTTAGTTCATATAGCCCGAGACAATTTGATTGTGATAATATAAATATATATTATTTAGACAATGAAACCCTAGATAAACAATATAATATTCTCTCTAAAGAAATGTTGAATATAACTAATTATAGTAATGGACATTTTGAAGGAACGCTTCACTGCGACAGCGATAAAAGACTTTTGGTAACTACTATTCCTTATGATCCCGGTTGGAATGTATTCATTAATGATGTAGAAGTTGAGCCTATCAGAGTTTTAGATGGCGCTTTTTTGGCTTTTTGGATTCCTAACACAGGTGATTACAATATTGTTCTTGATTTTGAATGTCCTGGGCTAAAAATAGGCATTATTATATCTATAGGCGGGTTATTAGGATTGTTATCTGTTGTTTTTGAAAATAAATTAAAAATTAAAAAAGTGAAGGCAGAAAAATGAAAGTAGTAATATTAGCCGGCGGTTATGGAACCAGAATAAGTGAAGAAAGTCAATATAAGCCTAAGCCGATGATTGAAATTGGCGGAAAGCCTATTTTATGGCATATTATGAAAGAATATTCGTATTATGGTATTAATGAATTTATTATATGTGCAGGTTATCGTCAACATATGATAAAAGAATGGTTTTCAAATTATTTTCTTCGCTGCTCTGATATCACCTATGATTACTCTGAAGGAAAAAACAATATAACAATCCATCATACAAATATTGAACCTTGGAAAGTTACTATAGCAGATACTGGCTATAGTACTATGACTGGAGGAAGAATAAAAAGAATTGAAAAATACATTGGTAATGAACCATTTATGATGACTTATGGTGATGGGGTGTGCGATGTTGATATTAATAAACTATTAGAATTTCATAAATCGCATGGAAAAATAGCCACTTTAACTGCTGTTAAAATAGAGCAGCAGAAAGGGGTTTTAGATATTTCAGAAAATAATTCTGTTAGATCATTTCGTGAAAAAAATTTAACTGATGGTTCTTTGATAAATGCGGGGTATATGGTTTTTCGACCTGAAGTGTTTGGCTATATTGATGGTGATGATACTATTTTAGAAAAAGAACCTTTGGAAGAGTTAGCTAAAGAAGGGCAGTTAATGTCTTATACTCATAAAGGATTTTGGCAGTGTATGGATAATGCAAGAGAAAAGTCCATACTAGAAAATTTATGGGATGCAGGCGTTGCTCCCTGGAAAAAATGGAATGATTAACCATTTTATATTAATGTTTTTTTATAATCTTCTATACTATCGATGAACGAGCGCTCAGGAAGCCATCCAGTATCATTTTTTATTTTATTGATAGAAGGTGATAGTGAAATAAAAGGATTTGGATCCTCCCCGTATATAATGATTGAATCGGGAGATATCAAATTTTTAAGAAATTCAGTATATTCTTTTAATGGTCTATAATTTCCTTTAGCTATATTATAGATTTCGCCTTTACATCCTTTTTCCCCTAATGCCAACAGAGCGTTTGCTGCATCATGAACATCCAAATAATCCCAATTTTGCCTGCAAGAAGAGAGATAAGATGTTTTATTTTCACTTAGATTTATAAAAAGACTAGGTAACATTCTAGTTTTGGGCTCGAATTTTCCAATTAACGAGAAAATCCTTGCCCATATCCATTCAATATTGTTCATAGAAGCATATTTTTTAGTTTCTTTACATGCTTCGAGTTTTGCGATTCCATAGGGTGTTATAGGATTTGCGTTTATATCTTCGGTAGTTGTTTTTTGTGGTGGCATAATACCATATTCTGCTTGAGAACCCGTACAAATAAAGCGGTAACAACCACATATTTTTGCTTCGGTAATGGCGTTAAGGGAGTGCTTAATATTTACTGATTGTTTTTCAAAAGTAGCCCCCTCGGTCCACATTAAGTGAAAGAATATATCGCATTGTTTATTTATATAATAATGAATATTATTATAATTTTCAGGAAACAATTCAATTATATGTAAATTGGGATTAATATTTGAAAGCCGTTGATTGTTAATTGAATTTGGCCTAACAATAGCAAATACTTCGATATTTTCAGATAATAATGTGTTAACTAAGGCTGTGCCAGTAAAACCAGCGGCGCCGGTTACGATAGCTCGTTTTATTTTCTTCATTTTTTTAATATATCATTTTATTTTATTTCAGTAAATACTTAATTTGTGTATTAATATGATTTGTTCATATAATATCTAGATATTATTTAATATATAAAATATATTTTTTTTAAAGGATAAAATTTGATATGAAAAAAATTTCTGTTTTAATACCTTGTTATAATGAAGAAAAAAATGTTAAGCCCATGGTTGAAACCATTACAGAAATAATGAGTTTATACACGGGAAAATATGAATATGAAATAATATTGCGAGATAATGCCTCTTTAGATAATACTTTAACAATAATGAAGGAATTGGCTAATAAAGATAAAAATATTAAAGTTATTGCAAATGCAAGGAATTATGGCACAAATTTAAAAAAAGATACTTTTGCCGGACGTGTGTCGGGAGATGTAGTGATTGTAATTGCTTGTGATTTTCAGGAGCCACCCGAGTTGATTCCGGAATTCATTAAGTGGTGGGAAAAGGGTTATGAGGCTGTATGCGGTCAAAAAATATCAAGCCAAGAAGGCAAGATTAAATATGGTTTAAGACAGATTTTTTATAAAATAATTGATACTTTTTCTGAATCTCCTCAATATAGAAATATTTCAGGAATAGTTCTTTTGTCTAGACGTTTGTATGAGATGAGTTCAAAATATAATGATTCCTATTTTAGATATTTTATTGCCGACCTGGGTTATGAAGTTAAGCTTATTGAGTATGAGCAGCAAAAAAGAAGATCTGGGAAATCATCATATAATATTTGGAGATATCTTTCTTTTGCAATTGATTCGTTGATTTCGGTTTCAACAGCACCTCTTAGGCTAGCGTCTGTTTTGGGATTTTGTAGTTCTTTTGGCAGTTTAATAATTGGTTTTGTTTATTTGATTTATAAATTGATTTATTGGAATGAATTCAATGCTGGGACGGCGCCGATGGTTATTGGTATGTTCTTTCTGGGATCTGTTTTGTTATTCTTCATTGGCGTTGTCGGAGAATACGTCGGCATTATTCTTAAAACAGTAACTAAACAAAGTCCTCCGATTGTAAAAGAATTGATAAATTTTGAAAACGGCGAAGAAGATCCTTATCTTTATAAAATGCCAAAAATAAATGAATGATTTATTATAATTATAATGTGAACTGGTGACTATATTTTTAAGGAGTTTTAAGATGAAAAAGAGAGTTGCGGATATTATAGTCGATACCTTGATAGAAATGGGAATCAAAGATTGTTTTTCGGTTGTAGGCGGTGGCGCAATGCATTTGAATAATGCGTTTGCGTTAAAAAAAGAACATATACGAACGATATATAATCATCATGAACAAGCTTGTTCTATGGCCGCTGAAGGTTATGCAAGACTGTCTGGCAAGATGGCTGCTGTTTGTGTTACTAGTGGCCCTGGTGGTGTAAATGCTTTAAATGGTGTGCAGGGGGCTTGGGTTGACAGCCTTCCGATGATTGTTATCTCAGGCTATCCCAGATATAATACAACGGTTCCTTTTTCTGGTTTAAAAATTCGCTCTAGAGGAGTTCAGGAAAATGATATTATTCGGATGGTTTCTGGTATAACTAAATATTCAAAAACTATTCTGGAGCCTGCTCGAATAAAATATGAAATAAAAAAAGCAGTATTTCTTGCTCTCAACAATAGAAGAGGCCCCGTTTGGATTAATGTCCCTCTTGATGTTCAAGGTGCTCTAGTAGAAGAGGAATCTCTAATAGATTATAATCCTTTAAATGATTTAGATCTCGAAACCAACCGGATTTCTAATGAACAATTAGAATTATTTCAAAGATTTCTTGATGATTCGCAAAGACCTGTTATTCTTACGGGATCAGGTATTAGAACTAGTGGAGCCATAGACCTTTATAAAGAATTTTTAGGTATTCTTGATATCCCTATTGTAGGAGGCGCTCTTCAGGCTGATATAAATTATTATGGAGAAAAGAATTATTTTGGAATGTCAGGTTCTATTGGTCCTAGAGCAGGAAATTTCATTTTAGAAAAAGCGGATTTAATTATTGTTTTGGCAAATAGTTTGTCATATACGCAAACAGGTTATGAGATAAAAAAATTTGCTCCTAAGGCGAAATTTATAATGGTTGATGCCGAGGAGGATGAAGCAAAAAAAGAAGGCCTTCATATTGATTTGAATATTGTTTGTGATATTAAGAAATTTTTTGAGGGATCAATAAAATATGGGATTCATTATAAAGCATCTTCTGATTGGATAAATCATTGTAATTTGATATATAACTCTTTTCCTCGATATGAAATGTTAGAAAGACATGGAAAAATTGACGGTAACGAAAGGGTTCCTGCGCTTCTCTTTTGGCAAAGATTTATGAAACGTGTTCAAGAAGACGCTGTTATAAATTTAGGAAATAGTTGTAGCATACAAGGTTTGCTTCAAGAGGGTATAACCTTTCCGAAACAAAGGGTTTTAGTTAATTATAAATGCGGATCTATGGGAGATGATATAACTGAAGCTATTGGCTCTGCTACATATAATTCAAATGTTCCTCAATATTGTGTTACCGGAGATGGTTCTATTATGATGAATATTCAAGAATTTCAAACTATTCGTCATTATGGCTTTCCAATTAAAACTATCATATTAAGCAATAATGGTTATGGAGGAATACGAAATACTTGTGAGCATTTTTTCAATGGATTATACAATGGTTGTACTCCGGATAGTGGAATAAGTTTCCCTAATTTCTGCGATGTTGCGAAAACCTTCAATCTTCCTTATAGAATTTGCCGTTCTGTTGACGAACTTGATGAATCGATTGAATGGATTGTGTCGCAAGACTGTTCGTGTGTTTTGGAAATTAATGAAAGGATTGATGAAATTAGAGGGCCAAAACTTGATTCGATTATGGATGAAGAGGGAAAGTTTGTTACCCCTCCCTTATATGAACTAAGTCCTTTATTGGAAAGAGATTTAATTAGTAAATTGCTTTAAAATCGATTATTTTTTTAATTCAAGATATGAAGATAGCAGAAAAAAATAAAATAATAAGTTTAAAGAGAAAAAATTATATTTGGAATTTTGCTGCAACAATAATTAATGCCTCTGAGGCTGTTCTTGTTTTAGCTTTTGCTTCGAGATTAGTGCCTCTTGAGGATGTGGGAATTCTTACATTCGGCTTTGTTGTAGCAAATGTTATGCTCTGTATAAGCAAATATGGGGTAAGGAATTATCAAGTATCTGATGTAAAATATAAGTATAAGTTTACGGATTATTTTATTACACGTTTGATAACTATTTTTTTAGCTTTAATTTCGCTATTAATTTTTATTTTTTATTCCTATCTTTTTAATGATTATAGCCTAAAGAAACTATTTACAATTATTGTAATTATTTTGATATATCAAGTTGATGCATTTGAAGATGTATTTTCTGCCGAATTGCAAAGAAAAGGTCGGCTTGATTTAGGGGCTATGGTTTTTTCTTTTAGATGGCTTATCACTATCGCAATTTGGATAATGGGATTATTTATTTTAAAAAACATCCTTGCATCATCTTTTATAGCATTTTTGTTTGATTTAATATTTGCTATTATTGTTTGTTGCTTTCTTTATAAAAATTCAATGACAACAGAAAAAAGCAATAAGGATAAAATATTAAAGATTTTGAAGGAATGTTTTCCTTTATGTGCAATGATGACATTATCAATTTATATTCCTAATGCAGCTAAATATACAATAGATTTGAATTTGGGAGAGAATATACAAGCGATATATGGTTATATTTCGATGCCAATTTTTGTTCTGGATGTTGTTTCTGTTGTTATGTTCCAACCGCTACTACTTGAAATTTCTCAAGAGTGGAATAAAGGACAATATAAATTGATTTTAAGAAAACTTTTCGCTTTATCTGGCTTCATTTCTATGATTGCTTTAATATATTCTTGTTTGGCTTTTTTTGTGGGCATTCCGTTTTTATCTTTATTATATGGTGTGAATTTGAACAAATATAAAAGCTGTTTTATGCTTTTGGTGGCGGGTAGTGTTGCATTGGCTTTTCTGGGCATGATTGTGGCTGTTATGACGGTGATGAGAAAACAATACATTTCGATGCTTTTGTATTTTTTGGTTTCATTGACTCTATTTTGTTTGTTGAATTTTGTTTTTTCTAAGTCAAGTATTATTGCTATTACTATAATAACTGTTTCTGGCATTGTATTATTGACAACTTTACTTGGATTGATGATGCTTTGCATACTATTTATAAAATATAAAAAATCTCGTTTGTGATATAATTTGTATTATGAGATTGTTTAATATATTTAATGGAGGCTTAACAAATGCTTAAAAACTCAACCATATTGATTACCGGAGGTACAGGTTCTTTCGGAAATACGTTCGTTCCTATGACTTTGGAAAAATATAATCCGAAAAAAATTATTATTTATTCACGAGATGAAATGAAGCAATGGAACATGTCGAAAAAGTTTCCCAATGATCCTAGAATACGGTTCTTTATTGGAGATGTAAGAGATAAGGACAGATTATACAGAGCTCTTGACGGAGTTGATTATGTAGTTCATGCCGCTGCCACAAAGATTGTTCCGACAGCTGAATATAATCCATTTGAATGTATAAAAACCAATGTTATTGGTGCAATGAATTTAATAGATGCTTGCATAGATAGTGGCGTAAAGCGCCTGGTTGCGCTTTCTACAGACAAGGCGAGCCAACCGGTAAATCTTTATGGTGCAACAAAACTTTGCTCTGATAAAATTTTTATTGCAGGCAACTCATATACGGGAGGAAAAACTAAGTTTGCGGTTGTTCGTTATGGTAATGTTATGGGTTCTCGAGGTTCTGTTATACCTTTCTTTATGGATATTGCCAAAAGTGGAAAACTAACTATTACCGATAAAAGAATGACTCGTTTTATGATTTCTCTAGAACAAGGTGTAGAGCTTGTTTGGCATGCATTTGATGATATGGAAGGGGGAGAAATTTATGTTAAGAAAATTCCTTCAATGAATATATGCGATATTGCATCTGCTGTGGATCCAAATGCTGAACAGGTCGTTATTGGTATACGCCCTGGAGAAAAATTACACGAACAAATGATAGGTGTTGAGGATTCGTATTATACATACGAGTATCCTGAACATTATAAAATATTACCGCAAATATGCAATTGGGGATCTTTTGATTCTATGATTAAAGGCGGCAAACGTGTTCCTGAGGGCTTCAGTTATACATCAGATAATAATAAAGAATGGATGACGATACCACAACTACAGGAATGGATAGAGAAGAATCGAGTTAAGATTGGCAGCATATAATAGTATTCATTTGGAAGAAGTTATTTGTGTTTTGCTTCATGAAATAATATTTATTTGAATTGAATAAATAGTTTATTTATATATATAAGTGTTATAATGAAAATGTAAATAGACTAAAAACCCTTTCAATTACCGGGACTTGCGATTGGCGTAGGATTGCAAGTTCCGGTCAACTAATTTATAAGTAATAATGAACAAAATGTAAACAAATTGTTTATAAAATTTTAATGAATAGTGGCCGCGTGTTTGCTTGAATAACAAACCTTGTTTTGCTATAATGAATTTAATTGGATAAATATGCGACGGGAGACGTATGTCTATGTATGATTTTTTTTGGATAGGAACATTCGGAGTGATTGTTATATCCGCGATAGTGTTTATTCTTGGATTACTTATAGGCAGTTTCCTGAATGTTTGTATATATAGGATTCCTCTTAACGAGGACATTGCATTAGAAAGATCTCACTGCATGAAATGCGGACATACGCTTTCCTGGTATGAATTAATTCCCTTATTTAGTTGGTTAATTCAGGGTGGTAAGTGCAGAGCGTGTAAAGCTAAGATTTCTATACAGTATCCTTTAGTTGAACTCGGAAATGCTCTAGCGTGGATGGCGATTTTGTACATTTGGGGATTACAATGGGTTACAATTATTTATTGCTTGTGCGCTTCGTGCATGATTGTAATTTCTGTAATTGATGAAAGAACCAAGGAAATCAATCTTGGCTTGAATATATTTATAGGTGTTTTGGGTTTCGTGAGATTAATACTAGATTATACTCATTGGTACTATTACTTAATTGGCATGTTTGCTGTGAGTATTCCGTTCCTTATAATTGTTATAGCCTCAAAAGAAAGAGCTATGGGCTTGGGAGACGTGTATTTAATGGCTGCTGCGGGACTTCTTCTTGGATGGAAACATGTTATATTGGCTACTATTTTAGGCTGTGTTCTGGGAAGCGTTATCCACATTTTAAGAATGAAGATTAGCAAAAAAGAACATTTACTTGCTTTTGGACCGTATTTATGCGCCGGCGTTTATTTGACAATTTTAGTTGGTACGCCAATTGTTGAATGGTACACAGGAATAATAACTAGTTCGTTTGCTAAATAGTTTTGGTTTCAAAGCCTTAAGGCTTGAAATAATATATCATTAAAACTCATTGAAAGGGGACAGAATAATGGATCAAAGGTTATTGTCCATTTATATCGGTGCTGAGGTTATCAGAGTTGTAGATGCTACGCGAAAGTCTGCAACCAATATCACTGTTAACAGCGTTGATGAAGTCAGCACTCCTGCCGGCAGTTTCGATGACGGTTATATCACAGACGTTCTCGAGATAGCCAGCGCGATTCGTGGCAAGATTATTGGTAAGGCCGGAAAGGCTAAGGCAGTCTTTACAATTTCATCAAAAAAGATTGCCAGCAAGGAAGTTGTAATTCCTTTTGTGAACGGAACAAAGAAGATTAATTCCGTTTTAAATGCTAACTCAAGCGAATATTTCCCTATGTCAACCACTGGCGATTTTATTTTCGCTTACAATGTAATGGAAACATTCCAGGATGATGACGGAAAGAAAATTCGTGTTAATGCTGTTGCAGCTCCCAAAGATTTGGTTGAGGGTTATTATGAAGTTGCCGATGAACTTAAACTTACGGTTCATGACATAGATTATGTTGGCAATTCGGTACAGCAGTTGCTCAAACTTCAGATGAGCAGTAACGAGAATGATACTAACCTTGTATTGCAGATTGAAAAAGATGCTACATTTGTTAACATTATGGCAGGCAAGGATATTATCCTTCAGCGTTCTGTTCCTTATGGAAAAAATGCTGTTATTAATTCCATAATGGAAATAAAGAAACTTACCGAGAAAGAAGCAATTGAACTCCTCAGAGATAAGGATAGAATGGACAGGAGTGTATCAGACGAAGAATACTCCGAAGCTGTTCGTTATTTGATTTCTTCTATTGGACGTATTGTTGAATATCACAGATCACGTAACCCCGAGAGAATTATTGACGGTATCAAGGTATTCGGTGAGGGCGCATCCATAGCCGGGATTGACGAAGTTTTAAGACAGGAACTTGGCGCAGAGGTTACAAGATTTAATACATTAAACGGTATTAAGGTTTCTCAGAAATCTTACCTTTCCGCAGATCAGGCATTAAGATTTCTTGCTTGTTTCGGTGCTGTTATTAGCCCTATCGGCCTTAAGATTGGCAAGGAAAAGAACAAGGAAGCATCAAGCGCATTGTTTGATAAGTTACTGATTGCTGTTGTTGTTATTGCTTTTGTTGTAATGGCCGGCATTTGTGTTTCTTACCAGATTAAATATGTTCTTAAAAAGGCTGATGTTGACTTTAAAAAGCAGAAGATATCCGAGATGGAAATTGCTGAAAAAGTTGCCAACGAATACGAAGCAACAGTTGAGGCGTATAACACAGTAAAAATTTTTGTTGATACAACCCATACAGATAACGTTGTATTACTTAAATTATTAAACGATCTAGAGAGCATTATTCCAGTTGGGACTACTATTGATGGGTTGAGTGCTGATGAAGGCTTGGTTTCTTTCACTGTAACGACCCAAAGCAAAGAAGCTGTTGCAGATACATATGTTAAGATTTGCAATTTAGATTATGTGTATAACGTTCAGCTTCCTTCTATTGTAGAAGCAAGAAAACCGGTTGAAGTTGATAAAGATGGACATGAAGTTTTAGACGAAGAATTCGAGGAACAGAAAGCTAGCGCTCCTTACAACTATACCGATTATACAGAAACATATGTAATCACATTTGAGATTAAAGATAATGACTTTGTTGCCGGCGGTTTTGATGAATTAAGTGATATTGATATTTCTGATAATTCGGATAAAGAAAATGAAATAGGGGAGGAGTAAAAAATGAAGATTTCAGATAGAGATAAAAAACTCATTTTACTTGTATTATTAGCAGCCATTATCGCTTTACCTATTTTCTTCTTTATTAAGCCCAAAAATGAGAAAATCAAAGCAATGGATACAGAATTAGTGTCTTTGAATGATAGATACAACTATCTTAAAGATTTATCTGCAAAACAGCCTGAATATGAAAAGATGATTGTTGAACTCAACAATAAAAGAGATGGCATGATTAAAGATTTTGCTGGTGGAATCAAAAAAGAAAACACTATTATGTTTCTTAGAGATGTTGAGTTATCAGATAATCCTGTAAATATGAAGATAGTTACTTTTGTTGAACCGGAGGAGACGCCTGTTACAGATGCTTCTGTAGATAAAGATGGAAATTATGTTGAAGCTCTTACAGCCATAAAGGCTCCTACAACCATTTCGTATGATGCTGAATATGATGACATAAAATATTTCTTAAATTATATCTTCAATTATAAAGATAAGATGGGTATTTCGAATATCAGTATGGCTTTGGATAAACAAACCAATCAGATTACGGGAGTATTTACTTTGGATCAGTATGCTATAAGTGGAAATGGCAAAACAGTTGAAGATATTAAGCTTCCTTCCATCGATCATGGTACAAACAGATTGTTTGATATTATGTATGATGAGGAAGGCAATCCTCTTACAAAAGATAGTGCACTCGGAATAGTTAATGACGAGGAAACTGATGAAAATGTGGCAAATGATGAAAATGCTACGGAGGAAGTTACTGAATAAATTTATTATGCGCTTCTGACAGAACGTCAGAAGCGCATAAAAGAAATTAATTTGGTTTTTTATATATTAATAATTAATTTGTTGATATATAAAAGATTAAATAAATATTTAATCTAAAAGGAGGTAAAAATAATCATGATTCGCGGAGCATTTAAGAAGAAATGCACAAAAGGTTTTTCTCTAGTCGAAGTACTTTGTGCAATAGTATTACTTGCTTTAGTTGCTACTCCTATTTTGCAAATAATTTTTTCTAGTCTTTCAGTCAATGCGAAATCCAGGAAAATTTTAGCTGCTACTGATTTGGCGTCAGATACTATTGGCTATATTAACACTTGTTCATTTGAAGACTATTCTGCGACACAGAAAGGTTTGGAAAGTTATTATTATGGCGAAGATACTCCTAGCGTTGATGACTTAGAGTTATTTTACGGTAAAATTTCAACTGGTGGTAGTAATTATACTGGACAGGTTGCATTATATAATAAGTATAGTAATGGCGGCACAGTAGTTTACGGTCCTTCAGGTCAAGTTGATCAAGATTCTTTATCAAATTATTCTAATTCAACTTTTACTGGTAGAAAACTCCAGGTCAAAAATGTAGATTATTCCGGATATAAATTTGATGTGGATGTTTATGTTTTGAAAAACAATTCTGCAAGTGGATTGTATTATAATTATGATTGTTATGTAGAAGTTTTTGAGCCTGCGACATATGATTCTGAAGGAAATTTATTATCACATAATTCGATGATAAAATTATCAACCTCAGTTCCTAATACATTTAAAAGTAAGAATTAGTTGTACCCTTTTAGGAGGTTTCTATGAAAAAGTGTTATTTGAAAAATAATAAAGGTGTTGCAATGATATCTGTAATGATTGCAATTACATTTATCTCTATTGTTGCATCTGCAATGTTGATTATCAGTACTTCGAATTATGCTATGAAAGCATCTAATGTTTTTTCTAAGCAGAATAGTTATTCTACTGATGCTGAGTTAACTAGAACTGTTTCTACAATTCGTAATACTGTTCTCGGTGGCTCTAATCCGGATACTACAAATATCAGTTTATTAACGGATACTTCTAATGCAAGCAAGTATGATTGTAAGAAAATTATGGCGTTAGTTTATCCCGGTGAAACTGTAAAAGGAACTTCTAAGGATGCTTATATTGAAGTTATTAATAAGAATTCATCCGGAGATGAAATGGCTAAAGAAGTAATACATTTCAAATCTGAGGATAATAACTGTTCCTTGTTAGAAGGAGCTGCTCCGGATCCTTCTAATCCCGGTAGTTTTATAACAGGTGTTACAAGATATACTTTTAAGAATTTTGTTGTAACTAATACAACTACTTATAATACTTCTGATTTTTCGGCAAAAGAAAAGAGTTATTACAACTCATCCAAAACTGATATTATTTTTGATATTTATTCCTCCAGTACTCCTGCCTCTGTCGGAGGAGGTGTTGGTAATATGTCATTAATGATGAATGCTCCATTAGTCACCACTGGAAATAGTGATTTCTCAGTTTTGACTATGACGGGTAATACTTTTATTACTGATTATGCAAAGAATTCATCAGGTAAACACATTGTTGATTCCTTTACATTAAATATTGATGGAACAGTAACTAATGTAAAAATGTCTAGACCCGGAAGTGAAGCTTTAGTTGTAAATAACTGTAGTAAGATAAATATGGCTGGCGATTATAATGTTGTTTATGGCGATATTGTATTGGAAGATAATACTTCATTGTTTGTTCATGGAAATTTGACAGTATATGGCGACATTATTATAAATGACAACGCCACATTAGTATTGGATTCAGAAGGTGCAGTATATTTCATGAAGAATGCATTCCCTCATTCCGATGGTGTGGTTAGGAAATCTCAAGTTAAATATGGTGCTGGTTGTAGCAAAACTAATAATGTTTACCCTTCTAATGCTTTAGATGATGATAAGATATTTGTTGTTGAGGATAAGAGTTTAAAGGGCTTTATAGATTTATTAAAACTATCTGATAATGATACTGATAATGATGGTTTAATATATGCTGTTCTAAGAAAAGATAACTTTTTTGGAACTGCTGATAAATATGTAATTGAGTATACAGGCGATGTTGGATCTTTAGATACTACTACAGATGCTAAAGCCGGACTTGATCCTTTCTGCGAAGAGAGTATTAAAGGCTATCGTACAACAAGTACTTTTAATGGTAGAAAAATAGGTTTTGGTTTTTTAGATAAGAATACGGATGTTATTAACGGCGGTGCCCATGACATGCTTTTGTTTGTATGTGAAGGCAGACCTGATATGAAAACATATAATATTTATCCTGATTGGAATAACTGGCAAGCAGTTACCATTACAGAACCTTATACAATTGAATACAGAGAATTCGCACCTAACATGACGATTATTTCATCTACTAGAATTTCTTTGGGTGTTCAACATGGTGTAGTTTATTCTAAATTAGGTTCTGAGGAGTTCAATTATATTACTGGTATTAAAGGACCGAGTACTGAAACTTCAGGAGAATACAACTCTAGTTACTTTAATAATATTCGAGTAAAATTTAGTACAAATTATAATGGTCGTGTAGGCACTTTCTTTGATAAGAATTGTAATTCCACTGTAGATCAAGCATTTGGTTATGCTACAAATGGTGGTGGTGATGGTAGTAAACAATTTGCAAGTACAATATATTTTGATAATTATGAAAAAGATAATATTAAGGAATAATGGGATAAAATTTTTAAGGAGGAATTATGAAACATAGCATGAATAATCGTGGTATTACATATATTGAGCTTGTTTTAGTAATATCGATTTCTACTATTATATTGGGATTTTCTTCCATTACTATAGGAACTGCATACAGAAATAATGTTGGTAGAAGTGCAGATAAATTATATTCTATTGTTAATCAGACAAGAAATAATGCTATGACAAATGGTACTAAAAGAGGTTGGATTACTTTTATTTATCACGATAAATCTGTTTATTATCGCATAGGTGAAAAAGTACCGTATCATTCAGGAGGGGATTATTTTGAATCTTACAAAGATTGGAATAAATTATGTACCGATCCTGTGAAATTTAAATATGGTATCTATAGTTTACAGGCAGATAAACCCGTTGAATTATCTTTTGATCAAGCTACGGGTGATTGCAATGGTGTTTATGAACCTGAAGCTGATGCTTTTGCTACTACTCATCCGGTTATTTCTGATTGGGTTATACTTTCGTTGGAAAAAGGAAATCGTTATTCAAGTTCTATGAAAGTATATGAAATCGGCGGAAAAGTTGAAAGACAATAAGAAAGTAGGTGAAATGATGAAAAATAAAGGTTATTCCCTTGCAGAATTGTTGATATCTATTGCTATCTTTTCATTTGTCATGGTAGGCATTATTACTATTATGTCCAATACTATGCAAGCTTATAATATTTCTTCAACAGATGCTGAATTACAGGAAGAGGCCCAAATTGTTGGCAACCAGTTGGAGGAATATTTATGCGAAGCTACTGATTTTCATTCGAATATAGTATATAACTCTGAGCCTGGTCATACGGATGAAGTTGTTTCTACCATTTATACTTTTGATTCAAAAGGAAAAAATGATATAAGCTTAACTTATTTTAATACTACGAGAGAATTAAAACTTAATGGTGTAATTCTTGCTGATAATGTAAATAGTTTTGATATTAATGGATATGATGAAGGCAGTGATAATAAAGTTGTAATTGATTTAAATGTTGGAGATGAATATGCTTATGATTTTTCAAGAGCTGTTTATTTAAGAAATACTCCTGAGAATAATTCTGTAAACAGTATCCAGGCAGCTATTTCAGATATTGGAGTTACGCCTGATCCTAATCCAACAGCTGATGTTGTTGAATATTCTGTACGTAGATTTGATGAGTTAAATATTACTTCTCAGTTTGGTATTACTTCTTTAGGAACTGATGGAGGAGTATTTGATAATGGTTCTGCAAGTTCAGCATATTTTACTATTACATCTCCTTCTGATTTGGGTAGTAGTTGTTTAATATTGAAACCCACAGAACAAGTAAATAAAAATATGGGATTGACTGGTCCTCAAATTTGGGGCAATACTCATACTATTACATTAATTGGTTATAAGTCTAATAGTTCCAAAGTAACGGTCAAGCTAAATGTTGATAAAGTTGAGATAGTTGAAGGACTTTGCCAATTATCTAAAGAAAAACCTAATAACCGTGGTGTTCATAATTTTGCTATGGTTAAAGGTATTAATGTTTATAACGCATTGAAAAACAATTGTACTGAAACTTGCAAATTAACTGTTGTAAAGAATAAAGATGCCTCGGCTGTTGCACAGTCCACAAGTAAGACTTTTACTTTTGCAACATATACAAAATATGGCGTAGATGCACTTTATGATAGCGATGATAAAAAACAACAGATGGATTTCAATTTATCTTCTTCTGAAATAAGTGGAAGAATCTTGATGTTTGCTGTTCCGGACCCTCATACTGGCGGTATTGTTTATTGTAATGGTAATGAAGGCGCAAATACATGTTCCGGTATATATAATAAGACAAATTATTATCTAAAAATGGAATATAACATTACTTACTCAAATTCTACCGGTGGAACTATTGCAACATATAGTGATACTGCATACCAGTTAATTGATGTTATGGGAACCGGATTGGATTAAATACTTAATAATTTTAAAAAAAGTAGCAGATTTATTCTGCTACTTTTTTTGATGAACAAAAATATATAGAGTTATCAATACTATTTTGACATGAAATATCTATAATGATAAAATAATAATGTTCAAATTTATATATTGCATACAAAAATTGAACGATATTATTATTTGTTTCATTATGGGGTATTTTATGATTATTTCTAGAAAACAATTTGATATTTTAGAAAATTTGGCCTTGTCAAAAGAGCCTTTATCTCAAAGAGAAATCAAAGAAAAATGCGTTCATTCTCTAGGTACTGTTAACAAAATTGTTAAAGAATTGAACGAATTAGGTTTTATGCAAGATGGTAAAATAACTAAAGAAGGTCTAATATCGTTAGAGCCTTATCGTGCTAAAAGGGCTATATTCATTGCTGCAGGCTTTGGCTCAAGATTAGCTCCAATCACTCTTAATACGCCAAAGCCTTTAGTTAGAGTAAAAGGCACGCGTATTATAGATACTCTTTTAGATGCTTGTCTTAAGGCTGATATTAACGAAATATATATCGTTCGTGGATACCTTGCAGAGCAGTTCGATCAACTTTTATATAAGTATCCGATGATTAAGTTTCTAGAAAATCCTGTATATAATGAAGCTAATAATATAAGCTCAGGAATGATAGCAAAGAATTTATTATCAAATGCTTATGTTTTTGAAGCTGATCTTTATTTGTCTAATCCTGATATTATTAAAAAGTATCACTATACTTCGGATTTCTTAGCGATTCCTAAAGAAAGAACAGATGACTGGTGCTTTACCGTTAAGGATGGTGTGATTAAAGAAGAGAAAGTTGGCGGTATAAACTGTTATCAGATGGTCGGTATATCTTACTGGAGCAAGGAAGATGGTAAGAAACTTGCAGAAGATATTCCTGAGGTTTATTCATCGCCGGGTGGTAAAGAACGTTATTGGGAGCAGGTACCACTGGTTTATAAGAAAGAGCATTATGCGGTAGAAGTCAGAGAATGTAAAGATGAAGATATTGTAGAAATTGATACATTCAATGAGCTTAAAGCCATTGATAAAACATATGATGTTTGATTGAAAAAACATTTATTGAAAGGCAACTATAATGAACGCAATTAAAAGAAATATACTATTAAATCCCGGTCCTTCAACTACGACCGATACAGTTAAATACGCGCAGGTCGTTCCGGATATATGCCCTCGTGAAAAAGAATTTGCAGGTCTGATGAAAGGACTTCGCGAGGATCTGGTGAAAATTGTACACGGAGATACTGATAAATATACATCGGTTCTTTTTTGCGGTAGCGGAACAATCAATATTGATGTTTGCATTAATTCGCTTCTTCCTGAAGGCAAGAAAGTTCTTGTAGTTAATAACGGTGCTTACTCAACCAGAGCAGTAGAAGTCTGTGAATATTATAATCTGCCTCACATAGATTTAAAGTTTCCTGTGGACGAACAGCCTGACCTTAATTTAGTTGAAGAAACATTAAAGAATAATCCCGATATAGCACTCGTTCATACCACGCATAACGAAACCGGAACAGGTATTTTAAATCCTATTCGTGAAATCGGTGCTTTGGCTCATAAATACGGTGCGATATTTACAGTAGATACAACCAGTACCTATGCTATGCGCCCTATTGATATCGAAAAAGATAATATCGACTTTTGCATGGCTTCGGCTCAGAAGGGGCTTATGGCTTTTACGGGATTAAGTTTCGTGGTCGGAAACAGAGCAATCATAGAAGAGTCTAAAAATTTCCCCAAACGCAGTTACTACTGCAATTTGTATCTCCAGTATGAGTATTTTGAAAAGACAGGAGAGATGCATTTTACTCCCCCTGTTCAGACGATTTATGCAACTATTGAAGCATTAAAAGAATACTGGGCAGAAGGCGAAGAAGCCAAGTGGGCTCGTCATACCAGAGTTTTCAATGCTATTAATGAAGGCCTTGATGAACTTGGATTTAAACAAGTAATTAAGCCTGAACTTCGTGCAGGATTGGTATCCTCGGCGATTTACCCTGACGATCCTAATTTCAGTTTTGAAAAAGTACATGATTACTGCTACGAGAGAGGTTTTACGATTTATCCGGGTAAGATTTCAACCACGAATTCTTTCCGTCTCTGCGCACTCGGCGCTATTGATGAAGCGGATATTAAGGATTTCTTTGTAGTATTTAAAGAAGCATTGGTTAATACAGGAGTTAAGATTCCTGTACAGTATAAGTAAGTTAATTTGATAGTTAAGTTCTGTTAATAGAAGACAGACATTCAGGCAAATTATTACTGAAAGATATATAGAAAAGGACATTTATGAAGACAGCATATACATGTTTTTGCACCGATGTAATTCATGAAGGGCATTTAAATATTGTTAATGAAGCGAAGAAATACGGCCGCGTTATCATAGGCGCTTTATCTGATAAAGCACTGATTCGTTACAATAAATTCCCTACAGTCAGCCAGGAAGAGCGTGTGAAATTATACCGTTCGCTTCAAGGCGTCGATGAAGTCGTGATTCAGGACGATATGCTTTATGATGATGTGATAAGCCTGATTAAGCCGGACTATATCATTCATGGCGACAACTGGGTTACCGGTCCCGAAAAGACCATTCGAACCCACGTAGAAGAACTCGTAAAAGAATATGGCGGCGAACTTATCGATGTTCCTTATACTTACAATGAAAAGGTAAGAAAGATTGATTTACAGCTCAGAGAAAAACTCGCGATGCCTGAATACAGGAGAAAACGTCTTCGTGATCTTTTAAAAATGACTCCTATCGTAAAAGCGATGGAAGCGCATAGTGGTCTGACAGGACTAATTGTTGAAAAGACAGTAGTTGAATGTGACGGTAAACTCGATCAGTTTGATGCGATGTGGATTTCGTCTCTTTGTGATTCGACTGCAAAAGGAAAGCCTGATATCGAGCTTGTCGATATGACCAGTCGTTTCAGAACGATAGAAGATATTACTGAGGTAACTACAAAACCTATTATATTCGATGGCGATACAGGCGGATTGACCGAGCATTTTGTATATACAGTTCGAAGCCTCGAAAGATTGGGCGTCAGCGCTGTGATTATCGAAGACAAAACAGGTCTTAAAAAGAACTCGCTGTTCGGAACTGAAGTTGAACAGACGCAGGCTTCGATAGAAGAGTTTAGCGCAAAGATTTCGGCAGGCAAGAAAGCACAGCTTACCGATGATTTTATGATTATTGCCCGTATTGAGTCTTTGATTCTTGAAAGGGGCATGGAAGATGCTCTTCTTAGAGCGAAAGCGTTCGTTGAAGCAGGCGCTGACGGTATCATGATTCATTCCAGAAAAAAAGACCCTTCGGAAATTCTTGAATTCTGCGATAAATTCCGCGCGGAAGATAAGACTACGCCTATTGTAGTTGTTCCAACGAGTTTTAATTCGATTACTGAAGATGAATTGTCCGAGCATGGAGTAAATGTTGTTATTTACGCTAATCAGCTTACGCGTTCGGCATTTCCTGCAATGCAGCAGACCGCCGAGGATATATTAAAATATCATCGTGCCAAAGAAGTTGACGACAGACTGATGCCGATCAGTCAGATTATTACGCTGATTGATGAAATATAGGAGACGAAAATGAAGGTAGAAAGTTTTGTTAATATATTAGGTTCCGATTTTTATACGGGCGTTCCGGATAGCCAGTTAAAGGCTCTTTGTAACTTCCTGATGGATAAATACGGTATAGACCCTAAGCATCATATCATTGCTGCCAATGAGGGCAACTGTACTGCTTTAGCAGCGGGCTATCATCTAGCTACAGGTAAAGTTCCGGTAGTATATATGCAAAATTCAGGCGAGGGAAATATCATCAATCCTGTTGCTTCTCTTTTAAACGATAAAGTCTATGCGATTCCCGTTATCTTCATCGTTGGCTGGAGAGGTGAACCCGGCATTCACGATGAGCCTCAGCATATTTATCAGGGCGAGGTAACGGTCAAGCTTCTTGAGGATATGGATATTGCTGTCTTTATTGTTGGTCCTGAAACCACTGAGGAAGAATTGTCGTCAAAGATGGCGGAGTTTAGGCTGATTCTTGATTCAGGAAAAGATGTGGCTTTCGTAATTCGCAAAGGCGCATTAACTGATGCTCCTAAAGTTGAATATAAAAACGACAATAAAATGATTCGCGAAGAAATCATTAAACATATAGTTGCTGCAAGCGGAGAAGATCCTATTGTAAGTACTACAGGAAAGGCTTCCAGAGAACTCTTTGAGACGAGAGTTGCAAATGACCAGAGCCATAAGTACGACTTTCTTACAGTTGGCTCCATGGGCCACAGTTCATCGATTGCTCTCGGCGTTGCAATCAATAAACCCGAGCAGCGTATATGGTGCATAGACGGCGACGGAGCAGTACTTATGCATATGGGTTCAATGGCTGTTTTAGGAGCAAATAAACCCAAGAATTTAATTCATGTAGTAATTAACAACGGAGCTCATGAAACTGTAGGAGGAATGCCTACAGTTGCTGCAGACATTGATTTGGTCGGTGTTGCCAAAGCGTGCGGATATCCGTATGCTGTATCAGTTGATACTTTTGAAGAGTTGGACAAAGAACTCAATCTTGCGAAGGACAGAAATGAGCTTAGTTTGATAGAAGTTACATGTTCAATCGGCGCAAGAGAAGACCTCGGCAGACCGACTAAGACTGCACTTGAAAACAAACAGAATTTTATGGATTATCTGAAAGAAATTTAATCCTTATTTGGTATATTTTTCACAATTTCACAGACTAATTTTTTAAATTGCAATCCCTTGACTTATTATGTTTATATGGTAAACTTAA
>JAEEGL017001662.1_pt1 | contig 23469 bp, 17 predicted proteins | sample 9134231 | NCBI WGS metagenome assembly JAEEGL01 (sample SAMN16246548, study PRJNA631951) | gut metagenome | biome: gut microbiome; feature: rumen; material: fiber-attached | host: Bos | place: Iran: Karaj | collected 2018-10
CCTGGTCCCTGTGGTCCAGCCGCCATATGAGTGCGTGCCGGATATCGAGATCTTCGAGGAACTGGGAAGACGTCTCGGCTACGGACGGTATTTCCCGAAGAAACGCACCGGATTGGATTACTGCCGGATGCTGATCGGGAAGGAATGTGATTTTGACTCGATGGTCTCTCCGAACGGACCGGCTAGAAATCCGGAGAAATGGTGTCCCGAAGTACCCTATCAGAGCTTTGATACTCCTTCGGGCAAGTTTGAGTTCCATTCTTCCGTCCTTGAGGAACGGGGAAAGAAGTATCCGGGACACTACGATCCGCTTCCGCGTTATTACGAGCCGGATGAGAGCATTGCGGCCACCCCGGAGCTGGCTGAAAAGTACCCCCTGAATATCATTTCTCAGCATCCCTCGTTCCGGACGCATTCGCAGTATTATAACCTGCCCTGGATCCGTGAGATCGAGGGTCCGGCGAGAGTGTTCATGAGCCGGAAAGACGCAAAGGATCGCGGGATCGCGGATGGCGACAGAGTCCGGATCTTCAACGACCGGGGCGAGCTGGAAAATATCGTCGCGCGGGTGGGCATCCGCCTGAAGCCCGGCGTCGTGGAGATGTCCAGCGGCATGTGGGTGAAGCTTGGCGGCAGCGTCAATAAGCTGACGAAACTGGTCCCGGCAGGACCCCGTGACATTCTTGCGGAAGACGGGATCCTGTATGATTACAATCCGCTTCTGGACGGCAATACCGGATCGTATTTCAATACACTGGTGGAGATCCGGAAGATGGAGGATAAGAAGGAGGCGGAGCAGTAATGACGGATTTTATGCAACAGCGTACGCTGTATATCGATACCAGAAGATGCATGGGATGCCGTGCCTGTGAGACGGTCTGCAAGCTGGAAAACGACCTCCCTGCGGGACCGCGCTTTACCATGGTCACAGAGGTGGAGACCGGCGAAGGCGCCGAGGAAAGGCTGAATTTCCTTCCCATGCCCTGCCAGCACTGCGGGGACGCCCCCTGTGTGAGAGCCTGTCCCACGGGTGCCCTGTTCAAAAGGGAGGACGGTATTGTCCTTTCGGAGCAGGCACGGTGCATCGGGTGCCACGAGTGCCTTTGGGCGTGCCCGTTCGGTATTCCGCAGTTCGGGTCCAACGGCCTGATGCAGAAATGTACCATGTGCTTTAACAGGATCGATGAGGGCGGGGAGCCCGCCTGTGCACATAATTGTCCTGCGGAAGCGATCCTTTGCGATACGGTAGAGAATGTCTCCCGCATCCTCAGGGAGCGTTACGCGAAGGATGCAAACAGGATGGGCGGTTACGCCGACAAGCTGGATTAACCGGGAGGTTCGGGAGATGAAACTGTTAACATACGATCAAACCAGATGCAATTACTGCGGTGCGTGCCAGATCGTGTGCTCATTGTCCAAAAAGGACCGGATCGATCCCGGGCAGGCCAGGATACGGATCCAGACCGCGGGGGACGGCATCCCGCTCAGGGCAGCCGTCTGCCAGCACTGCGAGGAGCCGGTCTGCGTTACGGCATGCATGAGAGGGATCATTGAAAAAGATCCGGAGACCGGCGTGGTCCGGAGGCATTTTGAAGACTGCTTCCGCTGCGCGGCCTGCCACGTCATGTGCCCCATCGGAGCGGCTGTATTGGACGAGGACCTGAAGGCTTTCGTGACCTGTGACTTATGCGGCGGCGACCCGGTATGCGTGAAGGTCTGTCCCACCGGAGCACTCGGTTATGCGGATGTACAGGAGAGCAGCGAAGCGATGCGTACGAGGTATGCCAGGATGGCGCTCGGCCAGCCCGGCGTTCCTGTCGCCCCGGGAACGGTGCTGCGGCATACGCCTGTGACGCTGACCAAAGCGGAAGAATCCGCGCAGTGGAAGAAGATCTCTGAAACGATCGGTGCGGAGCTTGGGAAGAAGGTGAGCCCGGCCCAGCTTAAGAAATGGAGCCGCCGGATCCGGGAAGAAGAAACCGGAAAGGAGGACAAGGTATGACAGAACGTGTGGACGTGCTGATCATCGGCAGCGGCGCCGCCGGTACGAGCGCCGCCTTCGCGGCCCGCAGGGCGGATCCCGGACTGTCTGTCCTGATCATCGGGAAGGAAGCCCGGACGGAGTATTCCGCCCCGGCGCTCCCTGACTATCTTTCCGGGGAGCTGGAGCTTGATAAGGTCATGGTCCGCACAAAGGAGGACTATGACAGGGAGGGGGTCCGTCTGCACCTGAATGATCCGGTGGTCCGGATCGACCCCGAAAAGCGCGTGGTGAAAACAGAAAGCGGCAAGTCGTTCAGGTATGAAAACCTGATCCTTGCGACAGGCAGTCTTCCTATTCAGCTTCGGCGGATGAAGGGCACGGATCTTCCCGGTAATTTTGTGATGAAGACCGTCGAAGATATCGATGCGATGATCGCCTACGGCGGTAAAAATGCCGTTGTGGTCGGATCGGGCGCCATCGGGCTGGAAGGCAGTATGGCGCTCAAAGCCCGCGGATACAAAAAGGTGACAATGGTGGAGGCCTTGGACTGGCTGAGCCCGAAGTCGCTTGATAAAGCAATGTCAGACGAGCTGACGGCCAATCTCAATGCGTTCGGGATCGAGGTGCTTGCCGGGGAAGCGGTGGAAGGCGTTATCGGGGAGACGAAAGTCGAAGCCGTCGTCACTTCCCGCAGGACGATCCCGTGCGACATTATTCTCTGGGGTATCGGTATGCGTCCGGATGTGGAGCTGGCGAAGAATACGGGGATCGAACTGGGAGAGCTCGGAGCGGTCAGGGTCGACGACCGCATGCGTACCAATGTACCGCATATCTATGCCTGCGGAGACTGTATAGAGTCTGTTGACAAGTTGAGCGGAAAGCCGGCTGTGCACCTTTTCTGGGAGCCTGCACAGAGGGGCGGTACCGTCGCGGGTCTGAACTGTGCCGGGCTGGATAAAGCCTGGGGCGGGTCGGTGGCGGTCTTTCTGACACATAAAGGCGGGCTTTCGATCGTCGGATTCGGCAAGACCGAGGCGGAGCTGGATCCGCTGAAAGGTTTTGTCCTGGAAGAAAGAAAAGGAAAGGTCTACCGAAGGCTGCATTTTGAAGACGGGCTGCTCTGCGGTGTTCAGATGATCAATACGCTGGACGACGTGGACCTTCTCTTTGATGTGATCACCAAAAACGCGCTGGAGCGCGACCGGAAATGCCGTCTTGTCAAACAATTGGAACATTTAGATGAAATGACGGTCGCAGATGTGATATACTGGCTGCGTAAGGAACGGCGTGCAGTGATCCTGTAAGCAGAACCGAGGTGAACGCATATGTCAGGAATGACAGAGAAGATCAAGGCATGTGGTGAGAAATACCGCGATTACCTGATCGAAATGAGAAGGTACTTTCATCAGCATCCTGAACTGAGTTTGAAAGAAGAAGAGACCGGGAAAAAGATCAAAGAAGAGCTGGAATCATTCGGGATCCCGTGCCGTCACGTCGGAACGCCCTGCAGCAACGGTGTTGTGGGGACGATCGAAGGCAGCGGACCCGGCAGGACGATCATGCTGCGTGCGGATATGGACGCTCTTCCCATTGTGGAGGAAACAGGATATTCCTATACCAGCGTCAATGACGGCGTCATGCACGCCTGCGGCCATGACTGCCATATCGCTATCCTGCTGACAGCTGCCCGGATCCTGCAGGATCTCCGGCAGGAACTGTCCGGCACGGTCCGGATCGTATTCCAGCCGGCAGAGGAGATCGGGCGCGGCGCCGGCATGATGATCGCAGACGGTGTGCTTGAAGGGGTGGATGCCTGCTATGCTTCCCATGTCTGGGCAACGCTTCCGGCAGGAACGATCGCGGTTGATCCGGGGTCGGTCATGGCAGCAGGTTCCAAGTTTGAGATCTTTGTAAAAGGTATAAGCGGGCATGGGGCAGAACCGCATAAGAGCGTGGATCCGCTGCTGACGACGGCGGCGATCGCGATGAATCTGCAGTCCATCGTGAGCCGCGAGATCGATACCCAGGAGCCTTCTGTACTGACCATCGGCCACATGGAGAGCGGCTCCGCCTTTAATATCATTCCGGCAGAGGGATACATGGAAGGCACGACCCGTACCTTCTCCCGCGCCGTGGATGATGCCTGGGCGGATATGATCCGCCGGGTCGCCGAAAACACGGCAGCAGCCTACCGTGCGAAGGCAGAAATGAAATACACGTATCTCCTGGGGCCTGTTGTAAATGATGAAGAAATGACCGAGTTGGTGCGTGGATCGGTACGTAAGATCGGCGGCGGGGAACTGCTCGGACACATGAAGCCGACTCCGGTCGCGGAGGACTTTTCCGAGTACCAGAAGCGGATCCCGGGTGTTATGGCATTTGTCGGCGTAGGCAATGCAGATTGCGATGCCGTATATCCGCAGCACAGCTGCCATTATAAGGTAGACGAGAGTGCGCTGCTGAACGGTGCCCTGGTCTATGCGCAGGTCGCCGCTGATTTCCTGGGCTGACGTTATGTCGGAGAAAAGTATCGCGCTGCTGATCTTAAGCGGCGGGATGTCCACACGATTCGGAAACCGCAGGAAGATCCTTCTCGAGTGTGAGGGCAGGAGCTTCGCCTCCCGCATCCTGGACGCTTTCGAAGGATTCGACAGGGTATATCTTTCCGTTGACAGGGAAGAGAAGTATCGGGAGCTGGGACTCCCGATGATAGAAGATAAGTTTCCCGGATGCGGGCCTCTCGGGGGGATCGCATCCGGGCTTATGGCGTGTGAAGAAGACGCCCTTTTTGTCGTAGCATGCGATATGCCGTTTGTAACGAAGGAAGCTGTACGGCGCATGCTGGAGTCGTATGCGGGGCGGGATGGGATCCTGCTTGCGGCGAACGGAGATCTTCTGGAGCCGCTGTTCGGCATCTACCCGAGGACAGTGCTTGAGACTGCAGTAGAAATGCTGGAAAATGGTCATTACAGGGCGAGAGATCTCTTTTCGGCATTCGGAGGAAATGTCGTGCAGATCGGCGACAGGCAGTCCTTTGTCAATATCAATACACCGGAAGAGTACCGGATGTATGCCGGGAATGGAGACGGATCCCGGGAAAACAGGAAGGTTGATTCGGGATCATGAAACGGAGGAACTTCACATGAATAGCGTGCAGAACAACCGAACAACACGCATTGCTGCAGCCGGCATCCTTCTCGTTGTGCTGATGCTGATCGCCGGGACGCTTTGGACCGGACGAAGCGCGCAGAAGGATACCGTGGAAGCGGCAAGATCCGTAAGCCGGCTGTATCTGGATGAGCTCGCAGGCCGCCGGGAACAGGTAGTGAAGAACAATATCAGCAACAACATCCGTGTTATCGATGTTGCGCTTGGACTGCTGAATGAAGCAGATCTCCGGGATCCCGAACATCTGAGCGATTATCAGCGGCGGCTGAAGCTGCTGTTTGAACTGGAACGCTTTGCGTTCGTGGATGAGGACGGTTTTGTTTATACGGCGGATGAGGGGATCCAGAATGACATCGACCGGTATTCCTTCGATTATAAAACGATTTCGGAGCCTTTGGTCTTCGTCCGGAATCTGGACAGCACCGATAAAAAGGTGATCATCGCGGCGCCGACCAGAGACCGGGATCTTTATGTCGGCGACAGGCATCTGGTAGCCTGTTATATGGAGATCGATATGGACAACATGCTGTCTGGTGTTTCCATGGGCTCGCAGGATTCTGGTTTTACCTTCTGCAACATTTACACCTCCGACGGCCTCGCACTCAGCAATACTGTGCTCGGAGGTCTTGCCGTGGAAGATAATCTTCTGGAGGCCTTACGTCATGCGGATTACAAGGACGGGTCCACGGCGGAAAAAGTCATCAGTGATTTTGCCGAAGGCAGAAAGGGCACTGTCTCTTTTACTTATAACGGTATCGACGAGACGTTCAGTTATGTCCCTGTGAATGGGACGAACTGGCTCCTCACGTATCTGGTTCGGGAAAAGGCGATCAATGACAGGATCAGTGCGGTATCTTCCGGGATCATCCTGCGGAGCGTTATCCTGTCCGCTGTGACTGCTCTGGTCCTGGGGATGATGTTCGCGTATCTCATCATGCAGCTGCGGAAGAATGCGGCACTTGCGCTTGAAAAGGAGACCGCTGAGGTGGAGAGCCGGATCAAGCATGAGGAGATGGAGCACAGACTGGAACTGCAGGAGGAGATCCTCCGGCAGAAGGCCGAGAGGGAGCAGCAGGAAAAAATGATCGTTGCGCTGGCTTCCGATTATCGCAGTGTATATTATCTGGAACTGGATAAGAATCACGGCATCTGTTTCCAATCCCGCAGCGATCTGGATGGCTTTAAGGCCGGGGAAGACTTCCCCTACCTGGAGGCTGTGACTGCATACTGCGATCGGTATGTTCTGCCGGAATACCGGGAGGAGTTTCTGCGCTTCATCCAGCCGGACGCCATCCGTGAAAGTCTGAAGGAGAACCTGGTGATCTCTTACCGGTATATGATCAGCGTGGACGGGGTGGAATCATGGGAGGCAGTCCGTTTTGCAGGCGTTCGCCATCCGGAGGACCGGGATGATCACGTAGTCCACAATGTGGGTGCCTGCTTCATGAATGTGGATACGGAGACCCGTAAGGATCTTGCCCAGCAGCAGGCCCTGACGGAAGCACTGGCTGCGGCGGAGCAGGCGAGCAAAGCCAAAACGGTGTTCCTCTCCAACATGAGCCATGAGATCCGTACACCGATGAACGCGATCATCGGCCTTAACAATATTGCCCTGAATGAGCCGGACGTCCCGGAAAAGGTACGGGGACACCTGAAGATGATGGGTGATTCGGCACAGCATCTTCTGGGGATCATCAACGATATTCTGGATATGTCCCGGATCGAGTCCGGGCGGATGGTGATCAAGAATGAAGAGTTCTCTTTCGCCAAGAATCTTGAGCAGGTCAACACCATCATCAGCGGACAGTGCGCCGAAAAGGGGCTGAATTACGACTGCCATTCTGTCGGAACGATCGATGATCACTATATCGGTGACGGCATGAAGCTGAAACAGGTCATGATCAATATTCTGAGCAATGCCGTCAAGTTCACCCCGCGGGGCGGTTCCGTGACCTTCCTGATAAAGGAAGAACGGCGTTATAAGGGCCAGGTAACGCTGAAATTCGTTATTTCCGATACGGGTATCGGCATGAGCAAAGAATTCCTGCCGCACCTTTTTGATGCATTTAGCCAGGAAGATTCTTCCTCCACCAGCAGGTACGGCAGTACAGGTCTTGGCATGCCGATCACCAAGAGTATCGTAGAGCTCATGAACGGACATATTGAGGTGGAGAGCGAAAAGGGCTCCGGAACGACATTTACGGTCACGGTCACCCTGGAGGAGGCTGCGCGCCGGAACAGGGCGGAGGCGGATGCCGAGGCGGTCCCCAGAGATATGAGCGTCCTGGTTATTGACGATGATCCCATTGCCCTTGAGCACGCGCAGATCGTATTAAAGCAGATCGGCGTGGGCTGTGATATTGCTGCTTCCGGAAAGGAAGGCGTGGAGAAGGTACGTCTGCGTCACGGGCGCAGAGAAGACTATGACCTGCTTCTTATCGATTGGAAGATGCCGGATATGGACGGGGTAGAAACGACACGCCGGATACGTTCCATCGTCGGAAACGAGACCCCGGTCATCATCCTGACCTCCTATAACTGGGATGAGATTGCTGATGAGGCGCGGGCTGCCGGTGTGGATACTTTCGTTCCGAAGCCGCTCTTTGCAGGAAGCGTCATGGATGAGTTCCGGGAGGCGTTCAAGAGAAAGAACAGGGATCTTATTCAGGAACGTGCGGATCTTAAAGGACGGCGCGTTCTGCTGGCGGAGGATGTAGCGGTCAACGCCGAGATCATGATCATGGTCTTAAGTATGCGGGAGATAGAGGCTGATTTGGCCGAAAACGGCAGGATCGCCGTGGATAAATACGAAAGCCATGAAGCCGGTTACTATGATGCGATCCTGATGGATATGCGTATGCCCGAGATGGATGGTCTGACCGCCGCGAAGGCCATCCGGGATTCCGGGCGCGAAGATGCGATGAAGATTCCAATCATCGCCCTGACAGCGAATGCGTTTGATGAAGACGTGCAGCGGAGCCTGCAGGCGGGACTCAATGCGCACCTTTCAAAGCCGGTGGATCCGGATGCACTGTTCGATACACTGGAAACGCTGATCAGACCATAATAACAGAGGGTCCCGTCTGGCGGGATCCGGGGAGAAGTCGGATACATGGAACAGTCACAAAATGTGAAAGGAATGGACAGATATCTTTCGGTTGCCGATGTTTTCGCCCTGTCGATCGGCGTTATGGTCGGCTGGGGTGCTTTCGTCATGCCCGGGACCCAGTTCCTTCCGGTAGCGGGACCGTTGGGCACGCTGATCGCTTTTACTCTCGGGACCATCGTCATACTGGTGATAGGCAGGAATTTTGCCTATCTTATGGAGCGCAGCCCACGGACCGGCGGCGTATATTCCTATACGAAAGAAGCGTTCGGCCGTGATCACGCATTCCTGGCTTCCTGGTTTTTGTGCCTGTCTTATCTGACGATCGTATTCCTGAACGGGACAGCACTATTTATTGTTGTCCGGACGATGATGAATGGCCATGTAGGCGGATTTCACTACAGCATTGCAGGCAATGAGATCTATCTGAAAGAAGTACTGATTTCTGTGCTGGCTTTTGCCGGGGTCGGATTTCTGTTCATCACAGCAAAACCGCTCCTTCAGAAGATATTTGCCGTGTTTGCCTTCACCCTGGTCGCAGGTGCGCTGGTAGTCTCCGTCATATGCATCCCGTACGCACTGAAGGGTGATGTCCTTACTTCCTTTGGGACGGCAGGCGTGAGCGGGGGTTACGGGATCTTTTCGGTCGTGATACTTGCGCCCTGGGCGTTCGTGGGTTTTGATACGACTGCCTTTGATACCGCGCATTTTTCCTTTCCGATGAAAAAGATCTGGAGGGTGCTTGCTTCTTCGATCATCACTGCAGGCCTGATCTATGCAGCCATGACGCTCGTTGCTGTTTCCTTCGTCCCGGACGGCTATGCGTCCTGGGGAGAGTATATGGCGGACCTCGACAGCCTCGTAGGGATCGGATCTGTTCCGACATTCATGGCTGCCCGGGCGCGTATGGGGAATGTCGGACTTGCCGTGATCTGTGTCACGGCCCTTTCAGCTATTTTTACGGGCATTATCGGAGCTTACCGTGCTGCGATGCGGATCCTGTCCACCATGGCGGAGGACCACATTCTTTCCGGGATCTTCAAGGAGACGAAATACAGTATCCTGTTTATTATGGGTATCTCCGTCCTGCTGTCGCTGTTCGGGCGCAATACGCTGAACTGGTTCGTTGACCTGACTTCCTTTGGGGGCATCGTCGGTTTTGGCTACACATCTGCAGCGGCTTACAGGATCGCCCGCGCCGAAAATGACCGGAAAGCGGCTGTGTCCGGATTGGCAGGCGCCGTCATTTCCGTATTGTTTGGCATCGTCCAGATCGTCCCGCGTCTGACGGCAATGGAGACCATGGGCAGCGAGGCTTTCCTGCTGCTGGCCTTATGGTGTCTCCTGGGCTTCGTTTTCTATCTCAGGACAGTTTCTGAAAGCACTTTGGCAGAGTTTGCGGGCATGTCCGTTTCCGGAGTCGTATTATTTGCGCTGCTGCTGTATTCGTCACTGATGTGGATCGCGCAGCAGATCGTTAGGAACGCGGATGTGACGGTCCAACGGACGCTGAGCAGAAACGGGATCCTGCTGCTGGTCATCGTTTTCACCGGTCTCGGGGTCATGATGCATATCCAGGACCAGGTTCGGAAAAAGCATGAGATCATTGAACGGGAAAAGATCCGCGCCGTGGAAGGAAGCCTTGCAAAAAGCCAGTTTCTTTTCAATATGTCCCACGATATCCGCACGCCGATGAACGCCATCATCGGCTATACCGGTCTCGCGATGAAGGAAAATGATCCGGACACGCTCCATGAGTATCTTTCCAAGATCGATACCTCGGGCAAGAATCTGATGATACTGCTCAATGATATCCTGGAAATGAGCCGCATTGAGAGCGGAACACTGAAACAGGAGTATGTCCCCGCCGATCTTGGCGCGGTGTTTGAAGACGTAAGTGCTCTTTTTGCCGACCAGATGGAACAGAAAGGCCTGCGATTCACGGTGAATACGGAACAGGTGCAGCACAGATATGTATGGTGTGACAGAAAGAACCTGAACCGTGTACTTATGAATGTGATCAGCAATGCCTGGAAGTTTACACCGGAGGGCGGATCGGTCAGTGTGTCTCTGCGGGAGAATGCCGGCATTGAAAAAGGCTACGGGAGCTACGAGGTGCAGGTGGAGGACACCGGCATCGGCATGTCGAAAGATTTTGTGGAGAAGATGTTCACGGCTTTTGAAAGGGAGCGGACCAGCACGAACAGCGGGATCGAAGGCACGGGACTGGGGCTTTCCATTACGAAGAGCATAGTGGATCTGATGGGAGGAACGATCGAAGTATTTACCTCTCCCGGAAGCGGAACGAAGATGGTCATCCGCGTAAAGTTCCGGCTGGCGGAGGAGAGCGATCTTCCGAAACAGGAGGAAAAAGAGGCGGAGACAGACACGGCCGGATTTGAAGGAAAGCGCATTCTCCTCGTAGAGGACAATCTCATCAACATGGAGATCGCGGAAATGATCCTGAGCCAGCTGGGCTTTGTCATTGAGACAGCAGAGAACGGAAAGATCGCCGTGGAGATGGTGGCCGCATCCCGTCCCGGTTATTATGATGCGATCCTGATGGATATCCAGATGCCGGTCATGGACGGTTATGAAGCGACCAGGGCGATCCGTGCGCTTCCGGATAAGGCGCTTGCCGGGATACCGATCCTGGCCATGACGGCAAATGCTTTCGCGGAGGATGTGAAAGAGGCCGGCGAAGCCGGTATGCAGGCGCACATCGCAAAGCCGGTGGATGTGAACGTGCTGGTAAAGGAGCTGAACAGGGTGCTCCGGTCCGCCTCAGGGCAAAGCCCTTCAGCGCAGACTTCCCGTGATTGACAAACCGGGCGATCTGTGCTAAATTATCCTGGTCGCAAACGACATGCCTCGGTAGCTCAGTTGGTAGAGCAACGGACTGAAAATCCGTGTGTCGCCAGTTCGATTCTGGCCTGAGGCATTTTTTTATTGCAGCTTAATTTCGCCAGAATCGAACTCGCTAAAGTCCAGATCGCTCATAGCTTCGCGATCTGAAGGCGCTGTGCGCCCAGGATTCTGGCCTGAGGCATTTTTTTATTGCTGTTTAGCTTCGCCAGAATCGAACTTACAGAAGTCCAGATCGCTCATAGCTTCGCGATCTGAAGGCGCTGTGCGCCCAGGATTCTGGCCTGAGGCATTTTTTCCAAGGCGGTATCCTTCCGGGATATCGCTTTTTCCGTTATTTCCTTAATGTATTTGACCAGATTTGTTAAATGTTCTCAATCTTGTCAGGGCATATATTTAATGTTAAACTATTGTATCATGGCATCGAATCGCAGAAAAAACAGAAGAGATACTGGATGGAAGGACGCCGTCAGCCTGGTCACAGCACTTTCGCTGGTCGTGATCGCGGTACTGATGGTGATCTTTGTATACATGTATATCAAAGATAACAGCGGCATTTTCTCTTTTCTCAATGGCAGGTCCAATACAGAGGAAAGTACCGGAACAGCCGAGGACGAGACATCCGAAGGCGCGTTTTCGCTGGACCTGGAGGAGGAGCAGTACGGACTGCTTACACGCCGGGAAGGCCTGATATATGTTCTGACCCCCGCAGAGTCTGTGCTGTATGACGACAAACAGAAGAAAAAGACCACTGACGGACACGAGATCTTAAGTGATATCTGGACCGAGCTGGAGGGTCATCTTTATTATTTCGGACCTGAGGGGTATGCGGCGACCGGCAATTATTCCGAAGGCGCAATGAACTATGTCTTTGGAACAGACGGTGCGGCGCAGCGGATCAGCTACAATCCCGGTTACCGGCCGGACCTTTCTGATACGAGTGAGGACTATCCGGGACTGGTACAGACCAAGGCGCTCTGGGCTTATCTGGATGAGTCCAAAAAGCTGGGGCAGTTCGGTACAGTCATGTACAAGAAAACGACCGAATCTCTTTCTCACCAGCTGGGCGGCAGTTCCAATCCCCAGTATTCTTCGCTGTATACGATGTCGATCCATGACGGGTATATTTATTTCCTGGCGCGGAGCAATGATGATCCGGGTGGGATCCTGGACGCCATCAACAACAAGCTGTTCCGTATGCGGCCGGGTATGGATGTGCGCGAGCTGGCCGCGGAGGGCGTGACCGGCTACAAAGTCATTACCGGAGAGAACGGACAGCCGGCGGTCTACTGGTTTGACGGTACAGCGCTGCACCGGACCCAGTCCTTTACCGAAGACCATACAGTGGTGGCGTTCCCGGAGGACGGCAATTATTATATCGATCTGGAGTACTCTCCCGGACGGGCGACCCTGATGCTGGAGGGCGGACATCCGGTGACAATGGCGACGGACAGCTTTACGGCGGGCAATTTCACCTACCGTCTTTCAGCCTCCGGTGAGATCCTGGGCGTCGCGCCCAAGACCTCGGTCACGGTCGGCGGCTACAAGTACAGTTTTGAAAACGGCAGTGCTTTCGGCAACACCCGTTCAAGGCTTCTGCGTGAGTCGGCAGCGGACGGGACTGTCGAGCTGATCTCCTCGGAGTTTTACGGCAGCACCGGCAACATGCATTATGATTACGGCACAGGAGAAATGTTCGCGGAGTTCAGGGACATAGACGGTTTCTCGGGGATCCTTCGCATGAACACGTACGGAGACATCGATTTCCTGCAGGATGCGACCGGTGTCGACGGCGGATATGAGCTGTACGGGATCCAGGGCAACACCGTGATCGCGAAGCGTACCCATGCCGGCGCTACCCAGTTCGTAAGCCTGCGCGCACGGATCTCCACCCCGATCGCGGTCAGCGTTACGCCGATCATTCTCGAGGAGGATGATCCGGATACCTCCACAGTCATCAACGGCGGAGAGGAAGCAACGGATTCGGGCAGCCAGGTGACGATCCTGAGCCCTGGCAGTGACCAGACTGCACAGGGTCCGGGCGGTGACGGAGAACACCCCGCGGGTGCAACGGAATGGCCTACTATGGCGGGTCCGGGCGGCCCGGGGCCGGAAACGACAGCTCCCGACGTCGAAGATTATGATACGGCAGTTGCAGGGCAGCCGGCACCAACTGAAGATACTGCAGCAGAGACGCAGGATCCGGAGGTCGCCCTCGGTCCCGGCGGCGGGTCTGAAGATGTCAACGTGATCGCGCCGCCCGACGGCGCGGAGCAGATCGGTCCGGGCGATGCCCCGCAGGTGGGAGGAATGCCCTGATGGGAAAGATCTATTGCGTAATGGGCAAGTCCGCTTCAGGCAAGGATTCCCTGTACCGGGCGATCCTGCAGGCCAAGCCGTCCCTCAGGACCTATGTCATGTATACGACCAGGCCCCGCAGGGAGCATGAGGAAGATGGCACAGCTTATCATTTTACGGATCTGGAGAGGATCGGGGCATATGCCGCGGAAGGCAGGCTGATCGAATCAAGGACCTATGATACGGTGTTCGGTCCCTGGACCTATGCCACGGTCGACGACGGGCAGATCGACCTTGCATGCGGCGATTACCTGATGCCTGGTACACTGGAGTCCTATCTGCACCTGAAACGATATTTCGGGGAAGAAGCGCTCATCCCGATCTATATTGAAGTGGAGGACGGGGAACGGCTGATCCGGGCTGTGCGGAGAGAGATGGAAGAGCCGCAGCCTCATTACGCCGAGGTGTGCCGGCGCTTTCTGGCGGATGCGGAGGATTTTTCGGAGGAGAAACTCCTCGAGGCCGGTATTACCAGACGATATATCAACAATGATTTCGACCGTTGTCTGCAGGAAATACTGGCAGATATAAAGCTATGACATTTCAGGACATTCTCGGCAACGAACTGATCAGGGATCAACTGAAGAATGCGATCCATACCCGTCGGCTGCAGCATGCTTATATGCTCACCGGCGAAAAAGGCATGGGGAAAAAGAGCATGGTACAGGCTTTTTTGCTTGAGCTTTTCTGCACTTCCCCTGCTGCGGACGGGACGCCCTGCCTGGGGTGCCCTGCATGCAAGAAGATCCTGTCCGGCAATCATCCTGACGTGACCTGGGTCACGCATGAAAAGCCGGCGAGCATCAGTGTGGATGATATCCGGACCCAGATCACGGAGACCGTGGATATCCGTCCCTATGAGGGCGGTTTCCGGGTCTATGTGGTTCCGGATGCCGACAAGATGACCGTACAGGCGCAGAATGCGCTGCTGAAGACGCTTGAGGAGCCGCCCGAATATGTGATCATCTTCCTGTTGGCAAATGACGAGAAGAACCTGCTGGAGACGGTCCGTTCGAGAGTCGTGCGCGAGAAGATGAAGCCTCTGACAGACGGGATGATCTTTGCGTACATGCGTGAGCATCTTCGCGCGGAGGATGAGAAGGCAAAGATCTGCGTGGCCTTTGCCCGGGGCAATCTGGGGCGGGCTATGGAGCTTTACCGGAGCGAGACCTTTTCGGAATGGTACCAGCGTCTGATGAAGATCATCCGGGGCATCCGCGGTATGAACAATGCGGATATCCTGATCGAGATCGGGAAGCTCCGGAATGAATGTCCGGACCTGATGGAGGCGCTGGACCTTCTGGAGCTGTGGTACAGGGACCTGATCATGTTTATGATCACGCGGGACCTTAACGGGCTGGCGTTCGCCGGCGAGCAGAAAACGCTGATGGAAACGGCTTCTGTCAGTTCGTATACAAAAGTACAGAGTATTATGGAGAGCATTGAGACCTGCAGAAAGAGGCTGCAGGCCAATGTCAACCCGGAGCTTTCCCTGGAGCTTCTTCTGCTGAGCATGAAAGAGATCTGACAGGGAACGAAACAAGAGGAGTTTTATTTATGGCTATAGTAGCAGGGGTACGTTTCCGGCGCGCCGGCAAGATCTATTATTTTGCGCCCGGCAGCCTGGAACTGCATAAAGGGGATAAAGTGGTGGTCGAGACTTCCCGGGGTATCGAGTTCGGAGAGGTTATCGTGGCACCGCATGAAGAGCCTGACGATAAGATCGTGCAGCCGCTCAAGGAAGTTATGCGGCTCGCGACAGATGAAGACATCAATCATGCCGCGGATAATAAGCGAAAAGAGATCGAAGCGCTGGACATCTGTCTGCAGAAGATCCACAAGCGCGAACTGGAGATGAAACTGATCGATTGTGAGTACACCTTCGACAATTCCAAGATCCTTTTTTATTTTACAGCGGATGGACGCATCGACTTCCGTGATCTTGTAAAGGACCTCGCTTCGGTGTTCCATACGAGGATCGAGCTTCGCCAGGTGGGCGTCCGTGACGAGACCAAGATCCTCGGCGGCCTGGGATCGTGCGGCAGGGAGCTCTGCTGTCATTCTTATCTGGCTGACTTTGTGCCGGTCTCTATCAAGATGGCAAAGGAACAGAACCTTTCCCTCAACCCGGTCAAGATTTCGGGTGTTTGCGGCCGCCTGATGTGCTGCCTCAAAAATGAGGAAGAAGTCTATGAGGAACTGAACCGCAAGCTTCCTTCTGTCGGGGATCCCGTGGAAACACCCGATAGTCTGAGGGGCAGCGTGATCTCTGTCAATATTCTCAAGCAGCTCGTGAAGGTCGTGGTGGACCTTCCCAACGATGAAAAGGAAGTCCGGGAGTATCCTGTCTCCGACATCCGTTTCCAGAGCCGCCGGAAGAACCGCGGCAAGGAGAAGGAAAAAGAGAAGGACAGGGACAAAGAGAAAGAGAAAGACAGGGAAAAAGAAGCAGAGCCGAAGGAATCCCGGGAACGCGGCCGTTCCAGAAACCGCGGCAGGAAGAGCGAAAGCCGCGGCAATAACGGCAGCGGAGCTGACAGTTCGCCGGACGAGATGGATATGAAGGAGATCCGGCGCGACGTGCAGATGGAGTTCCTATGAGAGATGACAGCCGCGTCCGGCTGAAGGACGGGGAACGGATCGACGACCTGCAGAGAAACGGGTACGGCATCATTCAGAATACCGGTGCTTTCTGCTTCGGGATGGACGCCGTGCTCCTGAGCGGCTTTTCCAGAGTCCGGCGTGGTGAGACCGTGGTGGACCTTTGTACGGGTACCGGCATCGTACCGGTGCTGCTGGAGGCGAAAACGGAAGGGCGTTTCTTTTACGGGGTCGAGATCCAGCCGGAAATGGCTGACATGGCGCGTCGTTCCTTGCTCCTGAACGGTATCGGGGATAAGGTAAGGATCCTGGAGGGGGATCTCCGCGAGATCCTTCCGGGGAGTACGTCATCCGGAGCCGGAAACGCGGAATGCACTGCCGGCTGCGGTATCGCGCATGGGGAATTGGCAGAACTGGATGCACTTATGGGCAGGACGGATGTCGTCACTGCCAACCCTCCTTATATCCGGGAAATGCACGGCCTGCAGAATCCGGAGGATGCGCTCGCGATCGCAAGACATGAAGTAAGGTGCACGTTGGAAGATGTGTGCTGCGCGGCAGCCCGGCTGCTCCGGTCCGGCGGACGTTTTTATATGGTGCACCGACCGCACCGTCTGCCGGAGATCGTCATTGCGCTGAAAGAGGCGCGTCTTGAGCCCAAGCGGCTGAAATTCGTACATCCCTACCTTGACAGGGAGGCCAATATGGTCCTGATCGAGGCGGTACGGGACGGACGTCCGGAATGCCGCGTGGAGGAACCGCTGGTCGTATACAAGGAACCGAACGTTTATACAGACGAGATCTATGACATCTATGGATACTGAAGCGGCATCTGTCGGAAAACTTTATATCTGTGCCACGCCGATCGGTAATCTGGGTGACATGAGCCCGCGGGCGGTGGAGACGCTGCGGACCGTGGACGTCATCGCTGCGGAAGATACGCGCAATTCCATCCGTCTCCTGAATCATTTTGATATTCACACCCCCATGACCAGCTACCATGAGTACAACCGCTTTGAAAAAGCGGATGAACTGGTCGCGAGAATGCTGAAAGGGGAAAATGTCGCGATCATTACCGATGCCGGCACGCCCTGTATTTCGGATCCGGGTGAAGTGCTGGTACAAAAATGCGCGGATGCCGGCATCCCTGTCACAAGTTTGCCGGGGCCGTCGGCGCTGATCACGGCGCTGACGCTCAGCGGGTTTTCCGTGCGAAGATTTGTCTTTGAGGGCTTTCTGCCCCGCAGCGCCAAGAAGGAGAGGACAGCAGCGCTGGAACGTCTCAGAGATGAGACCGGGACGATCGTGCTCTATGAAGCCCCGCATCATTTGAAGGAAACACTGGAGGAGCTCATCGGGGTCCTTGGGAGCAGCCGGAGGATCGCCCTTTGCAGGGAGCTGACGAAGCTCCATGAGGAAGTGATCCGGACGACACTTGGCGAGGCGGCCCTGCTGGAGCCAAGGGGAGAATATGTGCTGGTCATTGAGGGACGCGATCCGGAAGAGAGCCGGAAAGAAGCGGCTGCGAAGTACGAAGAGATGAGTCTCGAAGAGCATATGCGGCTGTATACAGACCGGGGCATGGAGCGCAGGGAAGCCATGAAAGCAGTTGCGAAGGACCGGGGCATTTCGCGCCGGGACGTTTATAATACTCTTTTGGTCACAGAAAGGTAAGACTATTTTAAAGAAATATTATAGATTATTAGAAAATATCTGATATAATGATGATTCGGGCAGAATAGTACTTCAGGAGGATTTTTAAGTGAAAAGGCTTTTCAATATAGTTTTGGCAGGCATGGCAGCAATGCTTCTTTTCGGCTGTACACCGTCAGACATCAAAGCATCCCAGAGCATGGAGATCCCGGCAGGCGCGATCCTGGAGACCGGGACACGGGAGACCTGGACCATGCCGGAGACCAGCAAATATACGATCCCCGCGGAAGCAGAGACTGGTGAAAAGGGAGGACCCGGCGCCATGCAGACGACGGAGGTGGATTATTCCTATTATCCGGCCGACAAGCAGCCCGTGATCGCGGACGATGAGACTGCGACGACCCAGGTCATCATCTATAAAGCTGTACTCGGCGGCATTGACCAGGATTTCGACGCGGTCGAGGAATGTAACGCCCAGTCACTGATCGACGCCATGATCCGCAACGGAGCGATCAAGGAAGGCTGTGAAGTCATTTCTTTTGATGTGGAAAACAAAGCCGGCAAGTTGGAACTCAGCTCCCTGAAAGGTGTTTTCTATAAGGCGACCGAGGATGAGGTCGTGGCGAGCGTGGTCAACACCTTCATCGATAATTTTGACCTTGATACGCTCAAGCTGATCGTCGGGGACAAGGACTACGGCGAGATGGGCTTCACGAGCGACTACGACGTCTGATCCGGTTCTTCCGGCCATATGAGGTTTTGGCAGGGAAAGATATTTCAAAAAGAGATAAAGTGTGATAGAATTGACGGATACGATACCCGCAAAGGGTCGTATCCGTCAATTATATTCAGTGGAAGCTGCGGCTGCGCGGTCATTTCCGGCATGCCGGCAGCGGACACGGCAAGGAGGGTCATTTATGAGAAAAACAGCGGAAAACAAGCCGTATTATATTACGACAGCGATCGCATATACATCCGGTAAGCCGCATATCGGCAATACTTATGAGATCGTGCTGGCGGACGCCATCGCGCGTTTCAAGAGAGAGCAGGGCTTCGATGTCCGTTTTATGACGGGTACGGACGAGCATGGACAGAAGATCGAGGAGAAGGCGATCGCGGCAGGCGTGAGCCCGAAGGCATATGTCGATGAAGTAGCGGCTCTCATCCGTGATATCTGGGATATGATGAATACCTCCTATGATAAATTCATCCGTACGACCGATGAGCAGCATGAAAAGCAGGTCACGAAGATGTTCCATAAGATGTACGAGAAAGGCGACATCTACAAGGGATATTACGAGAGCTGGTACTGCACTCCCTGTGAGTCCTTCTGGACCGACAGCCAGCTCGTGGACGGCAATTGCCCCGATTGCGGACGCCCGGTCCGCAAGGCAAAGGAAGAGGCGTATTTCTTCCGTATGAGCAAGTATGCCGATCAGCTGATCGAGTACATCAACACCCATCCCGAGTTTATTCAGCCGGTCGCCCGCAAGAATGAGATGATGAACAACTTCCTGCTGCCCGGTCTGCAGGACCTCTGTGTTTCCCGTACCTCTATCAAATGGGGCATTCCGGTCGATTTTGACGACAAGCATGTCATCTACGTCTGGCTCGATGCGCTTTCAAACTATATCACCGGCTGCGGCCTGGACCTGGACGGCGATATGGCGGATGAGGCAGCAGCCTATGCAGGCGGCAAGTACGGCAATGGCGAGGTCACGGAGGAGACACGCGGCATTTATAAGAAATACTGGCCGGCGGACCTTCACCTGATCGGCAAGGACATCGTCCGTTTCCATACGATCTACTGGCCCACTTTCCTGATGAGCCTGGATCTTCCGCTTCCGAAGCAGGTGTTCGGCCATCCCTGGCTGCTGCAGGCGGACGGCAAGATGTCCAAGTCCAAGGGCAACGTCCTCTACGCGGATGATCTGGTCCATGTTTTCGGCGTGGATCCGATCCGGTACTTCGTCCTGCATGAGATGCCCTTTGACAATGACGGCAGCATCAGCTGGGAGCTGATCATGGACCGTTACAATGCGGATCTGGCCAATGTTCTCGGCAACCTGGTCTCCCGTACTGTCTCCATGAGCAACAAGTATTTCGGCGGCATCGTGGAGAACAACGATGCTTTTGAAGAAGTGGATGACGACCTGATCGATACCATCCTCAACTGCGTAGACAATGCCGAAGCCAAGATGAACGAGCTTCGCGTTGCGGATGCGATCTCTGAGATCTTCAACATCTTCCGCCGCTGCAACAAATACATCGATGAGACCATGCCATGGGCGCTTGCCAAGGACGAGAGCAAGAAGGACAGGCTGAAATCCGTACTGTACAATCTTACGGAAGGCATTACCATCGGCGCGTCCCTGCTTTACAGCTTCATGCCCGAGACGGCCGAAGCAGTCCTCGCGGAGTTGAACACAGAGAAGAGACCATTTGAAGAGATGGATACCTTCGGACTGTATCCCAACGGCAACAAGGTCACGGAGAGCCCGAAGATCCTCTTTGCCCGTATGGATATCAACGAGCTCGACAAACGCATCATCGCGGCAACGGGCAAATCGATCCTGAATCCGGAGTCCGAGGCGGAAGCGCCGCAGGAAGAGGCAGCTGCGATCGAGCATAAGCCCAATGTCCAGTTCGAGGATTTCGCAAAGCTGGAGTTCCGTGTCGGCGAAGTCATTGCCTGCGAAGTGGTGCCGAATTCCAAGAAGCTTCTCCGGGAGACCGTGAAGATCGGCAATGAGACCCGTACTATCCTTTCCGGTATCAGGAAATGGTACAAACCGGAAGACATGGTTGGCAAGAAGGTCATGATCTGCTGCAACCTCGAGCCCCGTAAGATCGCGGGCGAGATGTCCCAGGGAATGATCGTGGCAGCCGAGTCCGCGGACGGGAAGCTGATCTCCCTGATGGTTCCGGATAATGACGCGATGCCGTCCGGAAGCGAGGTCTATTGATAGGATCTGACATGACTGTTTCAGGCGCAGGCGACCGTAAAAAGCCCGGTCCTGCGCCGAAATGTCATTTTTAAAACCAGACATGTCCGCACAGCCGATCAAACTACAGTTCCATAAGCGCCGTCTGGCGGGATTTACAGGCAATCAGTTAAAAATGATTGCCTTTTTCCTGATGTTATGTGACCACATCGGATATATGCTGATCGAGAACGGCGTTCTGTATGGCCAGAATCCCATGTACTGGACCATGGCACTGGAGACCCCGGAAGGACAGCGCTGGTATTTACTGGCGACGGTGCTCCGATACCTGGGACGCATTGCTTTTCCGTTGTTTGCCTATCTCACAGTGGAGGGCTGTATTCATACGGGGAGTCTCCGGCGTTACAGCCTCCGGCTTTTACTCTTTGCGGCGCTGAGCGAAGTGCCGTTCGATCTTGCCTGCAAGGGCGTCGTGTTCTATCCGGAGTACCAGAATACGCTCTGGACGCTCCTTCTCGGTGTGCTTTCGGTGGCCGCAATGGAGCGTGCCCACAGGCTCCATATCCTGTTTCGGATCCTGACGGCGTCGATCTTTTGCGGCGTGGCATATCTGTTCCATACCGACTACGGGGCAGTGGGTGTCGCGCTGATCTCTGTCATGTATCTTCTGCGGCAGGAGAGGAATTTCCAGCTGCTCGCGGGCGCGGCGATCTCCGCGGCGGAGAGTATAGAGCTGTGCGGCGTTTCTGCCCTGGCATTTATCCTTATCCGTTTTTACAACGGTAAACGGGGAGATCTCCCGCTCAAGTACTTTTTCTATTTTGCTTACCCCCTGCACCTGCTGCTGTTCTGGGCACTGGTGTATATGGCCAACCGGGCATAAGGTCCGGAGCCGGGATCTTTGCGACAATGGGTAACCTATGACCAGGAATCTTACAGAGGGAAATATCACACGGGGCATGCTGTCCTTTTCCATACCCTATCTGATCAGCTGTTTTCTCCAGACTTTCTACGGGATGGCGGATCTGTTTATCACAGGGCAGTTCAATGGGGCAGCTTCCATTTCGGCGGTCGCCGTAGGGTCCCAGCTCATGCATATGCTGACGGTCATGATCGTCGGGCTTGCCATGGGCTCCACTGTTACGATCAGCCGGTGCATCGGCGCCCGTGACGAACGGGGCGCGGCAGCAGGGATCGGCAGCACGGTCTCGCTGTTTATGTTCGTTTCCGTGGCTGTGACGGGGATCCTCCTGCTGCTTGCGGATCCGATCCTGCGGATCATGGCCGTCCCCGGGGAAGCGCTTTCCGAAGCTCGTCGTTACTGCACGATCTGTTTCGCAGGCATTCCTTTTATTACCGCTTATAATATAGTCAGCAGCATTTTCCGCGGACTGGGAGACACAAAGCGTCCGATGTATTTTGTGGCAGTCGCGGGCCTGATGAATATAGGTCTGGACTACCTGCTGATCGGACCTTTCGGCATGGGAGCCGCAGGTGCTGCGCTGGCTACGGTGATCAGTCAGGCGGGATCGGTCCTGCTGGCGCTGCTTTCCCTTCGCCGTTTCGATATCGGTGTGAAGATGTCAAGCAGTGACTTTCGCTTCGATCCCGATACCGTCCGCAGGATCCTGGGGATCGGCGTACCCGTTGCGTTTCAGGAGGGACTCATCCAGATCTCTTTTCTCGTGATCACAGCGATCGCGAACAGCCGCGGTGTGGATGTGGCGGCTGCCGTGGGCATCGTGGAAAAGATCATCAGTTTCCTGTTCCTCGTTCCGTCTGCCATGCTCTCGACGGTATCTGCGCTGGCTGCGCAGAATGCCGGTGCCGGCAAGCACGAGCGGAGCCGGAAGGTACTGCAGACCGGCATTATCATCTGCGCCGGCTTCGGCTTTGTGATCTTCCTTATCTGCCAGTGCATCTCCGAACCGATCGTGTCCTGCTTCGTTCATGATAATACACAGGTCGTGAAGCTGGGAGGTCAGTATCTTCGCTCCTATACGCTGGACTGCATTTTCGCGGGGATCCATTTCTGCTTTAGCGGGTTCTTCAGCGCGTACGGAAAGTCCGGTTATTCCTTTCTTCACAACATGCTGTCAGCTATCTGTATCCGGATACCGGGCGCCTGGCTGGCTTCTGCATTGTTCCCTTTGACCCTGTACCCGATGGGACTCGCTGCCCCGGCGGGCTCTCTCGTATCGATACTGATCTGCGTGGTTTTGTATCGGAGACATGAATGGAAATAACAGAGACCGGAAATCGAAGAAACCGTTGCTTTTTGGAGAGATCAACGACAGGCAGAGAGAGATCATGAGTATTATGCATTTCAAAGAAAGTGAGTGCCCGGGGATGCGCGGCAAAGTGGTCGTTGGCATGTCCGGCGGTGTGGACAGTGCTGTGACCGCGTACCTTTTAAAAGAAGCCGGCTATGAAGTGATCGGGGTCATACTGCGGACCTGGCAGGATAAGTATGGGAAAGACAGCCGGTGCTGCGAGATCGATGCGGCGGATGAGACTGCGAGAACGTTGGGGATCCCCCTGCATATCCGGGACTGTACGGAGGATTTTTGTCATTATGTGACAGAACCGTTTGTCAATGAGTATCTTTCCGCACGGACACCGAATCCGTGCGTGGAATGCAACCGCTATGTTAAATGGGCCTGGCTTGTCAAAACAGCAGTAATGCTGGGGGCGGATCATGTAGCGACAGGACATTACGCATTTACAGAGCAGCTTACGAACGGCAGATGGACCATACGGCAGGCAGTTTCCCCCGAAAAGGACCAGAC
>JAEEGL017002142.1_pt1 | contig 23469 bp, 20 predicted proteins | sample 9134231 | NCBI WGS metagenome assembly JAEEGL01 (sample SAMN16246548, study PRJNA631951) | gut metagenome | biome: gut microbiome; feature: rumen; material: fiber-attached | host: Bos | place: Iran: Karaj | collected 2018-10
ACTACCTCACCTAATACTTCGCGACACCATATATTAATCGGCTCAATATCAATCTTCTTATAATCCGGATTCATAATTTTCATTGGTGTATCAATCGATATTACCGGCCTTTTTGTTGTAAATGCATAATCAAACGCAATACTAGACCAGTCCGTGATTAAAACATCCGCATTAAAGACTGAGTCGTTCGCTGAAAAATCTGTTTGAATTGCAATATTCGTTCCTGCATATTTTTCTTTCATTTTTTCAAACATTTCTTTGGCATGTCTGACATGCTGCGGATGAGGTCGCACAATCACATCATATTTCTTTCCCTGCAAAGATTTTAAAACCTTATCAAGGCAAAGATCAATAATATTATCTTTTTGCCAGCTTGGCGCAATCATTATTGTCTTACGCTCTTTTTTCGGTTTCTTCGCCTTTTTGTATTCTTCTTTCATATCATCAAATAGCGTATATCCAAAATCAATTAACTTTCTATTCTTCAAATCATAAAGTTTGTTCTCTTCCTCGCACTCCATCCTCTGATATTTTCCGGATAGTAATATCGAATCAAAACTATTTAACGCGCCTTTACGATAAGTTAAATTCGGGCTATCTGCACCATGTGGTACAAAAATGTACTCAATATCCTTTCGTACGTAACTACGTTTAATATGATACTTATCTAAATCTGGCACCGTCATCAAAACTACATCCGCATCCATTTTCATCATCAAAGTAATCAGTTTCTTTTCTTCAATATAATAAGGTTTAATATGTTTTTCAGTCTTAGCGATTTCAAAAATCTGGTCATTATAATCACTCGTAATATAATGAATTGTTAAATTCGTATTATTTAAAATATATTCAATGATTCCCTTGTAATACTTATAAAAGCCACTGCTTTCTGAATAAACCACTAATTTCTTATTTGCAATTGAAAAGAACCTTTTATAATCAGCTTTTTCTTTTCTAATTTGTTCTTTAGTTCTTTTAACTTTTTTATTTAGATCTTGTAATTCTTTTAATTCAGCTCGCGATTTCTCAAGTGCTTTATAATCAACATGTTTTTTTGGATTAATAAAAATATTTAGAAGCCACTGTTGCAAAATCGCCATCAAATTACTTGCTGTCCAATATAAAGCTACGCCTGCAGTCACGAACGTACCAAGATAAACTGAAAGCCCAACCGATAATAAAAGCATTCCATATTGGTTCCATTTCGACTGCTCCGCCTGTAAAACATTCATAATATTTTGACCGATACAAAGCGCCAAAGCTGACAACCCTGCGATAATCGGAATCCAAATCGCCATTCCGCCATTTTCAACTGCGACCCACCGCAGATCAAACCCAAAGAAACTATAATTTATATTTTCCATGCCAATATAGAATTCAGGATTCTTAACTATCTCAACTACTCCAAGAAGCAAAATAATTTGAATTACTAATGGCACTAACGACGCCAAAGGATTATATTTGTACTTTTTATAAATTTTTGTTTCTTCTTCCGCAATCGCGTCTTTATCGCCAAAGTATTTTGTTTTAAGCTGATTAATCTCCGGCTGCATTTTCACCATTTTAATTGAGTTTTTCTGTACCCAAATTGAAATCGGTAGAAGTATTATTTTACTAATTAAAGTAAAAATCACAATCGCCCAGCCAAAGCTTCCTACCATCTGATAGCAAAGCTTCATAATCCACCCAAGAAAATCCACAAAAAACATGTTAACTCTCACTCATTATTTAACTACCATAATACCATAAAACTCTATTTTATGGTAAAATATAAGAATATGAAAATACCTCGTATTTTTAATAAAAGAAATCGTGTCTTATTAAAAGAATTAACCAAAACCGATTTTAAACTTCGCTATCAAGGCTCTGTTTTAGGTTACCTTTGGGCGCTTCTTCGCCCGCTAATGATGTTTGCGATTCTTTACTTCGTCTTTTCAGTCCTCTTACCAATCGGTCGCGACGACCCTCATTATCCTATCTACCTCTTAATTGGTACTACAATGTGGAGCTTCTTTACTGAGTGTACTTCTCAAGGCATCCAAGCCATCGTCGCGCGCGGTGATCTTCTTCGCAAAATCTCCTTTCCAAAATACATCGTTGTTGTATCTACTACTTTAACCGCAGTTATTAATATGCTAATTAATCTAATAGTTATTATTATCTTTGCACTTATTAACGGCATCATGCCCAGTGTCTCATGGCTCCTCGCCATCCCAGCCATCTTTGAACTTTATTGTCTATCTCTAGGGTTATCTTTCTTACTTGGATCTATTAATGTTAAATATCGTGATATCACATCAATATGGGATGTTTTAGTCCAAGCCCTTTTCTATGCCACACCTATCATCTATAAGTTAGCTCTTATCCCGGAAGCTCTTCGTTCAGTTGCAAAAGGTCTTCTTCTAAGCCCAATCGCTCAATGTCTACAAGACATCCGTTACGCGTTTATCTCTCCAATTGGCAATGTAGACACAGCTTGGAATTATATTAATCATCCTATCGTCAGTTTTATTCCCGTTCTTATAGTTATCGTCGTTTTAATAATCGGCGCTCTCGTCTTTCGCAAAAAATCTAAATTCTTCGCGGAGGAAGTCTAATGAAAAGAGAAATTGGAACTCGAACCGAATTAATCGACTCGAACAGCGATATTGCTATTAGTGTTAAAGATCTTCACAAAGGCTTTAACCTACCGATTGAACGCGCTTCAGGCTTAAAACAAGCAATCTTTAATCGTCTCAAAGGAACTAAAGGCTACAAAAAACAAAACGTTTTAAAAGGGCTTAGTTTCGAAATCAAAAAAGGAGAATTCGTCGGCATAGTCGGACGTAATGGTTCCGGAAAATCTACTCTTCTAAAAACCATCGCCGGAATTTACTATCCTGAAAAAGGACAAATTAATATCAATGGCAACCTGATTCCCTTCATCGAATTAGGGGTTGGTTTTAATCCTGAGCTAACCGGCCGAGAAAACGTTTATTTAAACGGTGCTTTACTCGGTTTTTCCAATGACGAGATGGATAAAATGTATAACGACATTTGGAAATTTGCCGAGCTCGAAAAATTCCAAGATCAGAAACTAAAAAACTATTCTAGTGGTATGCAAGTCCGTCTTGCTTTCTCTATCGCTATTCGTGCTAAAGGCGATATCCTACTATTGGACGAAGTTTTAGCAGTAGGCGACGCTGCTTTCCAACAAAAATGTACAGATTACTTTAATAGCCTTCACGGCAATCAAACCGTAGTCTTGGTCACTCACTCTATGAATAATATTCGCTCCTTCTGTGATAGAGCACTACTAATTGAAGACGGAAGAGTCTCATTAGACGGCGGCGCCGAAGAGGTCGCCACCGCCTACGAGAACCTCTTTAATTAGGATACGCGTATTCAACCCCGGTCTTTGTCCAGTTATCACTATCTGAACAATCATCATCACCAACCATCCACTCAACCATTGGTTTTTTGTCATAATATGGGTTAACGTAATAATATCGTTCTCTATTATCCTCAGGTATTTCCTCAAAGGCTCCCCTCGCTGTTTTACCATCCAATAATTTAATAAACACTTCGCTCAAATCACCCCATGAAACCGGACGATCCGTTTCCTTAGTTTGCGTATGTGTCTCATCAAATCCTTTAATATATAACACCGCATCACGCGAAAACCATCCATGATCAGACATTATTACAATCACGGAATCATCATAAACATTCGCTTTCTTCATTCGCTTAATTGCTAAATCTGCCATCTTGGCCGCTGCACCGACCTTATCAGAATATGTTCCACCCTCAATATCATTTAACTCTTCGTCCATATCATAAGGCGAATGCGCCCCCTCAACATGCACAAATTGGAATAGCTTCTTATCAATTATGTTAGCGTCTTTCGACAAAGCACTATTGTAGTACGCTTTATTCGTCCAATCATATAGCTCGCCGCTATTTTCATAGCGAAGTGTAGAATTAAAATCCATTGTCTCAATTCTAGAAAACATCTTTAACGGGAACGGTAAATATTTAAACAATATATACTTAATCTCCTGTTTCAAAAATGCAGTTTTACTCCAATTCTTTGTATCGTTATTAAAGTTCGCAAAAACCAAAGACTTACGGCTATTCCAAACAATATCATTGCTATAAAAAGCCATTTCATAGTTGTTTTCTTTCAATGTCTCAAAGAAGTCAGAATCATCAAATGCTTCTGTAGAAAACGTATTAAATTGTTTTTCATTTCTATTATATTCACCAGTAAAAATTAATGGAATCGAATCTCTAGTTAAAGAATAACCCGGAGCGCTATTACTAAAATAAACAAAATCCTTAAAATCATCGCTATATTTCTCTTCAATATATTCGTTAAAATCTAGCGAATCCGTACAATCTACTAATAATATGTAAAAGTTCTTATTTTTCGATAAATCGTTAATCCCCTTCGCTGTGACAACCGGTTGGACTTCCTTATTTACAAATAGTCCCGGCGCTGCTAATGTCGCTCCAAATGAAGCCAACATCATCACGAAAAACGCCAACATGACGAAAAAGGAATAATTAGCTAGTTTAATCGCTTTCAACTTCTTAAATCCAACCCACAACAAAGCTACCATAACTAACAATAATACAATCGAAATTACATGTCCTGAAACATACGAAGACCAATCAATTTTATCTCCATATAAAGTCGGCAACATATTCGTCAAAAAATTACCGTGAATGTATAGATATATAAATCCTGAAAAAGCAATTACTTCAAGTACACAAAAGACTTTTATTTTTTTACAAAAAATAATAAACAGAACAATACTAATAAAGGCTAGAATGGCAAAAGCCGCTAGAAACACTGGGATATTGTTTTGAAAAACCACACTACTATCGAACCAAAACTCATCAATATTCCCAGCATACATTACAAGCGGTTCATAAATAAACAAGGCAAAAGCCACTATAAAAGAAAAAACGATTGCCGATAATAGTTTAGTTATTTGTTTCATTTTATCCCTTCTAATAACTTTTTAATTTCCTCTGCCCTTATTTGCCAAGTATTGTTTTTAACCTGATCAATTATTTTCTTCCTCATACCCGACTCTTTTCCGAGTTCAACAGCCTCGTTCACCATTTCAATAAACTCTTCGTCATTCTTCGCGACTAAAACTCCATCATATCCAACACATTCTTCCAAGTCAGAAGTTACTACAACGGTTTTTCCCATCGCCATATATTCAAATAGTTTAATCGGTGAAGTTCCCTTTGCAATCTCGCCTTTTTTAAAAGGAATAATTGCAGTGTCAAAATAATATGAATAATGTTTTAACTCCTCATATTTTTTCGCCCCTAAGTAATAAATATTTTCTTCATATAAATCAACGTTCTTTAATGTATTACTATAATCCGCACCAATTAAAACCACTCCGATATTATTGTCGCTTTCTGCTAGTTTTTTTATCAAATCAAAATCTATCCACGGCGCCAGTGCTCCATAGTATCCAACAATAGCCTTTTTATTCTTTTTAACTGCCTTTAAATCTTTTGGGTATTTAACATTTTTATTATTAAAAACACCTGTATCGACAGCATTTTTTGATAACACAATCATCGATCCAGCCTTTTTAAAATGTTCTTTTGCCTCTTTTAATAATTTCTGCGAAGTCGCAATTACAATCGCAGGTTCATATTCCGGCATTTTTTTCCAAACCTGTTTTTGTTTAAAAGTTGCCTCAGTTATGTCTTCATGTAGCTCATCAACGACTTCATATATAATATATGCTCCGTTATTCTTTACCCACTCAATTCTGCTTAATGAAACATCCGCCACGTTATTAAAACCAAAAAACACACGATTATTTGTTTTAATTATAGTTTTAATTAATTCCCATTTGTTTGTAATCGCAAGATTACTATTTTTAATTCGAGTGTTCTTTCTGTATTCTCCAAGCTCATAATAAACCACAGCCACTCCAAGATCAGCTAAACATTCCGCTAAATGATGTGAGCGTTGTTTTAATGGTGTACTAAAAGGGGTCCCACAAATAATAATTATTTCACTTTTATTATTTATGAATTTTAGAATTTTTTTTTCTTCTTTTTTTAAACCTGCTTTATTCCTTTTTTTAGAAACATTTAAAATAGAATTTACAACTTTTCTTCTTCTTGATGTAACCGGAAATAGCTGATTAAAATAATTAGCCGCCTTGTTTGCCGTCTTAAATCTTTTTGAGTTCACGACTTTTTTTAGCGATGATAATTCTGACTTTAACTTCGCATTTTCTTCAATTAGTTCTTCGATCTTTTTATCGCTCATTCAAATTTCTTTCAATAGCATCAACTATATATTTACTAGCAAAGCCATCCCCGTATGGATTCTTTGCTTTAGACATTTTATCGTACGCTGCTTTGTCAGTTAATAATTTCTTTGTTTCATTATAAACATCCTCGGTATGAGTTCCGACTAGCTTCAAAGTTCCCGCTTCAATTCCTTCCGGACGCTCCGTCGTATCTCTAAGTACTAAAACTGGTTTTCCGAGCGACGGCGCTTCTTCCTGTACTCCACCACTATCCGACATGATTAAATATGCTCTTTCCATGAAATTATGAAAATCTAAAACATCTAATGGACTAATTAGTTTAACTTTTTCATCGTCACCAAATACTTCCTTCGCAACCGATTGAACCTTCGGATTTAAATGTACCGGATAAATAACCTTAATGTCATCAAATTCTTCAGTTATTCTTTTTATCGCCTTGAAAATGTTTTTCATTGGCGTACCTAAGTTCTCTCTTCTATGTGCAGTTAAAAGAATCAACCTTGAATCACTCGCCCAATCTAGTACTTCGTTCTTATAATTATCCGACACCGTCGTTTTTAGTGCATCAATCGCCGTATTTCCAGTCACGAATACTTTTTGATCCTTATTTAGCTTTTTATCCATATTTGCTTCGCTCGTCGTAGTAGGCGCGAATAGATAATCTGCAATTTTATCAATAATCTGACGGTTCATCTCTTCTGGAAAAGGTGAATACTTATCAAAAGTCCTTAGTCCAGCCTCAACGTGTCCGACTTTCACCTGTTGATAAAATGCCGCAAGCGCCGCTGCCATCGCTGTAGTTGTATCACCATGCACTAATACTAAATCGGGTTTTTCCTTAATAATCACTTCTTCAATACCAGTTAAAACACTTGCTGTAATATAAGATAAACTCTGTCCCGGCTTCATAATATTCAAATCATAATCTGGTTTAATCTTAAAAATTTCCAAAACCTGATCTAACATATCACGATGTTGCGCCGTAACACATACAATAGACTCAATATCGTCTCTTGAGTCTAACTCCTTCACCACTGGAGCCATCTTAATGGCCTCTGGGCGAGTCCCAAAAACAGATAAAACTTTTTTCATATGCCATTATTATACCACAATCACCCCATATATGTTACAATGTACCTATGTCTGAACAAGAAACAATTAACGAGTTAAAAGATCTAATCGTTAACCTAAAGAACGAAAATAAAGAGCTGGAAAAGAAAATCAGCTCAAGACGATATCGTATTGCTGATAAATTAGTAGATACATCTTATTCCTTATTACATTTTAAAAACTTTAAAAAATCTAAAAAAACCGGAGAAATAAAGTCAGAAAAGAATCACCAACGCACCATCGACAAAGGGCGTGTAGATATCATCAACGTGAACTTTTATGATTGGGATGGAAAAACCGTATTTAGAGGAGGAGCCGAGCGTTACGTTTTCGATCTTGCTTGTCTACTTAAAAAAATGGGCTATAGACCGAGGCTACTTCAGGGCGCCAACCATGATTTCGAAAAAGAATTTCATAATATTCCGGTTATCGGTATTAAAATGAAAAACCAAAACATGCGTATGATGTCGTCGGTCTATAACAACGTATGCAAAGACGCCGAATTCATTATTGCTTCCCCGCTCGAACTTGCCAGTGAATTAACTTGTAACGTTCCGGTTATTTCAATTAACCACGGCATTAATTTTGACCATATTAGCAACAGGTACCAAGCTATCAATAATTATAATTATGCCGATTACATAGATGGTTTAATTTTTAGCGATTACTGTGTTTGCGTTGACACTAACTTTATTAACTGGGTTCGCACGCGTGATTATAAATTAAGCCTAAAAATGGAATACATTCCGAATTATTATGATGCTAAAACGTTTAAAAATATTAAACGCAAGAAAAACAAACGTTTATCTTTTGTTTATCCACGACGTATCTATTCCGCACGTGGCCACGATATTACTTTACAAGCCTTCAAAAAAATCATTAAAAAATATCCAGATTCCGTTGAACTCCATATGATTGGTCAAATCGACAATGAATCAGCTAAGAAAGATGTCGATGAAATGTTGGCCGAGTTCCCGAATAATTTCTTCCAAACTTCCTATCCAATGAAAGACATGTATAAAGCCTACGAAAAAGCTGATGTTGTCATTATCCCAACCCGCTATTCCGAAGGAACTTCACTTTCCTGTATTGAAGGTATGGCTTCAGGTGCCGCTGTCATTGCTACAAACGTCGGTGGCCTTCCGAATTTAATCATTGACGAATTTAACGGTCTATTAATCTCACCTACCGCAAATGCACTTAAGGAAGCTGCTGAAAAATTAATCGATAACCCTACCTTAAGAAGGTCTATCGCTAAAAACGGTGAAACCGTCGCAAAAGCCGCCTTCCAAAAAGATAATTGGGACAAACGCTGGGAAAAGATTATCAACTTAATCAAACAATAAAGGATTCATATGCCGAAAGAAATCATCAAAAAAACCCCGGAGGCAAAAGAACTACATAAAATAATCCTTAGCATTTATGCAATCTTTAAAGACATTTGCGAAAAAGAAGGTTATCGATATTTCGCTATTAGCGGAACAACCATAGGTGCCGGCTTCTGGAAAGGTATTATTCCATGGGACGACGACATGGACATTGCCATGCCAATCGAAGATTACGAAAAATTTACAAAAAAGTACCGTTCCGAAAAACTTCTTCCTAAACACATTCGTTTTATTGAATATCCTTGGTTTGGTTGTAAATTACATGATGATCGTACGACCTTTACTAACTTACATTATGTAACTGATACGAAGCGTTATAACGGTATATTTATCGATATCATACCAATTTTTGCCTTACCCGAAGACGAGACCGCTCGCAACAAAATCATCAACTCACTTAATAAATACCAAAAGAATGCACTTCTCATGGATCGTTACGGCTATTATGACGATGTTAAAAGTGATGCCAAATTAAAAGAATTAAGAGATTATGTCTTACACAGTTATCGTTTTGGCGAGACGCCTTACGTCATGGATTTTTCCGACCCACGCTATGTTTTAGATAGTAAAGGTTTCGAAAACCCAGTTGAGATGCCATTTGAAAACACTACTATCCCAGTCTCATCAAACTGGGAAAATGATTTAAAAATTCAGTATAAGAATTTCCAAAAATATCCGCCAAAAGAAGTCCGTCAATCCTCACACCAACTATTCGGCATCCTAGATTTTAAAACTGGGTACGAAACGTACGAAAAAAAGTTTCAAGAACTACCTAAATGGATCACTAATATCGTCAAAGGTCAGCATATTTTCGAAGGCCAAAACGTTTTAAGTACTTACAGGCATAACGACAATGTTAATAAATTAAACCAACAACTATTTGATTTACAAACTAAATACGATAGTTTATTAAGAGTCTATAAAGAGCCGCTCCCGAAAAAACTACTTAAGAAAGTTAGAAGCCACTTTATCAAATAAAAACCTTGAAACTATATTTAACATTTTTGCTGAAACTACAATTAAAAACAAAATCGCAATAGTCGGTCGGATTACGCCACCCAAAACAGCATATAGCGAAATTCTGCTAATTATATAAATATGATGAACAATATAAACATCATATGAATATTTATCAGAAATATCCAATGCCCGATTAGTTATTTGCTTTAGTCTTTTACTTCGTGCTAAATTCCCAACTAAAGAAAAACCATCCTTAAGAAGATAAGTCACCACTATGCCTAATAGGACATGCGCATAAGCCGTAAATTCCTTCGGTAATTCCCCGCCTTTCATATAGACAATATAAATCTGCCATCCATTCATAATCATCGCCAAAATAATAATTAAAACTTTACTCGCCAACCACATAGGTTTTCGTTTTTCTAATCTTTTCAGAATCATACCCAGCACAAAACAAACTATATAGGCCGGCTTAAAATAACTAGCAAAATAATATACCGCGACATATACAACTAACAACAACAAAGCAACACATATTACCTTCTTAGACGAAGTTTTTTTCTCAATCTTATCTAAAACTAAACTAAAAAGTGGAGTTAAAAGATAACAGAATAATATATAAGGAATAAACCAGAAATGATTCACGCCATAAACTGTTGATGAAAAAGTCAACAAACCCATTGTAGATTCAAAATCCATCATCCGCCCATTAACTATTGCAAAACCGATTATAAAAATGAAAATGTAAATGTAATAATCAAGTAAAATCTTAATAAATGTCTTCTTATAAAATTCAATCGGATCTTTTATTTTTTTGTTTGCGTACAAATACCCAGAAATAAACAAAAACATTTGTACACCCACATTAAACCACCAAGCTAACTCGATATTAAAATGTTGTAGAATATGGCACAGAATAATAAAGAAGGTTGCCACCATCCTGCAGAAGCTGATCGAATAATCCTTTTTCATCTAATTCATCACCACCCATGTCTCACCCAATCTATAATAAATCCTACCATTCTCAAACTGTTGGTAAACAATTCCATTTTCATCTTTTTGTTCACCACTTGTTGGATAACCTAAGTCACTCCATTCTGTACCGAGTTCAAACCAGCGCTTATAAATTTTTCCAGAAATATCCCATGCGCCAGCCCTTGGAGTATAATACATTCTACCAATCTTATAGTTTTGATAACAACCCTCATCTTTTAGACCACATCTACCGTTATTCGTAGGGTTCTTTAAAATACTATCTAGTGCACCAATTTCTTCATATCTTTCTTCTGCCCAATCCGGCACTACAAATGTTTCTCCGGATCTATAATAAATCCTACCATTCTCAAACTGTTGGTAAACAATTCCATTTTCATCTTTTTGTTCACCACTTGTTGGATAACCTAAGTCACTCCATTCTGTACCGAGTTCAAACCATTTTCTGTAAATATTTCCACTAATTTCCCAGGCCCCAATTCCCTTCTTATAATAGACCCTGCCGTTCTCAAATTTTTGAAACGCACCGCCGTCTTTTAAATTCCTTGTTTCCGTACTAATTGGATAACCTAAGTCACTCCATTCTGTACCGAGTTCAAACCACCTATCATAAATCCTCCCTGAGATATCCCAAGCTCCGTTCGCCTTCGTCCAATATATCCTTCCATTCTCATACTTCTTATAACATCCCCCTCTAATCAACCCACATTTTTCTTCACTAATCGCTTCGCCAAGAATACTATCCTCTCCTCCGATTGACTTATAGTATTCATTAATCTTAGACTCGCTTGTTATCCCACCAAACCAATCCTGGAAATATAAATAAAAGTTTCTATTCCCATACGCCCCACAGTATGCTGTTCCATATCCCGCCGCTAAAGTTCCCTCATTCGGCTGATATGGCGTATAACGATAAAGCGCCGAAGTAGCTAAAGATCGTATGTTTACTACTGATCCCCCACATGCAGCATTCGGATTATATTGAATATAGTTATCTCCTAAAGGATAGTTTGTCCATCCTCCATTTAAAACTGTCGAAAACAAAGCTGCTGCATGTCGAACCTGATTTTTAAACCCATAGTATTCCGACGAACAGGCCGCCGTATCCGGGCAACCGTACCCAGTCGCTTTTCGATAATCATAATTATTTGGAATCGGATCCGTAATTAATCCCGTCTCTTTCTGTAATAAAACTAATAATACTTGAGGATTAATATGATAATCTTGCGCCGCCTTCCAAATAATCCGCGCCGCCTTCTCGCCCGAACCAATTTCTTCTCCATCTCCAAATCTTTCTTCTGATAGACAAATAAAATGCCCGTCCTCGAAATGCCAAATTACCCCAGGATTACTTGCGGTTAATTGTTGATAATAACTTTCGCTAGTATTAGAACACGAATTTTTTGCCGTCAAAAATGCTTGAATTTCAGCTTCGCTCATCGAATTATAATTTCCCATTTGGTAATCCGAAATAATATACCCCGGGTCAAAATTTGCTAAACTCGCCGCTTCTACATCATTTTTATTTTTCTCAGCACTTCGTGATAAAAAGGAGAACAAAAACACCGCTACAAAAACGCCTAAAACAATAAATCTATATCTCTTGTCTCTTCGCCTTCTTACCACTCTTTCCGCCATCTAAATGCTTACCTCACCCGTTATTGTTCCACTCTTACCATTTGCACTAATATCTATATAGATTTGAAAATCTCCGCCCCCAATCATTTGAACAGGCACATCAAACCCTTCGCAAGTTGTTGTTGAGGCCGAATTTACTAAACTTACAGAATCACTATATATTTCTGACCCGTATTCATGAATCCTTAAATTACAAACCCCGTCCGACAAATATTGATCAATATTTAAGCGAATCATTAAACTACTTCCACTCACTCCCGTATAAGTAATCGCACCAGTAATCACGTCTGAATTATTTGGATCTTCACCATCATATTGCGGGATTTCTTCCTTTTCTACGACTTCTTCTTCCGCTTCTTCCTCTGTTTTATCATCATCTTCTTTTTTCTCTTCTTCTGTTACGTCTTTACTACTAGTTTCTTTTTCGTCTTCGTCACTAAAATAACTTTTGTAAACCATCGAACAAACTACTATCGCAGCAATCAAAAGTATTAGAATAAATAACCAAGAAATCCATTTTTTACTTCGTCGACGTCTTTTTGTCATACAATCCTCCAAATTAATCATAACAATTAATAGAGAAATTGTAAACTTTTTACTCTAAATCTAATCCTAAAATATCTGCTGCCTTAGTTAAAACAGCTTTTTCCTCTTCCGTGCAATCTAATAGTTTCATCTTAAATAGTTCAACTGTTTCTTCGTGTTTATAATCTAATATCTCTAACGATCTCGCCGCTCCTGGAACCTTCTTTAAAACACCTTTAGAAACTAGATTTTCAATATGTTCTGCTACAGCTGAAACCGACGAAAGACCAAGCCCCGTCATTATTTCACGATAGGAAGGCGAATAGCCATTCTCCTCTGTAAAATCCTGTAAGAAATCTAAAACCGCTAATTGTTTTTTTGTTAACTTCAAGCGCATATGCTATAATTATAAACAATGGAAAAGAATAAATCAATTGATGGGCTTGTTGCGCGTCGTCCTAAAAAGACGAACACTTCCGTAAAACCAAAAGTAAAAACTAGCGCAAAGCCTAAAACAGTATCTAAAACTACTAAGAAAGCTTCTATTAAGAAAACCGCCAAAAAACCTGTTAAAAAAGTTGCAGTTACTGCTCCCGCCCCGTCTATAGAACCGGAAACCAAAAAAGAAACTGTTGTTGAAGATTTTTTAAAGCCTGTTAAGGCCTTTGATTTTGACGAAGAAACTGGTAAACTAACAGTCACTGAAACTACTGATAAAAAATCAAAAAAGAAAGCAAAAAAGGAAAAGAAAGAAAAGAAAAAGGCTGGTAAAGTGCGCAAAACCCTCTCAATCATCGCTCTACTTATTGTTCTCGCTTTAATCGGTGGTGCAGTCTATTTAATCCTCTGGGGAAATGATATCATCGCGAAAATCACCGGCGATCAAGGCAACGTTTTTGACCTTATCTTTTCCGAATCCTATGAACCACTAAAAACCGACGAGAACGGCCGAACTAACATCTTAGCTTTTGGAACTAGTGGATACAATATGGAAGGTGAAGAAGGTAACGGCATTCACGACGGCGCCGCTCTAACCGATTCTATTATGGCAATTAGTTTAAACCAAGAAACCGGCGATGTCGCCATGATTTCCCTGCCTCGCGACTTAAAAGCCTCCCCGACTTGTACTGCTACCGGAAAAATCAATGAAGTCTATTGGTGTAATAATATGTACGACGAGAACGAACAAGCCGGCGCTGAAGCTTTAATGGCTGAAGTAGGCGACATTCTTGGCCTAGACTTTCAATACTACGCTCACGTCAACTGGGGTTCGTTAGTTCAAATCGTTGATGCATTAGGCGGTATTAATGTTACTCTAGACGAAGACGTCCACGATTATTATGACTTTAATGCTGGAGAAAGTTATGGTATTGGTGGCGAAGCTGCTCTCTGGTTAGCTCGCATGCGCTACGGCACCGCCAACGGCGACTTTTCTAGAGCTAACTCCCAACAAAAGATCTTAATTGGTATTAAAGACCGACTATTTGAGAAAAACCTTTCCATCACTGAGCTTATTAGTCTAGCCTCGGCTCTCGGCGATAATCTTCGTACTAACTTCTCGATCGACGACCTTAAATCTTTAGCTCATCTCACCTATGACTTTGATTTTGACAGCATGCGTCAAATCTCGTTAATTGAACCAGATATGTTATTTACCACTGGAATGATTAACGGTATTTCCTACGTCTTACCTTCTGCCGGAGTCGGTAACTACGACGCTATTAAGGAACGTGTTGCTAAAATGACCAATAACGACCCTCGCGTATACGAAGAACCGTCTATCCTTATTCTTAACGGAACCGATGAAGATGGTCTTGCTAAAACCGAAAAGAAAACTCTCGAAGAAGAAGGTTACACCGATATCGATACTGACAATGCTCCTGAAGGAGAATACACAGAAAAGTATACTATTTATGAACTCAATTCAAAGCCATACACTAAAAAGCTGTTGGAAAAATACTATAATATAGTGACTAGACCTTCCGAAGAATTACCTGAAGGCATCTCTACCGACTATGATTTCGTAATTATAATTGGCAATTAAGTCTATTAATCTAGCGAAACTTTACTAATAATTAGTTTTCGTTCTCTTCCTTCACCCTCGGAATGAGTTTCAATATCCGAATAATCTTGTGCTAACTTATGCACGACTCGTCGATCAGCCGCATTTAAATTAATTGTCATTGATTCCCCAGTCTCGCGCACTTTACGAATCCAGCCTTCGGCCTTCTCTGCAATTCTGTCTGCTCTCTGTCTCTTATAATTTGCCACGTCGACATTTACTCTCGTTATTTCTGCATCTTTAGCATTTAAAGCCATCGATACAATATGCTGCAAAGCCCTTAAATTATCCGCGTTTCGTCCAATTAAAAGTGAGTTTAAAGATGTTGAAGGGACCGATAATTGAATCACTTCATCATCAATTGTCGAACTAACCGCCACATTAATTCCGAAAAAACTTAATAAATCCTCCAGATATCTTGCCGCAAACCTAATAGATTCATCTTTGTTCATTATTTTCTCCTTTTCTTTTTATTATCTTTTGCGGAGATTCTTGTAATTTTTGTTCCTGTTTTTTTGTTTTCAATAACTTGAGCTTCTTGTATATTTTTTAGTTCTTTTAGAACCGCCTTATCCGTCATATCATCAATTTCATCATCAACTTTTTGCAAAACTATTCTTTGTTGAATTACGGTAATCATATTACTTAAGAAGTAATAAAAGGCCAACGCACCGTTTAGATTAAACATAATCAAAAACATCATTACCGGCATCATCTTCGACATCTGGCCCGAAGTAAAGCTATTCACGTCTGAATTATCTAATTCCTTTCCGTCCTTCGCATCTTTCAACAAATCTCTAAAGCTCTTTTTCTTTTCAGATTTTCCAGACGGCATCAGTTGTTTCGTCGCATAATATTGTACGACCGAAGCTAAAATCGCACAGGCGAGAATAAACACCGCGCTCCATGAAAACTTCTTACTCATCACGTCACTCGCTTTAACATCTAATCTAACTAAATTAAACAGTTTTGGATGAAAATTATATCCGTGTTTTTCTTCTTCAGGTATTTCTTCATTTTCGAGATCGGCTAAATAAATCTTCTGTTCTTCTTCTAAAGCTTTAATTTCCGACCCTTCATAGGCCACAATACTATATGCTCGATTTGATAAATTATCAATCGGCATTGGTGTCGCAATTACTCTAATCGCCGAGAAAATCGCGATAAAAATTGGAAGTTGAATACATAGTGTCAAAATCGAAGCAAATGGCTTTACATTATATCTTTTATATAAATCCATCGTTTGAAGCGACTCTAGTTGTTTATTCCCGTTACAATTCTTCTTAATCTGTGTCAACTCCGGCTGCAGCTTTTTCATCAGTTTCGTCTGGTTCAATTGCCTCTTCATCAAAGGCCACATCAAAAACTTTACTAAAACCGTAAAGATAATAATCGCCAACCCGAAGTCGTGCACTAAATTAAATATAACGAATAATATATTAACAATCGGTCTAACAATAATAAAATCAATAAAATTAAAGGGTCCACCCGTCATAATCGAGCCGACCACAAAAGCAATAAAGATTAACCAATAAATTGTTTTTTTCACACTCATCTTCTACTTATTATAACACACCTTACTCTCTTCTACTAGCTGCCCTAAAACCCCTTCTAGCTCCGAAAACGGCACTTCTCCTATCTCTTTAGAATAAATCACAAATAAATAGTCTTTGTTTTTTGGGATTAAATCTAAGTTCTTCCTTAAAGCTTCGTATACCCTTCGCCTAATATAGTTTCGTTTCACTGCTGACTTCTCAACCTTCTTCGAAACAATCACTGCAAACCTCGTGTACCCTCTCGTATTCTCAGCAAAAACCAAAGACATCTTCGCAGAACGAATTGTCTTCCCGTTTTGGTAAACAAATCTCACCCCCCCACGTGAATGAAACCGGTATTTCTTGTTAAGCACTGAGTCTAGCTCGCCCTTTTAAGCGTCGTCTAGCTAAAACCTTACGACCATTCTTAGTCGCATTTCTCTTCATAAATCCGTGCTCAACTTTGCGTTGCCTTTTATGTGGCTGGTATGTTCGTTTTGGCATATTATTCCTTAAACTTTAAATTATTTCAAATTCTTTACATAGTATACTCTATTTTTCCACATTTTTCAACTACTTTTCCACACGCTATTTAGGGAACATTTTGGCTTTGTGGAAAAAATCACCCCTATTTTTAAAAACTTATATTACAAAACATTTTTTCCTTCAAAAAACATGTGGAAAACTTTCTAATCCATGCTATAATTCTCTAAAAGGAGGCCTAAAAATAAACCATGTTTGACGTCTGGAAAAACGTTCTTGCTGAGATCGAGCAACAAGTCTCTGCAGCTAACTATTCTACCTGGTTTGCTGAAACCTCTCTTCTTTCAACCGATGATGGTGAAATTAAAATCGGTGTAAAAAACTCCTTTCATATCAAACAGCTAAAAACCCGCTATATTGATATGATTTCTACGGCCTTAAAAAACAATAATGTCCCTATAAAAGACATTACTTTTGAAATTAGTTCCCCGTCTAAACCAAAAACTCATTCCCGTGAGGTTATGGTCACTAATGAAGTCTTTAAAAAACGTATAGATTCTCTTAAAAAATACACTAAAGAATCCGCTATTCAACAAACTGGTCTTAACCAAAAATACACTCTAGATAATTTCGTCGTTGGTTCTAATAATGATCTTGCGGTCGCTGCCGCAAAAAGCATCGTTGATAACCCTGGCACAAAAATCAATCCTTTTTTCCTTTATAGTGGACCGGGCTTAGGTAAAACCCATTTAGTTCAAGCCGTCGGCAATGAATTATTAAATCGTTATCCAGATTTTAAAGTTTTATATATCTCAACTTCCGACTTCTTCTCGGATTTTGTTGACGCTGTTAGAAATGGCAAAGGGAAAGAGTTTAATAAAAAATTCCGCACTTTGGATTGTTTAATTATCGACGACTTCCAAGGCATAATTGGTAAAGAAAAGTCTCAGGAAGAATTCTTTGATATTTTTAATGCTCTCTACCAACTTAATAAACAAATAATTGTAACCTGCGATCGTCTTCCCGATCAATTAAAAACTCTCGACGTTCGTCTCTCGTCACGATTATCTCAAGGCGGCGCTTTCGATCTCCAACTTCCTAAGTTCGAAGATAAATGCGCTATCCTTCGAGCTAAAGCCGAGATGATTGGCGCTGAAATTGAGCCGGAGGCAATTGAGTATATTGCTGAAAATGTAAATACTAACATCCGTGATCTCGAAGGTGAATTTTCTACTATTCTTGTTATGTCCGAAGTCCGTGGTCTTACTCCGTTAGAATTAATTAATAACGGTTCAGTTAATGTAAATAAAACTTCTAGTCTTCGTCCAACTTCGCCTAAACAAATCGTTGAAAAAGTCGCTAAGTATTACAACTTAAGCGTTAAAGAAATGTGTGGTAAATCTCGCGTTGCTAATATTAAAACCGCCCGCCAAATCTCTATGTTTCTATTATCAAAAGAATTATCTTTAAGTACTAATAAAATTGCTGCTGAAGTAGGTGTAAAAGATCACACCACAGTTATGCATGGTATTAAAAAAATTGAAAATGATTTAAAACTAAACTTTTCTCTCCGTGACCAAATCGAAGAAATCAAGGAGAAAATTTATGGCTGATTTAAATGTGTATAATTTCGTGGAAAACCCGTTAAAAACTTTGTTCAAAACGATGGAAAACTTTGTAAATCCTTTTAAAATCTTGTTACAGTGTGTGTATAAACTAAGCTTTCACCGACTTTTTCAATCTTTTTCTACCGCCTTTTACACCAACTCTCATTCCCTATTACCTATCAATATTTTCCACTATTCCACATACCCTACTACTAAGACTACTAAATATATTAATATAGAAGAAAGGAAGAAAGTTTAAATGAAAATAAAAGTCTCACAAGAAAAGCTAAGCAAAGCTTTAAATAATGTCAGTAGAATTGCAGTTGGAAAAGTTACTTTGCCTATTTTAAACAACGTCCTTATTAGAGTTGATAAGAAAAAAGTATCCTTAGTTACCACCAATTTAGATCTCGCGGTTATAGATTATCTTCCAGTCTCTAGTTCCGAAGACGGTGTAATTACAGTCCCAGCTAAACTAATAGCTGAATTTATTAATAATCTTCCTAAAGGTGAAACTATTGAGCTTTCTTCTAAAGATACAAAACTAACTATTAGTGCGGGTAAATATTCTTCTGTTATTAATGGAGCACCAGCAGACGATTTTCCAGAAATCCCTGAAATCGCCGAAAAGAATGCAGTAATCTATAAAATTACTACCGATGAATTTAAAAATAGTTTAAACCAAGTCTTAATCGCAAGTTCAAACGACTTAACTCGCCCTGCTTTAACTGGAGTCTTCTTTAATACAAACGACAATACCCTTGCTATCGCTGCGACCGATGGTTATCGTTTAGCCGAAAAGAAACTTATTGAAAAAGTAGAAAGCGAAGTTAAGGCTATAGTACCAGCCTCTTCTCTCCAAGAAGTCCTTCGTTCTATTAGCGATGATGCCGAAGAAGTTGAAATTGCCTTTAATGAAGACCTCGTGAGGTTCCGCTTTGGTGAAATTGAAGTCATCTCTAAACTAATTGATGCGAGCTTCCCTGATTATCAAAAACTTATTCCTAAAGATAACAATATATCAGTTAAATTAAATCGCGAGGAATTAAGCCGTATTACTAAGCTCGCCGCCCTCTTCTCTCGTTCGGTTGGCGGATCAATTGTTTGTGAAACTAAAACCCCAGACGAGTTTTCAGTTAAATCAATCGCTAACGAATTTGGCGAAAATGACTCAAAATTAGAAACTACTGTTGAAAAAGCAGGAAAAATTAATCTTAACTCCCGCTTCCTTTTAGATGCACTCAATGCCCTTGAAGAAAAAGAAATCATCTTTAGTTTTTCAGATCGTATTGCACCAATCCTTCTTAAGAATAAAAAAGACTCTAAATACACTCATATCATAATGCCACTTAATTCATAATGATTATTAAATCTATAAAGTTAACTAATTTTCGTAATCACAATAGTTATTTTTTAGAGTGCGAAGAAAACACCTCTTTAATCCTTGGTGAAAACGGTTGCGGAAAAACTTCAGTTTTAGAAGCGATTTATATTTTAACTCGCGGTAAAAGTTTTCGTGCAGTTGACGATGAAATTTTAAAACGAGGCACAGAATATTATCGCATCGAAATAGAATATACTAATGGCGAAAAAAACGTTGCGACTTATGATGGGAAGAACAAAACCTTTCTAATTCTAGACAAAAAGAGCCGCCGCCTTCCGAAGAAAAATAAATATCCAGTGGTACTCTTCCTTCCTTCAGATTTAAACCTAATTAGCCATTCCCCATCGCGCCGCCGCGATTATTTTGATAAGTTTTTTTCTCAACTAGATGAAAAATACAACCAAGATCTTCTTAAATATGAAAAAGCCCTAAAACAAAGAAATGAGTTTTTGAAAAAAGAACAACCTAAAGATAATATTTTCTCCTGGAATCTTCTCCTCGCAAAGTATGGTGTAAGTTTGTTCAATTATCGCAAATCCTTTATTCAAGAAATTAATCACACTCTCACTAAAACTTATCGCGGAATTGCTAAAAATAAAGATGAAGTAGAAATAGACTATAATTCAGAAACTGAAGGCTTGTCTGAAACTGAGTATCTTAAAAAACTTGAATTAAGTTATGAAAAAGACTGTATCTTAGGTCACACTAGTTTTGGGGCCCATCACGACGACTACCTTTTCATGTTTAATCAAAAACTAGCCAACGGATCAGCTTCACGCGGCGAAACTCGCTCAATTATCCTCGCCCTAAAATTCATTGAGGCGGACTTAATTTATCAAAAACTCAACCAAAAACCAATTATCTTACTTGATGATGTATTTTCTGAACTAGACGAAACTCGTCGCAAATGCTTGATTAATAACTTTAAAAACAACCAAGTTATTATCACGAGCGTTGAAGATGTTAGTAATTAATTCCCCGCTAATAAATAATACTCATTTAGAAAAGCCGTAACCGGGTTTTCTTCGCCTTCAAAGTATTTAATATTGTTATAAGACGTAGAATCTTTAGAAAACTGTTTTAATGCCGCTGTCGCTCTCGCTAAAGAAACATACCTTTGTGCATATTTGTAAGTTTGCCAATCGGCATTATCACTCGAATTTACAAAAGCTGCTCCCGAAGCAATACGTTTTTCTGTCGTTGACGCCCCCAAGAACGATTTAACCATCGACAAAACATTTGAAACGAGGCTAATAGACGACGTAGATCTTAACGACTCGATAATACCTCCATCCACTACACCAAGCGGCGTTTCGCGTTCGTCATTATATAATATATACTTTGATAGCGCAGAACCCTTATTAACCGTTCGAGACCCATTACTATTTAAAGTGGTATTCTCATTAATAAACTTAATAAAACCTGGGTCATTATAAGGATCATTTAATGTAGAAGTATCAAAAGTCGCTAATTCCGAACAATGCGCCGACCCGACCGCCCCAATCGTACTATAAGTTTCACAATCCCCGAATGTAGTTAAATATGCCACTTCCTCATCCGCATAAACTGCTGGCAAAAGCGAGGAGACGGCTTTTTTAGTAGAAGTGGTTAAAGTTGAAAGACCGGACATTAATCCACTGTTTTTTCTTAAACTTATTGCAAAATCATAGATAATCGAGCCTAAAAATGTGTTTTTTGAAGTAATATCAAAAGGGCTTCGATTAAGCCTATCCATAGCGGCGTCCATCGCGATCACAGCCGAGTTTAATCTCGCATATTGCGAAACCGCATCGGCATCCCCAGCGCTCGCTCCGCTCGCCTTCGCTAATTCTTTACCGACATTAGTTGCACCCTCAACTAAAAATTCCCCCACACCTACACCCTTAATTGTTTTATAAGAATTATTCACTAAAGAATAAGAAACGGTTGGCTCTAGCATTTCCAGTAAAGCCGAAGAGGCTTTTTCGGACCCAGAACTAATAAATCTTCCAATAAACCCTTTTTTCTTCGATGACGACGCGACTGTCTCGGGAATAATAAATCTACTATCTTCTAATCCTATTTTATTCTCAACCGTTTTTAAAATTCGATCAGACGAATAGTTTTCAACATCTTCTGCGTTAACTTTTGATCCGGAAAGGACTGCATAAAGACTAGGCGATTCTAGTGCGGTACCAGTTGTTTTTATTACTTCACCAGTCTTAATATTAACTATTTCAGTTTCCGCCTTTTCATAAAGAAAATTCATTGCCTCATTAATTTTTGACTTACTTCCATCCCCAGCTTTCATTTTGCTAATATTTTCCATAAAAGTCACAAAGAATAAACTTGAGCGTTCTTCCTTAGAGACTGTATCCGCAACCTTTAACGCGTCTGCCGCATAAAGCGCCGCTTCCCAATCGCTCTCTGCTGGGTTCTTTTCAACTACTGCGTTAATAAAACCTTCTGCTGAATTACTCGAATTTGCCGAACTTCCATTTTCCTCGTATTCATAATAAACTTCCTCTTTCCCGGTTTGTTCATTTTTCCGCGTCTTTTTCACTAAAGAAACGCTATTCACGTCAATATCGCTTCCCTCTCCAACTTTAGCAGCCATTACTTCATCAAACGAATCATCTTTTGTATAGTTATTCCGGTTTGTTCCGATTTTTTGAAACACTTTTTCCGCCGCTTCGTCATAATAATATGCCGCCCGCCCATAAGTTGCTTTCGTAAAAGCGTCATATAGTTTTACATTACTACTTATTTCACTAATAAAATCTCTTGCCGAAATAGTTTTATCCCCAATTTTTAAAGCAATTTCGCCGCTTTCAGTATGTATCGTCTCAACTCCATTATCTTTTAAGAGTTTTTCCGTATCCTCCGGGATACTACCTTGATACATAGCTTGCTGAAAAACAATTTCTTTACTCTTTACTGCGTCTGCATACTGGACATCTGTCTCTTCTATTAATCTTTCCGAAATTGCCGACGGAATCATATTCCCAGATCCAAATAGCACTGCAAAAACTATTATTATAGCCGTGATAAAACCACCCGCCGAAAAAGCCTTCCACTTTCCATTTTTTTCTCCAGTGGAACCCTTACCTGAAACCGATGAAACGAATTGGCCATTATCTAATGCCGCATCATCGTATGACCTTAGCTCTGCCGCACTATTTGACATAGCATAATTATAACATGCTTCTCTTAAAAAGTAAAGAAACGTGGTATAATGAACCTATGTTAAAAGTCGAAAAACTAATTCCTGGCGGTGAGGCTCTTGTCACTTTAGAAAATGGCAAAAAAATCTTCCTATGGAATGCTCTTCCTGGCGAAAACGTCGTCGAATATCAGATTACAAAAAACAAATCTTCCTATTCCGAAGGGATAGCAACTAAAATTGAAAATCCTTCTCCGTACCGTGTCGAACCGAAAGATGCCTGTTTTCTTTCGACTTCCCCTTGGCAAATCATGAATTATAACTACGAATTATCTCAAAAACAAGA
>JAEEGL011101659.1_pt1 | contig 23468 bp, 18 predicted proteins | sample 9134231 | NCBI WGS metagenome assembly JAEEGL01 (sample SAMN16246548, study PRJNA631951) | gut metagenome | biome: gut microbiome; feature: rumen; material: fiber-attached | host: Bos | place: Iran: Karaj | collected 2018-10
CGACAGCTTTAACGGCAAGCGCGTAGTCATCTCCGGCAGCGGCAACGTGGCCATCTACGCCAACGAGAAGGCCACTCAGCTGGGCGCCAAGGTGGTGGCCATGAGCGATTCCTCCGGCTACGTGGTGGACGAAAACGGCATCGATCTCAAGGTGATGAAACAGATCAAGGAAGTGGAGCGCGCCCGCATCAGCGAGTATGCAAAGCGCGTGCCCGGCGCCACCTTCACCCCCGGCTGCAAGGGCATCTGGACGGTCCCCTGCGACATCGCCCTGCCCTGCGCCACCCAGAACGAGCTGGACGGCGAGAGCGCCAATGCGCTGATCGCCAACGGCGTAAAGTGCGTATGCGAAGGCGCGAACATGCCCTCCACGCCAGAGGCCATCGAGGCCTTCCAGGCGGCCGGCGTGCTCTTCGGGCCTGCCAAGGCGGCCAACGCCGGCGGCGTTGCCACCAGCGGCCTGGAAATGACGCAGAACTCCATTCGCATGAGCTGGACCTTCGAAGAAGTGGACGAGAAGCTCAAGGGCATCATGAAGTCCATCTACCAGAACGCCTCCAAGGCTGCGAAGGACTACGGCTGCGAGGGCAACCTGGTGGCCGGCGCGAACATCGCGGGCTTCCTCAAGGTGGCCGACGCCATGCTCTGGCAGGGCGTAGCTTACTGATCTTATCGCTTATATCGCGGCGGGGAAAGCGCTTTCCCCGCCGCGTTTTTGTGCCTGCACCTGGCAGTAGGAGGACACAACAATTTACTTTTAATTAACAGAAGATGTGGTATCATAGGGATATACAAAAATACCGGGAGGGATTCCATGTCAAAGGATAAAGCGAAGCTGATCGACAAATGGCTGGCACAGGGTTTTTGCGACGAAAGGCGGGTGGGCTTCTGCGCCACTTCTGCGGGACTGCCGGACGGCAGCTTCGGCATGGTGGCCGTGACCCTGAAGGATGAGAACCTGCTGATATACGACGTGGACGGAAAAATGTTGAACACCATGCCCACCAGGCTGATGCGCACGATACCGCTCAAGGCGATACGCTCTCTGGAATTCAGCCCGAATCTGTTTGCGGAGATTTTCAAGGGCTATTCGTTCCGCTTCAAATACGGCAGCTTTCTGTACGAATTCAAAAATTGCTCCCAGAATAAGGCGATGCTTGCCGCGATCAGCGACGCGGTGAAGGATGCGCAGAAGGACTGACGGATATGGGCTTAAGAGAGGATGCCTGCAGGATCGTGCGTGAAGCCATAGACAGCGTGCTTCCGGGGCCGGCAGTCATGCGGGCGGTAAAGGATATGCGCTTCGCGCCGGAGGGCCGCGTGATTCTGATCGCGGTGGGCAAGGCGGCCTGGGATATGGCGGCTTCCGCGCTCGAGGCGCTGCCGGTGCCCGTGGATTCGGGCATGGTGATCACGAAGTACGGCCACGCCCGGGGAATGCTTAAAAACCTGGAGATCCGCGAAGCGGGGCATCCGGTGCCGGACGAAAATGGCTACCGGGCAACGGCCCGCGCCCTGGAGCTCGTGAAGGGCCTTTCCGCCGGCGATACGGTGCTCTTCCTGCTCAGCGGCGGAGGCTCTGCGCTGTTCGAAGCCCCGCTGGTGCCGCCGGAAGAAATGGAAGAGATCACCCGCAGCCTGCTTTCAAGCGGCGCGGACATCAAAGAGATCAACACCGTCCGCAAGCGCCTGAGCGCCGTAAAAGGCGGGCGCTTTGCCCTGGCCTGCGCGCCGGCGAAGGTGAAATGCGTGATCCTCTCGGATGTGCTGGGGGACCGTATCGATACCATCGCGTCCGGGCCTGCCTGTCCGGACGACACCACCTGCGCCCAGGCGCAGGACGTGATCGCGCGCTATGGGATCAGGCTGTCTTGTGATGCCGAACGCCTGATAAAGCAGGAGACGCCGAAGCGCGTGGACAACGCAGAGCACATCGTGATCGGCAGCGTGAGGCAGCTTTGCGAAGCCGCAGCCGCCGCCTGCCGGGAATTGGGATACGAAACGAAGATCCTGGAAACAGACGTGTGCTGCGAAGCGAGAGAAGCGGGGCGGAGCCTGGCCCGCGAGGCCGTGGCGCTGCAGGGCGCTTCTTCCGGAAAGCGCGCCCTCGTGATGGGCGGCGAAACGGTGGTGAAGGTGACGGGAAAGGGCCTGGGCGGACGCAACCAGGAGCTGGCCCTGGCGGCTGCTTTTGAGATCGATGGCTGGGACGGGCTGTGCGTGTTCTCCGTGGGCTCTGACGGCACGGACGGCCCCACCGACGCGGCGGGAGGATACGCGGACGGAAGCACCGCGGAAAAGCTGCGCGCACAGGGTATCGATATAAAAGACGTTCTTATGCAAAACGACTCCTACCACGCCCTGAAGGCCGCGGACGGGCTCATCGTGACCGGCCCCACGGGCACGAATGTGAACGACGTGAGCGTAGCGCTGATCGGGTGAAAAGAGGAAAGAGGAAAGAGGAAAAGGGCTCGGGCGGTAAACAAAGAATGCTGAAGAAGTTTTGAGAATACGAAAGCGCGCACATCCGTTTCCGGATGTGCGCGGTGTTTGATACGCCTTTTCAGGTGCTGATCTTAGACGGGGGATTGCAGCTGGGGCAGGCTTTGTAGCCGTGCTCCAGGGCGTATTCCAGCGTTACGTTCTGGCCGCCGGAGAAGTTCTGCCCGGAGCACTTGCCGGTCTTGTGATAGTAGCTGCCGCTGGGGGCGCCCAGGGTGATGTACACGTTGGTGTTGCCGGCGGCTGCCGTGGCGGGAGGCGTGGTGGCTGCCGCGGAGGCGGATTTGGCAGAGCCCATGGTGCTCAGGCCTTTGGCGCAGGTGGGGCAGGCGGTCTTGCCCGCGCTGAGCGCCTTGGACACGCTCACGCTGAGCGCACCGGTCATGCCGGAGCAGGTGGCACTGGTGTGAAAGTATTTGCCGCCTGTGGTGGCGAACACGCTCAGGCTGGAAATGTTCACGCAGGTGGGGCAGGGCTTTTTGCCGCTCTTCACCGCTGCGGCATAGGTGCCGCGGGTGGCGCCCTTCATGCCGGAGCAGTTGCTCTTGGTGTGGTAGTATGTGCCGTTCTTCGTGGCGTACACGTAGGTCGCCGTGTCGGTGGTGGTCTTGCCGTTCAGGGCGCTTGCCGTGTTGGCGGCGGAGCTGTTGGCGAGGTTCACGGCGGAGGAGCCGGAATCTGTGGAGGCAGAACCGTAGGAGAACAGCTTGGCGGCGTTGCACTTGGGGCAGGCCTTCTTGCCGGCGCTGGCGGCTGCCTTCGCGGTGACGTACTGGGCGTTCTTCATGCCGGAGCAGTCGTTCCTGGTGTGGTAATAGGTGCCGTCCTTGTTGGCGAACACGTATACCTTGGCCGGCAGCATGCAGTATTTGCAGGCGGTCTTTCCGCTCTTGACGGCTGTGGAGATGGACACCTGGGAGGCGCCCTTCATGCCGCGGCAGTCCTGCAGCACGTGGAAGTTCACGCCGCCGCTGGTGCAGTACACCTGGGTCTCATTGGGAATGGTGCTTCCGTTCACCACGCCGGAGCTCTTCAGGATGCAGACGGGGCAGGCCGTCTTGCCCTGAGCTTTCCACTCGGATTCGGGCTTGGTGATGGCGTTGGTCATGCCCTGGCAGTTGCTGATCACATGGTACCAGCTGCCGTTGGGCGTGCCGTAATAGCCGATGCAAACGGGGCAGGCGGTCTTGCCGGCGGAGATGGCGTTGGCTTCGGTCACCTGGGAGGCGCCCGTCATGCCCTGGCATACGGGATCGGTATGATACCACTTGCCGTTCTTGGTGGCGTAGAAAGTGGTGTTGGCCACGGGATCGGCGTAGTTGTTGGTGCCGCCCGCGCAGGTGGGGCAGGGCAGCTTGCCCTGCTGTACGGCAGACTCCAGCGTGCGCTGCGTGGTGTTGGTCAGGCCGTCGCAGTCCGGGACCGTGTGGTAGTAGATGTTGGCGTTCGTTGTCCACACATAGGTGGAAGCGGCATCGGGATTGGCCGTCGCGTTCGGATTGACATGCGTGGTGGGGCTGGGTTCCGCCGTGGGCTCGGAAGGCTGCTGCGACGAGGCGGGAGCCTGGGTGGGCGTGGAGGTGAACGAAGGCGTCCAGTCCGGCACGTTGGGGTCGGTCTCGTCGTTGGCGCCGGAGGAGGGCCAGCAGATGATCATCCAGATGATCAGGAACACGCCGGCCAGCGCCGTAAGGATCCAGCGCTTGTTGGTATCGAACTTTTTGTGCCTCCACAGCAGGTATATGGCCAGCAGCGGGATCAGCGCGCACAGGGCATAGATGACGTATTCGTTGTTCAGTACGCCCTTGACCTTGTTCATCCAGTCACTGCCGGCGGCGGGCTCGCCGTCAACGGGTTCGTCGTCGCCGGGCTCGTCGTCATATTCCTGATACTGGGGATCTACGTCATCCTCGCCGTCCAGGTTACTGAACACGGCGGGGTTGTAGCCGAGGTCTTCTTCGTCTTCGTCATACTCTTCTTCGTCGTATCCGTCTTCGTCATACTCCTCTTCGTCGCCGTAATCCTCGTCGCCGTCTTCGTCGGCATACTCGCCGTCATCGTCGGTATATTCGCCGTCCTCGTCGTACTCCTCGTATCCGTCTTCGTCGGCGTATTCGCCGTCTTCATCGGTATACTCGCCGTCCTCGTCGACGTACTCGCCGTCGTCGGCGTATTCGTCACCGGCGTCATCGTACTCTTCGGTGTCGGCGGAATAATCTTCCTCGCCGGCCTCGTCTACATAGTCTTCTTCATATTCGTTTTCGGCGGGCTCGTCAAAGTTCTCCTCTTCCCCTTTGGAAAAGAAATTGCGCTTGGACAGGCTCTCCTTGATGGATTTTAGATCGATCTTTGCCATATTTCTCCCTCCACACACAAAGCCTTGGCTTTCGATATGTGTACATTATTCACGGATATCATACACCAAACCGTCTTAATAGTCAATGTTTTTGAAAAAATATTTTCATGAAGATGAAATATTTACAGATGAAATGCAACAAAAAACAGGGGCTGCCGTATGAGCCCCCGGATGCTCAAAGGGCGGCAGGCTTCAGCCGCCTATGCTGATCCACACGCAGGGCCGGTAGCCCACGTTGCTGTGGCCCACGTCTGTGCCGTAGGTGGTGGCGTGGCCGCTGGCGCCGTACACGATCATGGCGTTGATGCGGAACTGCCCGGGAGAACGCAGCCACCAGCAGTTGCCCTGGTTGTCGCGCTTTTCGTTTATGGCTGCCTGGGTCTGGATGCACTTGCGGCTGTCGGCGGTGGGCATGTACTTTTTCAGCTCGTCCCAGCTGAGGAAGAACACGTAATCGTCCGTGTCCGGGCCGCCTGCCACGCGGGAATCCGGATTGTCTTTGTTCACATTGTGGGTAAGCAGGATGCGCTGGCGCTCCTCGTCCGTGAAGGCGTCGCAATAGAACATGGAATTGCACCAGTAGCGGCAGTGCAGTTCGCTGTTGTACAATTGCTCCTCGCTCCCGCGGGTCTTGTCTTCCATGAGGATGCCGTCGCGGCCGTAGATGCGGTAGCGGCGGGAGGGGTCCTCGGGCTGGCTGCCCCAGTAGTTGGTGTCGAAATCGCCGATATAGGAATGCGCCCAGTAGGTGTATTTATACTTGATCCACCAGGGGTTGAAATAGGAATTGTTGTGGATGATGTGCCGGGTGATGAGCAGCGCCCTGCCGTCTTCCACGCCCAGCACCGTCCACTCGATGGGTTCGGGAAAATCCGTCTTTCCGTCCTGCTCGTATGTGCCCAGATACATAACGTCCGCGACGGAAAGCTCGTCGCTCAACAAGGCCCCGCCGTCCTCCAGGACGCACTTGAGAAGGTACTGTCCGCCTTTCCTGGGCGTGTAGGTGAACACCGTCGCTGTGCTTGCTTCGCTGTACACGGGCTTGGCTTCGCCGTCTTTGTATACGCTGTAGGACGTTACCGCCTGATTGCTTTCTACCGTCCATGTGATGGGCAGGCCCACGCAGCCGTTGAATACCGTATCGCAGACGATGCCTTCCTCCGCGCAGGCAAACGCGGCAAGCAGGGCGAGCAGCAGGGCAAGGAAAAACAGCTTCTTCATGATGAACCTCCGCGGAATGCTATTGACTCTTACAAAAACGGCTTTGCGGCGCTGGCGCGCGCAAAGCCGCAGGATCGGACGATGTCTTTTTAGCCGCCGATGCGTATCCACATGCAGGGACGGTAACCTACGCTCTTGTGGCCCACGTCGGAGCCGCTGGTGCTGAGGGTGCCGCTGCTGCCCATGACATACATGGCGTTTACGCGGTATTTGCCGGGGGAGCGCAGCCACCAGTTGTTGGTGGTGTTGTTGTTCTTGTTTCTCGCAGCCACCGTGGTCATGCCGCACTTGCGGCTGGCGTTGGTGGGCATGTACTCCCTCAGCTCGTCGTAGCTTAAGAAGAACACGCTGTCCTGGGTATCGGGGCCGCCGTCCACGCCGGCGGGACTGTCGTTGTTGACGTTGTTGGTCAGGACGATGCGCTGCTTTTCCTTGGCGGAGAAGGCGCTGTTCAGGAAGGTATTGTTGCACCAGTAGCGGCAGTGCAGGTGGTACAGGTCGCTCTCGGTGCCCCAGGAGCCGTCCGCCAGCGGGATATGGTTGGTGGAGATGCCGGTGATGCGGGTGGCGTCGGATTCCGGGCCGCTGCCGCGGTAATTGACGGAGCTGGCCTTGCCGATGTAGGAATGGGCCCAGTAGGTATACTTGTATTTGATCCAGTAGGGATTGAAGTAGCTGTTGTTCACCAGGATCTTGGTGGTGATCACCAGGGCTTTGTTGCCCTTTACGGCCAGAACCTGCCATTCGATCTTATCGGAGGTGGAGCTGTCGCCGTCCTGCTCGAAGTGGCCCATGTACAGTTTGTCTTTGACTTTGACTTTTTTGGTGGCCAGCTTCGTCTCGGTGAGCTCGTTGGTCATAGTGATGTCCAGGTAATAGTCTCCGCCGGTCAGGGGCGTGTAGGAAAACTCCGTATCGCCGGTGGGGGAGGAGGTGTAAAGGGGCGCGCTGTCTCCCTCTTTGTAGACCTCGTACACGTAGGTGCTGTCGATGTTCCTGCCCGGCATGGGATTGACCACGCTCCAAGTGATGGGCAGAAGCACGCATGCGTTTTCGTCCGTGTCGCATTCGATCTCAAAAGCGTTCAGGTATTTTACGGTGAGGCCTTTATCGTGGGCGTACAGGTCCATGGTGCTGTTCACGTCGCAGTACACCGTGGCGTTCGTCACGCCGTCGAAAGCGCTGTCTTCGATGACCGCGTCGGGACTGAAGCAGTATACGGTGAGCAGCGAGGAGCAGTTTTTGAACGCGTCCTGGCCGATATAGGTCACGTCTTCGGAGAGCGTCACGGTGGACAGCGATTCGTCACCGCTGAACGCCTCGTCCTCGATGATGCGCACGCCCAGCCTGTTCGCCGGGCTGCCTGCCAGCGTTACGCAGGAAAGCAGGATGCACACGGCCAGAAGCAGGGCCGATAAACGTTTTTGCATAAGCAACCCTCCACACTAAAGGTATCCATTCAGATTATACCATACTACGGTCGGTTTGTCAAATGCCCAGAGGGGCGAAACGTACCAAAAACAGAGCTCCGGCGCCCGAATCTTCGCGGGACGCCGGAGAAGACAGAAACGGTTTTTCAGCCCTTCACGCTGCCGGCGGTCACGCCGTCCATCAGGTAGCGGTTGAAGAACAAAAACAGAAGGAACACCGGGATCAGCGACAGGGAGCTCATGGCGAACATTGGGCCGAAGTTGGTGCCCTGGGCGTCCGCGAACCCCTTGATGGCCAGGGACACGGTCTTGAGTTCCGGTTTGCTCAGGTACAGCAGCGGACCCATGTAGTCGTCCCAGATCCAGTAGAAGGAAATGACCACCGTGGTGATGATGCTGGGCCCCAGCAGCGGCAGGATCACGCGGGAGAAGATCGTATACTTGTTGCACCCGTCGATCATGGCGGCTTCGTCCAGTTCCTTGGGAAGGCCGCGGATGAACTGCATCATCATGTAGATGAAGAAGGGCCAGCCCAGAAACTTGGGCAGTATCAGCGGCACGAAAGTGCCCACCAGGTTCAGGTCGTTCCAGATGATGTACTGGGGGATCATCAGCACCTGGCCGGGCAGGAGCATCGTCATGATCATCGCCGTGAACCAGAACTGCCGCCCTTTGAACTTTACCCGCGCCAGCGCGTAGCTAACCATGGCGGAGGAGATCACCGTGCCCAGGGTGCCCAGCACCGACACGATGGCGGAGTTTTTGAAAAACGTGCCGAAGGTGATGCTGCCGTTGCCCTTCCACCCGTCGGGATAGTTCTGCCATATCCATTTGGTGGGCCAGAACGGAGCCTCCGCCCCCAGGATCTCGCTTTTCAGCTTGAAGGAGGAAAGGATCATCCAAATGACCGGATAGATCATCAAAAGCCCGAAAGCGACGACGAAAAGGTGGTATAACACATCGCGCAGAATGCGTCTTTCTCTCATGCGCCGCCTCCTCAGTTCTCATAGTACGTCCAGTGGGAGGACGTTTTAAAGATGAGGCCCGTGATGCCGGCCATGAGCAGAAGCATCACCCAGCTCTGGGCGCAGGCATAGCCCATGTGCTGATAGGAGAAGCCTTCCTTAAAGATGTTCAGGGCGATATAGTTGGTGGCGTAGTTGGGGCCGCCGTCGGTGATGACCTGCGCCTGGGTAAAGGTCATAAAGCCGCTGATCAGCTGCATGATGAGGTTGAACAGGATGATGGGCGACAGGCAGGGCAGCGTGATGGAGAAAAAACGGCGGAAGATGTTGGCTCCGTCGATCTCGGAGGCTTCGTAGTAGTCTTTGGGGATCTGCTTAAGGCCCGAGGCAAAGATCAGCATCGAAGAACCGAACTGCCATGCGTTGCACAGCACCAGGGGCAAAAACGCCCAGGTGGTGGAGCCGAAAAAGTTGAAGCCCTGGGCGCCCAGCCCCTGGATCAGGCCCACGATGGGGCCGCGGCTGCCGAAGAGCTGTTTCCATACCAGCGCCACCGCCACAGAGCCGCCGATCAGGGAGGGGATGTAGTACACCGCACGGTAAAACCCCTGTGCCCTTGTGGGCTTGGTGAGCAGCATGGCGATCAAAAGCGCGAAAACAAGTTTGAGGGGCACGCCTATCACAACATACTGGAGGGTGACCAGTATGGAATTTCCGAACGTTGCGTCGTGTGCGAGGCTGAAAAAGTTTCCGATCCCCACCCAGGAGGGAGAAGAGCCTATCGTATAGGTGCAGAAGGAGTAGTACAGCGATAACGCCATAGGAACGAGGGTCAGAAGCGTGAAGCTCAGAATGAACGGAAGCGCGAACAGATAGCCGACCGTATTGTCGTTGTTCAGGAAGCTCCCCACCGAACAAACGCTTTTGCGCTTGGTGGCCTGCATGGTTTAGACCTCCTTGGTTGTTTTGAAAGGGCACCCCAAAACCGCGTTTCAGGGTGCCCGATCCTTATTCAGGCTTTAGAGGATCAGTTTTCGAACTTCGCCCAGATTTCCTGAGCCTCGGCCCAGAACAGCTCGGCAGCCTCTTCGGCGCTTTCAAACTTGCCTTCGGCCAGACCCTGGAAGTAGGTCTTCTTGAGCACGTCGGAGATCTCTTCGTTGGCGGCGGGCTCGGCGGGGCTGGTGTTGGCGGCGTCGGCGAAGGAGCCGATCAGGTCGATGATGGTGTAGACCTTGCCGGTCACTTCGTCCGCGTTCTCTTTGAGGGCGGCCAGCACATCGGAGTTGATGGATACGCCGCGCTCGCAGTTGAGGATCTTGTTGGCCTCGACGCTGTTGATGAAGTAGTTGATGAAGTTGGCGGCCATCTCCTTCTTCTCGGAGCCGTTCCACATGCTCATCTGCTGGCTGGAACGAACGACCATGCCGCTCTGACCGTCCTCGCTCACGCGCGGGATGGTGGCGAGCTCCAGGGTGATGCCGTTCTCGGCGGCTACCTTGCTCAGCGCCTGGAACTGGTTGGAGGAGAGCATGATCATGGCGGAGTCGCCGTAGGCGATCCAGTCGGCTTCGATGTTGCTGCCGATCTCGTTCTGGATGCCGTAGTCGGCGATGACGCCTTCCTGCTGCAGGGTGGTCAGCAGGTCAAACAGGTACGCCAGGGGCTCGGTATCGCCGTCAAAGGCGAACGCGGTGCCGTCCATGGAGTAGAAGTTGTAGCCTTCCTTCCACTGGGTGAAAACGGAGTAAGCCAGGGAGTTGTACTCCAGGGTGGTGATGGCGGGCTTGCCGGTCTCCGCGTAGATGGCGCGGCCTGCCTCGGCGAAGTCTTCCCAGGTCCAGGTGGCGGTGGGATACTCAACGCCGGCCTTGTCGAAGATGGCGGGGTTGTAGGCGAAGCAGCGGGCGTTGGTGCCGTTGGACATGCCGGTCACGTCGCCGTTGGCCTGGTTGACGGTAGTGGCGATCATGGCGGGGCCGATAGCCGTGGTGTCGATGATGCCTTCGTCGATGTACTCATTCAGGGGCTCGATGGTGTTGTAGTAGGTCAGCCAGTTGTTGCCCATCTGGAACACGTCGGTCAGGGTGCCGGCCGCCATCTTGGCCTGGAACTGGGTCCAGTAGGTGCCGCCGTCGTACCACTCGAATTCGACCTTCGCGCCGGTGTGCTCCTCCCACAGGTGGATGACTTTCTCGGTTATCTCCGCGCGGGTGTTGGAGCCCCACCACATGATGGACAGGGTCTCGCCGGTGTAGTCGGGGAATACATAACCTTCGGCGTTGACGTTGTTCCAGCCTTCGGCCTTCTCTTCGGCCAGAGCGGGAACGGAGAGGGAGCACAGCAGCAGCGCTGCCATGACCAGGTAAACCATGAATTTCCTCATCAATGATTTCCTCCTCGATAATGGTGTACGTCCGTTCTGCTGCCCGAGGGCGGCGGAAAGGACAAGTACTGATGAGATTGTATTAAAGATTGAGCATCGTGTCAAGGGCGCGCACGTTAAAAGGGCTGATGCACAGCCCCACCAAACCGCCCTGAACTGTTTTGCGGGATACGTCTTCTTGGAAAGATATATTAGAATTGGTTTCTGGGATCGTCGCTTTTGCGCCTTCTGTCCGTATCGTCCAGGAATTCGATCTCCAGCCTGTCGAAGGACACGTCCTCGATGAAGTGTTCCGGCAGGAAGGCGGTGCGGCGGAAGCGCTCGAATTCGCTTTCGTGCTTGTTCAGCCACATGGGGCAGGGCAGATCAGCCTGCTTGCACATCTCCACCAGGGCATTCTTTTCTTCGCCCCAGGCGCAGTCCGCCGTAAGGCTCTCGCGTATACGGTGATCCCGAATCACCTTCAGCCACAGTCTCGACATGCCGGCCTCCCGATGCAAAAATACTTTCTACTAAGATAAGCAGGCGCAGTATAGCACGGCCCCAGAGCCTGTGTCAAGCGCCGCATACGCAGGGCCTTGAACGTCCGGATGAAGACCTTCGCCGCCTGCGGGTTCTCAGAATTGCAACAGCTTGGTAACATTTGATGAAGATTTTGTAAATTCTTGCGCATTGACGGGCCGGGCGTGCTCTGCTATAATCTTAACAGTCCTGTGGTGTTCGCCACGTTCCCTCTTTCGCCCACATATTGTAAACAGGACACCTTGTCGGCGCATGGATGTCAGGCCTCCTTAGTCAGTGGAAGGCAGTAAGTGCACGCGGGCGATCCGCACCTGCCGAGCGGCGGGTGAAAATTGGGAGCGAACGGCACTTACGGGATCTTTCTATGCGCGCCGGGCGGACCGGCGCGCAAAAGAGGAAAGAGAAAAAGAGGAAAGAGGAAATCATATGGTTGGGGTGCACCCAACAAACTGATTTCCTCTTTCCTCTTTCCTATTTCCTCTTTGTGCTTATGCTCCGGCTCCTACTTGCGTTCCTTTCCGGGCTTCTCCGGCATGACCGCGCACAGGGCGGTCATAAAGGGGATCGTCAGCATCAGAGGGAAGGCGTAGCGGCTGAAGCCGCTCCTGGCACTCATGGTGAGGGCAAGGCCGTACAGGATAAAAGTGACGGGGAATACGACGCCCTGCCTTTTGTTTTTCAGCATCCAGGCGGTCAGCGCGATCAGGCTGAGCAGGTACGGACCGCTCTTGAACAGAAGGCCTATCACAGGCAGGCGGCTCACCGCGAGCAGCGCGCTCTTTGCCAGGTTGACCAGCTTTAAGCCTGTGTCGCTCACGTGTATTTCCACATAGCCCGGCGTCATGCGCATAAATTCCCCGCTTACGCCGTATTCGTAGCGGCCGTAGTCGCCCATGTACAGCACCGTGCCGCTGTCCGTCGCGTCCAGACGAATGTCCCAGTACCGGGCCGCCATACCCAGCGCGGCGCGCAGGTACGTGCCGGGGCGGCGCAGGCCCATGCCGAGCCATGCCTGTGTGTACGCGTTCCAGCTCCCCCGGTATTCAAGCGCCAGGTATTTGATCTCGTCCGCGTTGTCCGGGCTGTACATTTCGCTTATCTCCCGGGTGCCGAACACGCTTTCGATGGTCTCCCACTCGCTCTGGGTCACTTCCTGCGGGTGCTCTTTCACGAACAGGGCGGTCTGCTGCACCATCAGCGCCCGTTTCTCGATGCCGGGGCCTTTGCCCACGCCTGCCAGGGGACAGACCGCATACAGCACGATCAGGCAGGACACAAAACCGCACAGCACGCATGCGAGCGCCCGTCCGAAGCCGGCTGCGCGCGCTTTGGACGCCTTTGCCAGCGCGTATATCATGATCGGCAGCAGCACGGCGAGCCCAAAGCTTCTGAACAGGCCTGTCAGCAGTACGGCAAGACCGCCCCGCAGGAGCCTTGCCGGGCGGGCCATGCAGTTTTGCGGAAACAGGATGAGTTCCGCCGCAAAGCACAGCGCGTGCAATAGCGCTATGGCGAAAGCGGTATCCTTGAGCGTGGCGCACATGTACAGCGGAAACAGGGGGAACAGCGCGTAAAACCACTTGAGCCCGCCTGCCGCCCTGCCGCTGAGCCCCGTTTTTTCCAACAGGCTCAGCGCCCTTCCGACGGCCAGGGCGCCCAGCGCGGATTGGATGAGCACGAAGGCGAACACGCCCAGGCTCCCGCTGCCTGCCGCCCTGCCCAGGGCGTAAAAGCCACCCAGCAAAAGCGTGTGCAGCACCGGCTGCGTGTCGTTGATGAGCGTGCCGCTGCCCGGGAACACGCTCACCGCTGCGGTCCTGGAAAAGACCTGCCCCGGGTACAGCGTGCCCATGAACTGGTTGAGCTGGTCGTAAGCGTCCGCGTTCACGGTGCCGGGGAAGGTGACGATCAGATACGGCACAGCGCACAAAAAGACGATCAGCGCGTACCGCCTGCTGCCGGGGCGCGTGCCCGGCCCGGCGGCGTGGTCCAGCAGCCCGCCCATCAGGACGCACAGGGCCCTGAACAAAACCGCGTAGCCCGCAAAGCAGGCGGCGATCACGATGAGGCGCTTCGCGTCCAAATCAAAGCGTATGTCTGCGCCGGAGAACAGGCCGCTGAGCACGCTTGCCAAAGCCATGAAAAGGGCCGCCAATACAGTGTGCGCGCTGCCCTTTGCCGCCTGCGCCCGCCCGGTCAGAACGTACGCAAGCCCAAAACACGCCGCGGCCAGGAGCGTATCGTAAAACACGCTGTCCGCCACATAGCGCGTAAACGCGGTGCCGGCAGAACCGGGCAGGGCGCTTAAGTCTGTCAGAAGCGCCGCGGATGCCAGGATGCATCCCAGTATCCTGCCGGCCAGGCGCAAGAGCGCCCGGAAGGAGGCGGTGTCAGTTCTGCTTTTCATGGATGTCCTTAAGCTTTAAGTCGAGCTTCATCACGTTCAAAAGCATATGGGTGAGGACCGTCTGCACCGGCAGCATGATGCCCGCCTCTATCGCGCGCTTGGGCAGAAGCGCCCAGAACTTTACGGGCACGTTGGCCAAGTCCCGGGTCTCGGTGAGCAGATAGCCGTACTGGAACGCGATACACAGGGTGTTGAGCGCCATGGTGACCAGAACGGCGTTGACGGCGAAAACGAGAGCCGTCGCCCAAAGCTTTCGGCGGTTGCGCCTGTGTTCAAAAAACAGACCGTACAGCGCGCCGCTCAAAACGGCGGTGACCGTGTAGCCGATAAAAAAGTCGCCCTGCGGGAACAGAAGCGCTCCCAGCACGTCGCTGACCAGCGCCACCAGGCACGCGCCGGGTATGCCCTCCAGCGCGCCCGCCAGCACGACGGGCACAAAGCCGAAGCTGAACTTGAGCGTGCCGCCGACGGGAATGGACAGAAAGCGGGACAGAACGATCTGCAGCGCCGTGAGCGCCGCCAGGCGAATGATGCGCAAAAGACGTTTGTTTCTCATGATACAAAAAAACGGCCGTTTGGGCCTGCGGGCGCGTTCCGGCGCGGATGGGGCGCGGCGCCGGCGGGAAGCGGGAGGAGGCGCGCCGGCCTCCTCCCGCGCGGGCTAACGGATTATTTGAAGGGATTCTCTTTGGGATAGGGCAGGCTGGCGGGCTGGTTGTAGCTGATCTTCTCGATGCCCAAAAGCTTCATCACGTCGAAGATCTGCTTGCCCACATGGCCGAACGCCACCGCGCCGTGGTGCGGATAGCCGTCCTCGATCAGCACGTAGCGGTAGAAGCGGTTCATCTCGGGGATCGCGAACACGCCGATGCCGCCGAAGCTCTGGGTGGCTACAGGCAGCACTTCGCCCTGGGCGATGTACGCCTGGAGGCGGGAGTCCTTGTTGCCCTGCAGGCGGAAGAAGGTGATGGCGCCGGGGGCGATGTCGCCTTCCAGAGTGCCGCGGGTGATGTCAGGTTCTCCGCCGCCTTCCAGGCCGCGGTTCATGATCAGCTGGTAGCTCATCTTGCCCTTCACCAGGCGGCACATGGGGGTGTTGCCGCAGTGGAAGCCCATGAAGACTTCGTTGGCGCGGTAATCGTACTTGCCCTGGATGGACTGCTTGTACATGTCCGCGGGCACGGTGTTGTTGATGTCCAGCAGCGTCACGGGCTCGCCGGTCACGCAGGTGCCGATGAACTCGCTCAGCGCACCGTAGATGTCCACCTCGCAGGCTACGGGGATGCCCATGGCGGTCAGGCGGCTGTTCACGTAGCAGGGCACAAAACCGAACTCGGTCTGGAATGCGGGCCAGCACTTGTTGGCCATCACCACATACTTGCTGGCGCCCTTGTTGGCTTCGATCCAGTCCAGCAGCGTCAGCTCGTACTGCGCCAGGCGGGGCAGGATGCCGGGCATCTTGTTGCCTTCGCCCAGCTCGTCTTCCATTTCCTTGATCTTGGCGGGAATGCGCGGGTCGTTGGCGTGCTCCTTGTAGGCCTTGAGCAGGTCAAGCTCGCTGTTCTCCTGCACGTTCACGCCCAGCTTGAACAGGGGGGCGATGGGGGCGTTGCAGGCCAGGAAGTCGAAGGGACGGGGGCCGAAGGTGATGATCTTGAGATCCTTGAGGCCCAGCAGGGTGCGCGCGGTGGGCAGCCACTCGGCGATCATACCGGCCACTTCCTCGGCGGTGCCCACGGGATACTCGGGAATGTATGCGTTGATATCGGAGAGCTTGAGGTTGTAGGAGGCGTTGAGCATGCCGCAGAAGGCGTCGCCGCGCTCGGAGGACAGAACTCCAATGTTCTCTTCCGCCGCCGCGCAGTACATCACGGGGCCGCCGAACATCTTGGCGATGGCGGTCTCGGGGCCTTCGGGACCGAAGTTGCCCAGGAACACGGCCAGGGCGTTGATCTTGCTCTTTTTGATCTCCTCGTAGGCTTCCAGTACGTTCTGGTCGATGCCGCCTTCGATGATGGTCTTGATCTCGGTCACCTTGACGCCCTTTTTCTTGAGCGCCTTTACCACGGCGGTGCGGCGGCGCTCCGCCAGGTCGATGGGGAAACAGTCGCGGCTCACGGCGATGATGCCGAGCTTTACTTCGGGGATGTTGTTCATACTTAGTCCTCCAAGCGTATATTGATTTCCACGATGCATTATACTCAAAGCGCGGCGGGTGTCAAGAAAAGAGTTGGCGCCGCGCCATGGGGCGCGCAGCTTATTTCAGAAAATCTCCGTATATCTCCCGGTACTGAGACGGGGTGCAGCTCTTCGTGCCGCGGAACACCCGGTTGAAGGTGGCGATGCTGCCAAAGCCCACGTTCAGTGCGATGTCCTGCACGGGCTGGCGCGTGTGCACCAGCAGCTCCTCCGCCATGGACACGCGCTTCTGCCGCAGATACTCGGAAAACGACGTGCCCGTCTGCCGCTTGAACAGGCGTGAAAAGTAGCATCGCGAAAAACCTACGAAGGCACTGGCGTCGCTCAAGTCTATGTCCATCATGTAGTTCTGGTCGATGTACAGCCTGGCACTGTCCATGATCTCGGAATCGGTCCGCAGGCCGCGCTGCCCCGTGTGGTGCAGCTCCCTGTCCATGTTGCTCTGTCCCAGCCGCACGTACATCTGCAGAAGGTAACTGTAGCACATGGAATTCCACAGGAAGTCCCGCTTGTTGTAGCACTCCACCACCTTCATCAGCAGTTCGCGCACGTCCTCGCGGGCTTCGTCTTCCTCCGAAAGGTACATGGGCAGCTTGAGCAGCGCCTCCACCAGCTGCATGTCGCGCATGGAAAACAGGTTGTCCGGCTCGAACAGGATCAGAAAGCGGGAACTGCCCTCGTTCATGCTCAGGCTGTGCTGCCAGGTTGGCGGCACGATGAGCACCTCGCCTGCCTGTACGCGGTAGGAAAAATCCATCACCGTATACTCGACTTCGCCCTGGATGGGTATGATGATCTCCACAGCGGAATGGCTGTGGGCGTCGTAGGACTGCGGGGTGTCGGAATACCACACGCGCACGGATGAGTGCTCGATATAAGTCACGAATTCCTGCTTTCCTTTGAGAATGCGGAAGCCGTCCGGAAAACGGCTGCGCGACATGACTTCGCTTCTTGCTTTTTCTTCCATGTCGTTCTCCTCCCGAAAAGTGATCTGCCGCTGCCCGGGACGGGCACGTCCGGCGGAAGCGGGCTGAAGCGGTGTGTGCGGAAAACTGCGAAAGACGGTTCTCTTTTCTTGTCATCGCCTGCGAACCCGCCGCCTATATATTATACCCGGTATCAAGACAATAATTGATATGGTTCCGTCACAGACTTTGCATTAATTTACTTATTTCAGATCAGAAATTGTCCAGTTTAGTTTATTTAAGTAAAATGCATTCCGAATCGATCACAGCGGGCTTTCACCGGAGCTTGGGAATTGGCCTTCTCATTCATTTGCCGGCGGCAGATTCCGGGCCGGATCAGGACCGGGCATACAGCTCCAAAAACAAACGCTGGAAATGAAATATCATCTCATTTCCAGCGGCGGTCTTCGCAGAAGGATTACTTCTTCTCGACGGCGTCCTTCATGGCTTTGCCGGGCTTGAAGGCGGGGGCCTTCTTGGCGGGCACCTTGATCTTGGCACCGGTCTTGATGTTGCGGGCTACGCGCTCGGTGCGGATGCGGGTCTCAAAGGAACCGAAACCGGGCAGAACGACTTTGCCCTCCTTGACGAGGCCTTCCACGATCGCGTCCAGGGTAGCGGTAACAACCTTCTCCGCTTCCTTTTTGGTGATCTCGGCGGAGGCGGCTACAGTTTCGATCAGATCGCGCTTATTCATGCATGTTCTCCTTTCTGCGCTCCAAAAGCGCCATTTTTCTTTATTTTACCATATTGTTGAACTTTTGGCAAGCATTATATGTTGAGATATGCATAAGAACAATGCAAATCCGCTTTCTCAGCGGCTCAGAAGCGCGTATACCGCGTGGGCGGCGTCGGCGGCCAGGGCGGGAGACTGCCAGTCAAAACCCGTTTCAGTCTGCCCGATCAGCCCCAGCGCCCCGGCGATGGCCAGGCTGCCCTTCAGCTCTTCGGGCACAGTATCCCAATCCGCGGCGCTGCTTGCGTAGATGCCGGTGAGCTTTGCCGCCTGGCCGTAACCGGCTGCTTCCGCCATCACCCGGGCCAGCTCGCCGCGGCTGATATGTCCGTCCTGAGCTTCAGGCAGCGTGCCGTAGAGATTGCGGAAAAGCCTCCTGAGAGCGTCCGGCTCCATCCGGTCGCCGGTCTCGATTCCGCCCGCCTGCAGCACCAGGTGCATGAACGCCTCCGGCGTGCACAGATCGGACGCGGTAAACCCGCATTCACTCAGGCCCACGCCGTATCCGCCCAGCAGGCGTACCTCGTTTTCATACAGCATGCCGGCACTTTCAGGATACGTGAAGCGGCTGTCGGTGTCGGGCTTTGAGCCGTACGCTTCACCGGTCACGGCGTCCACGGCGTATACGCTTTCGTCCCGCACGAACTGCCAGCACAGCGTGAGGGCATAAGTGACCTTTCCGTCTTCCGCCTTTACGGGAACGCTGAGATACATAAGCCTGGGCTCCGGCTCGCCGGAAGGCGAGGACCACAGCCGCGCCGCCTTTTCTTCGCCGATCAGCGCGTCTTTGTCGGCGGAATAGAATTCCTGCCCGTCGTTCCAGTTCAGCATGAAGCCGCACACGCTGCCGTCTGCGGGATCGACGCGCACCGTGACGGAGTTCCCGCGGAAGAGGAAGCCCTCGTGCTGGCGGGTGTAGGTATAGCTCACGGTGGCTTCCCGGCTGCCCAGAGGCGCGTCGGCATCGGACGAGGTGAGGCGCAGCATGCCTGCGTACTCGCCGTAGTACGCATTGATAAAAGCGTCCGCGGTGCCCTGCCAGGTCTGGGTGTCCGGCTTGCCGCCGGTGCGGGCATATTCGGAGGAATAGGAATACAGGGTCGTGATCCGTCCCGTGAGCGCGTCCAGCGTGAAGTTGCGCCATATCTCGCCGTCGTTCAGATCGCGGCGGTACACCAGATAGGCGCAGGGCTTTTTATCGTTCACGGAATAATCCGCTCTTTCCAGCACGTCCGTGTCCTTCAGGCCCAGCTCCGGCATGGCCCTGAGGCGCGCGTCCAGCTCCGCAGTGGGTACCGCGCCTTCATACAGCTGGATGCCGCTTTTTTCCGTTTCGGTCAGGCTGCGGCCGGAGACCTTCATCTCGGCTAAGCCCGCATCCTCGTCCATCGCCGCCTCGGCGGTGAACACGACTTCGTCCTTTGTCCAGTCCACGAGCTTTCCGTCCGAAAGCCGCACCGCCAGGGGCGTACGGTCTGTGCGTACGTACACCAGCCGGGCCATATCCTTTTCGTCCGTCACATAATACACGGCCTCCATGCCCAGGGCGGCAAGCAGCGTCTTTTGGGCAGCGGCTTTTGCTGCTTCATCAGCAACGCATACGGGGCAGGGACGCATGCCGAGGCCTGCCCAGTCGCGCAGGGCTTTGGGCTGCATGCCGTCCGCGCCGCCGCAGGAAGCATCTGCGTGGAAGAAGCTTTCGCCCTCGCGGCCAAAGTACTCAGTGCCGGCGTCTTCGCTTTGGGTGTATTCGGCATAGGCGTCCGAGCGGTAAAAGCTGTTCACCTGCAGGCTGGAGGGATCGATGGCAAGGGTAAAGCTGATATCCGTCTCCACGCCGCCCAAAAGCAACGTTCCGTTTACCCGGGCTGCATCGTAGGCGCTGCGGATCAGGGAGGGCTGAATGTCCTTGAGCGTCCAGCTCCAGCCGGGCCTTGTGATCACGCGGCTCAGGAAAGCGTCCGCGGTCTTCTTCAGTTCCTCCGGGCCGTACTTGGGGAAGGAGGCGGAAAAGCCGCCGCGGTCGTAGATCTCGCGGTTGTCGTAACGGTAATAGTTCATCACCTGACCGTCCGCGTCCACCAGCGCTCTGGCAAAGCCGGCTTCTCCTGACCAGTTCAGCGACCAACGGCCTTCGTACAGGTCGCCGCTGAACTCGTCGTAGGTGTCGGGAATGTCCAGCGCCTCCACGGCCGCTAAGGTCACGCGGGTCATGGCGTCGGTGAGAGGCTCGTCGGCAAGGGCTGCCGGCACGCCCGCAAACAGGGCGAGGGCGATAAAAAGTGCAAGCACGCGTTTCAAATATATCATCTCCCGTAATGGATTCTCCTATGGGACGCCCATGCGGGGCATTTGTTCCGGCACGCGGGCAGAAAAAACGGCGGGGCGCCGCCCGCCGTGCAAATAAACAATATTAATGGGGAAAATCTTCATAGTGGGAAGAACTCTCCAGCAGGTTGATCACCTCGCCGGCCAGATACACGCTGCCGGCACAGATCACCAGGCCCTCCGGCCCCGCCAGCTCTTGTGCGAAAGCCAGCGCGTCTTTTACGCTGCCAAACGCGCCGGCGCAGGAAGGATAAACCCCGGCAAGCTCCTTTTCGTCCATGGCCCTGGGCCAGTTTACCCGGGTGGCGACCACTTCGTCTGCGATGGAAGAAAAGATCTTCGCGCACGCTTCCACCTGCTTGTCGCGCATCATGCCGGTCAGAAGTACCTTTCTGCGGCCCCGGAAGAAGGCCTGTGCGTACTCCTTCAGGGCTGAAGCGCCCTGGGGATTGTGGGCGCAGTCGATCAGCACGCTGCCCCGTATGTCCAGGCGCCCGGGCCATGCAGCCTTCCGGACGCCCCGGCTGAAGGCGCGTATGCAGCTTTCGTGGCCGCTTGCCGAAAGCAGCCCGCTGTGAAGCGCCGTGTCCAGGGCACTCAGGGCCAGGGCGGCGTTTTTGGCCTGATAAAGGCCGGGAATGTTCACGCGCTGCCTGATCTCGCCCGAGCAGGGCAGAAGCAGGCGGAACTCGCATCCGCCGGCGTCAAAGGCTGTGATCTCAGGCTCGTTTGTCACGTACAGCGGCGCGCCGGTCTTGCGGGCGGCGCAGGCGAACACATCCAGCACGCTTTTGCCCTGGTTCATCACCGCGGCGGGCACGCCGGGCTTGAAGATGCCCGCCTTCTCGGCGGCAATCTTCTCTATGGTGTCGCCCAGGCTCCCCATGTGGTCCATGCCGATCATGGCGATCAGGCTGATGTCGGCGGGCAGCACGTTGGTGGAATCCAGCCGTCCGCCCATGCCCACCTCCATCACCGCGTGCTCGGCGCCCATGCGTTCAAAATACACGCAGGCGCAGGCCGTGAGCAGCTCGAAGGTGGTGCAGCGTATGCCCTGAGCGGCCAGCGATTCCGCTTTTTCGCGCACCAGGGAGGCGGCCCGCACCAGCTCTTCGTCCGGTATCGGCTGCCCGCCGAAAACGATGCGCTCGTTGAAAAACCGCAGGTAGGGCGAGGTGAACAGTCCCACGCGGGGCGTAAGCTCTCTCAGCGCCGCGTCCAGAAAGGCGCAGGTGGAACCCTTGCCGTTGGTTCCGGCCACGTGCCATATGGTGCCCATGCGCTTCTGAGGGTCGCCAAGGGCGGCCAGAAGCGCCCGGGTGTTCTGCAGCCCGTTCTTTTCGCCCTTCCAGCGTTCGCCGTTGATCCATGCCGCGGCGGAGGCGGCGGAATCAAATGTGTTCATTCGGTAATTGCCTCTTTTTCGGCGGCCTTTACAGCTTGAGCGCCGCCAGGCCCACCTTTTTGCGCACCTTGAGCATGGTGCGGTAGGCGATCTGGGCTGCACGCTCGCGGCCGCTCACCATCACCTGCTCCAGGTACGCCTTGTCGCCGGAGATGCGCTTGTATTCCTGCTGGATGGGCTCCAGCACGGCGATCACGCAGTCCGCCACGGCGTCCTTGAAGGCGCCGTAGCCCTTGCCCGCGTATTCGTCGGTGATGGTTTCCATGCTCTTGCCGGTCAGGGCGTTCATGATGCTCATGAGGTTGGCGATGCCGGGGCGGTTTTCGGGATCGAAGGCCACGCAGGCTTCGCAGTCCGTCACAGCGCGGCGGAACTTTCTGCGTATCACGTCCGGCTCGTCAAGGATCGCGATGTAGCACTCCTCGGGGTCGCTCTTGCTCATCTTGCGGGTGGGCTCCTGCAGGCTCATGATGCGCGCGCCCACCTTGGGGAAGTAGCCTTCCGGCACGGTGAACACGTCGCCGTAGATGGCGTTAAAGCGCAGGGCGATGTCCCGGGCCAGCTCCAGGTGCTGCTTCTGGTCCGCGCCGATGGGCACCAGGTCCGTCATGTACAGAAGGATGTCCGCCGCCATCAGCACGGGGTAGGTGAACAGGCCGGCGTTGATGTTGTCGGCGTGCTTGGCGCTTTTGTCCTTGAACTGGGTCATGCGGCTCAATTCGCCCATGTAGGTAAAGCAGTTCAGTATCCATCCGAGCTCCGCGTGCTGGGGCACCTGGCTCTGGAAATAGATGATGTTCTTTTCCGGGTCCAGGCCGCTGGCCAGAAAGATGGCCATGGTGCGCAGGCACGCCTTGCGCAGGGCGGCGGGGTCCTGCCTCACGGTGATGGCGTGCATGTCCACGATGGAATACAGGCAGTCGTACTCGCTCTGCAGGATGCCGAAATTGCGCAGGGCGCCGATGTAGTTGCCCAGCGTCAGGTTGCCCGTGGGCTGGATGCCCGAAAAGATGCGTTTTCTGTTTTCAGCTGCGTTTTCCATGATATCACTCCCGTATGGTTATTTTTTCAGAAAGTCCTCGCGCTGGGGCGTGAAGATGTCCACCAGCACGCCGTCCTCCAGCGCCGTACAGCCGTGCAGGGCATTTGGGGGAAAGTAAAGGCTGTCGCCTTTTTCCACGATGCTGTCTTCGCCTTCCACCGTAAAAAGGAAGCGGCCCTTAGCCACATAGGTGATCTGCTCGTGGGGATGGCGGTGGGGCGCGCCTTCGCCGCCCTTGTCAAAGGTCACCTCCACCATCATCTGCGTGCCGGCGTGGGCCAGGATCTTGCGGCGGCTCTTGTCGTTCAGGATGTCATAGGGGACGGACGCGTTTTTCACTGTCATGCTGCATACCTCCTGCGGAAATAAAACAAGTCCCGGAAGACGAACTTCCGGGACAAAAAACACATTTCTGCGGTGCCACCCGTATTGGCGCATGGGCGCCCTCTCTGCCGCGTACGTGCCGCGGTAGCGTTTGATAACGGAGCGCCGCCTCCGGCTCACATTTCGTTTCGCCCTCGGAAGGCCCATTCGCCGCCACGTCCGCGCCGCGCTTGCACCCTCCGCGGCTCGCTCATGCGTCGCATGGCGGTTACTACCTCTTCCTCACAGGTTTGATGTAAGGCACATCATAGCACCCGGCAGGCGGCTTGTCAAGGGAAAAGACGTAATTTCTGCGCCCGTCCGCCAGTGTTTTACCGGATGCTGCCCGTGAACAGCGCCGCGTCTTTGTACAGATCCATCAGCAGCTCTTCGGTCACATAAGGAGCTTCGGGATACATGAGTTCCAGCAGCGCTCTTTCCGCGGGCAGCAGGCTGTCCAGCGTCACGCGCCAGGCGCCGATGTCCTGCTTGCACGCTTCGTCCGCGTCGAGATAGATGGGTTTCACTTCTTCGTCCAGCGCCGCCTGCCAGAAGCTCTGGCCCTTCAGGAAGATCTTGTCCAGAGAGCCGTAACCGGTCTCAGAAAGCATGCTGCGCACGTCTTTCAGGGCTTTGGCGGC
>JAEEGL013404934.1_pt1 | contig 23468 bp, 23 predicted proteins | sample 9134231 | NCBI WGS metagenome assembly JAEEGL01 (sample SAMN16246548, study PRJNA631951) | gut metagenome | biome: gut microbiome; feature: rumen; material: fiber-attached | host: Bos | place: Iran: Karaj | collected 2018-10
CACAACGGCAGGGGAAAGCCCACAAACAGCGAATTTATAGCAATGATATCCGACAAACTAAACCTTCAATTAAAAAATGCGGGATAAAATTTATGAAATAGTTCATAACAAAACAAGCCGTGGGAAATTATGTTTCCTGCGGCTTGATATTTTTTCTGCATTTAAAATCGGTTATACTAATTGCCTTTCATTGCTTTTATAATTTGCATTACTGTGCCGATATTAAAAAAATAATACGAATATTTACCCACGTTTGTCCATAAGTATTATTAACACCCGAACAATAAAAGGAAAATTAACATGAGTAACGCGTTTAAAGATAAGCTGTCTTTTGCATTTTCGGTGCTTCCCGCAAAGGCAAAAGAAATTGCCGAAAGACTTGATAACAATATAATAAACGATATATGCGAAATAAGGCTCAGGGCAAATCGCCCGCTTTTGATTTCACTGAAAAGCGAAAAAATGCTCCTTACACCCGAAGCTCGCCTTACAAGAAATGAAAACGAAGCTTTTGTTGTTTCGGCGGCGATGATACACGAGGCTTTTAACAGACTGTGCAACTTTTCGGTATACAGCTTTCAAAAAGAGCTTGTCGACGGTTATGTAACGATAAAAGGCGGTCACAGAGTAGGCGTTTGCGCGACAGCGGTCTATGACGGCGAAAGGCTTACAACGGTAAAAGACGTAACTTCTCTTAATATCCGTGTGGCGCGTGAAGTACCGTTTTGTGCAAAAAAAATTTACGAAAATACCGGTTATTACGAAAAAGGAGTTTTGATATCGGGCCCTCCCGGGTGCGGAAAAACAACCGTTTTGCGTGACTTAGCACGTGCGGTTTCTATAAAAAACAAAAATGTGACAATTATAGATGAGCGCGGAGAAATATCAGGCGCATTCGGGGGCGTTGTCTATAATGATGTGGGTATGTGCGATGTTTTGAACGGGTACACAAAAAGCGACGGTATTATGCGCGCGATAAGATGTTTAAACCCTGATATTGTAGTCTGTGACGAAATAGGAACCGAAAAAGACTGCAAGGCGATAGCCGAAGCGATCAACACAGGGGCAGCAATAGCGGCGACCTTTCACGCAGACAGTGCCGAGGGTATATTAAACGCAAAAAGAGGACGGGATCTGCTTTCAACAGGAGCTTTTAAAACAATTGTAATGCTCAGCGGCGGTGCAAAACCGTCCGAGATCAACGGGATATATAAGGTTACATCAATTGAACCTGTTAAACTGACCCGAACAGAGTAAGGGATGAAAAAATGATAAAAATATTCGGATTTTTGATACTGTCGCTTTGCGGCGCTTACGCAGGGCTTTTAAAATCAAATCAATTAAAAAACCGTGTTGATTTTTATGATAAATACATAATGTTCATAACACATATAAAGGTCTCCGTGTCATTTTCGGCAGATATTTTGGAGGAAATATTGCAAAAAGCAGACATGCCTTATTTTGATTTGTACTGTGCCCGGATCTTTGAAAATTTGAATAACGGTGATCCTTTTTACGACTCTTGGTGCGGCGCTTTGGGGACATTAAACAAAGACGGGTTTTTAGATATCAAAGATCTCAATTTGATAAAGGATTTCGGAAAAGGGTTGGGAACAAGCGATATAAGCGGTCAAATATCTTGTTGCGAGCTCGCGGCGGCAAAGGCGGAAGCGGCATACAAAGCTTATAAAGAAGAATACAAAAATAAATCTAAGCTCTATAAAATATTAGGCGCAGCGGCAGGTGTCGCGGTTGGGCTTATGATGATATAAAATTTGCAATTAATCGCAAAAGGGAGCGAAAAAGCTATGGATGTTGATATGATATTTAAAATAGCCGCTGTTGGGATAATAGTAGCGGTGCTTAATCAGGTGCTTATACGCAGCGGAAGAGAAGAACAGGCAATGATGACCACTTTGGCAGGGCTTATAGTGGTGCTTATGATGATAGTTACGCAGATAAGCAATTTGTTTGAAACTATCAAATCTGTGTTTGACTTATGATGAGCTATGCGTCTATATGCGGAATCTGTATAGTAAGTGCCGTTATAGCTCTTGCGCTGAAAAAATATAACCCCGAGATCTCACTTCTTGCCTCGGTGGCGGCAGGGGCTGTGTCTGCGTTAATAATTATACAAAGCATAACGCCCGTTTTAAGCGAGATAAACAATCTTTTGGATATGGCGCAGCTAAGCGGAGAGTATTCTCAAATTTTGTTTAAATCTCTCGGTATATGCTTACTGTGCCAATTTTCCTCCGATGTGTGTGAGGACGCAGGAGAAAAAGCCCTTGGTTCAAAGATAATGCTGGCAGGTAAAGTATCGGTACTGCTTATAACACTTCCGCTCATAAAAATAATAACTAAAACCGTAATAGAGCTGATCTCGGGGCAATAAATTCAGGTAACAGATCATTAAAAGTAACGGAGACAAAAATGAAAAGGACAATAATACTGTTGTTTGCCGCAATTATATTAATTATTATATTTCCTCCGGCGGCGCACTCATACGGTGTACAGGACACAGATATACCGGTCAATGAGATTTACGAAAACCAAAAAGCCCTTTCAAACGCCCAATCGGTTTATGATTCACTGCCCGAAAGTGTGAAAGATATACTTGCATCTCTGCAAATAAACGGAGTAAATCAAGACGAAATAAGCGCGCTTGATGCCGATAGCTTTGCATGCGTTTTTATGGATATGATTAAAAACGCCTTTTCAGATGAATATATATCCGGGGGCATAGTTATAGGGATAATCCTTTTGTGCGCCATGGTCAATTGCTTTAAAAGCTCACAAGGCGGCAACGGACAAATTTTTGATATTGCGGCTGTAATGTGCTTTTGCGCAGGTATGGTAATACCTATATCAAAGCTTATAGAAACAGGATCGCAGATAATAAGCGATACAACATCTTTTATGACCGTATACATACCCGTAATGGCAGGGCTTATGATATCTTCGGGCCAGGCGGTGTCGGGAGGTGCGTATTATGCGCTTATGATGTCTGCTGCGCAGATATGTTCTTTTTTGTGTTCAAAAGTAATAATTCCTGCTGTAAATATTTTTTTCGCACTGTCGATAGTTTCGGAAATATCGCCTCAAATGGATTCTCAGAGGCTGTGCGACGCCCTTAATAAAGCCATAAAATGGGTGCTTGGCTTTGCAATGAGCATATTTGCGTCGCTTTTTACATTGCAAGGCGTTGTGGGAGGTTACAGCGATAACCTTTCTGCAAGAGCTGTTAAATTTGCTGTCAGAAGCTTTGTTCCCGTTGTCGGCAATGCGCTCAGCGACGTTTACTCAACCGTTACGGCAAGCGTAAAGCTGTTAAAGTCGGGTGTGGGCGTGGTCGCGGTAATGGGAACGGGATTTATATTTTTGCCCGTAATATTAAAATGCTTTGTTTGGATGCTGATACTTACACTAGGCGGGATTTGCGCGGGATTGTTTGATTTAAAGCCAATTTGCGGAATAATTGACGTATGCACAAAAACGCTGAGTTGCTTTGCGGCGGTGTTGCTTTCGGTTATGGCGCTTTTTATAATTTCTACCGCTATGGTGCTTGTTTTCGGCGCAGGATAACAAAAAGGAGAACGAAATATGGAGAATATCGCTTATGCGGCAAAGGTCATATGTATAGCATCGCTGTGTGCCGCTTTACTTAATATTTTTTCACCCGGCGGTGCAATGAAAAAATCATTTAAATACGCACTGGGAGTGTTTGTGCTATGCGCGATAATAATACCCGTAAAAGATGTTGATCTTGATTTATCATCAGTTTTAGAGAATGTATCCTATAAGGAGCTATCGGAAGATTACAGCATTGCAACAGACGGTATCGTAAAAGATGAATTTGGGAGCAGAATTGTTTCAATGATACAAGAACGGCTGAAAAGCCGCGGAATATCAGATTCAAATATTCAAACAGTTACGGATATTGATTCGGACAACTGCATATACATTAAAAAAACAGAAATTTACGTTGATAAAAAATATGCCGATAAAATTTCGGACTTAAAAGCAGATATCGAAAATTATCTCGGAATAAGAGCAGAGATATTTGTAACACGGTAAACCCGGATATATAAAAATGTAAAAAGAAAGGAAAAAGCCGAATACAAAGAATATTCACAAATCGGCTGTAACAGTAAATTATGGATAGCAAAAAACTGTCACAGAGGCTTAACAAAAAGCAGAAAATCATTTTGATAGCGGGAATTGCCGCAATTGCCATGATAATGATGTCGGGGATTTTTACGACAAAAAAAGAGGCTGTGCAAAACTTTACACAGCAGTTTGATATAGAAGAATACAGGGCAAATCTCGAAAGCCGCCTTGCAGACATAATATCGCACATAGACGGCGCAGGAAACACGGGTGTTATGATAACACTTGACAGCGGAAAAGAATATGTTTACGCGCAAAATATGAGTGTTGACGAAAGCTCTGATTCCGACAGCGCAAAACATTCGCAGGAAAACAAATATTACACCGTAAAATCACAGTCAAACGGGGAAGAACCGATACTTATAAGAGAAGCCGAGCCAAAGGTGAGGGGAGTTATTATTGTATGTGAGGGTGCCGACAACAGCGCAGTAAGAGAGACGATAAAGAACGCTGTTGTAAGCATTTTTAACATAGCTGAAAACAAAATCAGCGTAAATAAAATATCAAAATAATAAAGCTTTGGGAGGATAATTTATTATGAAAACCGAGAAAAAAGAGAAAACACAAAAAACATCTAAAATGAAAAGAATAGGAAAGAAACAGCTAGTTTTGGCGGCTCTTGTTATTGCGCTGGGTTCCGCAATTCTTTTAAACTGGCAATTTTCGGACAACAAGTCTTTGCTGGCGGCTTCGTCTAAGCAAAACACGGCAAAAGAGCTGGGAAAAGCACAATACGCCAACGCAACCGCAACCGTAAAAGACAACTCGGACAAGGATACCGACGCAGCGGCGCTTCTCGCAGAAAGCGAAAAGTATTTTTCCGAAGTGCAAAAATCCCGTGACGAGGCTCAACAACAGGTTGTTGATATAGCCACTGAAATACTTAAAAGTACGGAATCCGACGACGCGGCGAGAACCGAGGCGGTCGCGTCAGCCGCAAAGATCGCAAACACCATTCAAAAACAAACTAACATAGAAAACCTTATAAAAGCCAAAGGCTTTTCCGAGTGTATGGTTTATCTCCAAGACGACAGCTGCAACATAGTGGTCAACAAGGGTATGCTAAACGAAGCCCTGGCTGTGGCAATAAGAGATATTGTAAGCAGTCAGGCAGACATAGAGTTTGATAAAATAAGCATAGCAGAGGCGTAACAAACCGAGGTTCGGATCGCTCTTGTTACCCTATTAAAACGCCGGGCAGAAATTCTGTTTTCCGCCCGGCTTAATTAGTATCATCTGTTTTGTAAATAGGAAACGTATTGTTCAAGACACATATCGAGCATACGCATATTTTTGGCGTATTCTTTGCCCACATATCTGAACATCGTATAAGATGCCTCAAACCCCGTATATTCCGTTTTATCCGGGGGATATCTGAGAACAAATCCATATTCGGTGCAGTTGTTATACAGCCATATGTATTCATTCGTTTTGGAAAAATCACTGCCGTTGTCGTCTATGTTAATAATAAGTCCCGTTCTCTGCTCACAGCTTTCGCCGTCGGGTATTTTGTGTATAAGTTCGGCTTCGGCTTTAACATTGCTGTATCCGTAAAGCTGTTCATAGCTTTGTATGGTTTTTTCATATGTTTTTTGCTGTTGCTCATATGATACGTAGCCGCTTTTGATATTAAGAGAAATTCCGTCCTTTTTGGCGGCTGTGAGCATAATGTCCAAGTCTGAGCTTACGGCATTTGAAAGGTATACCCCTTTGCCGTACTCATATAAATTTGGTGTATATGATTCGTTCAGCCTTATGCGCCTGTTTACGAGGATAAGCAGGTCGTCGTTGCCGGGGGTGCTGTCGTCTGAGCTCTGAGCATCGGCGGAGATTATGTTTTCTTTGTCGGTAGAAATACCTTCTATCAGATTCAAATTGAGGTTGCCGTTTGCCATTTGAGAAAGCGCATACACGGAAAATATTACTACCGTGAGAAAAATTGCCGCGCCTATAATTTTAAGCCAGAGCTTCAGCGGCGCGGTTGACGAGTTTTTCTGCATCTTTTTATACGCTTTTAACACCTTTTGGCGTGATGAATTATCGGCTTTGGAAAATTTATATATTCTTAATTTGCTTATTTTATTAACATTGCTTATTTTAGGCTTTTTGTTCTTTTTTCGAGGCGGTTTGGGCATTTTTATGCCCGATGTTTTAATGCGCTTTTCCAAAACAATTCCTCCAATAAAGATCGGTAAGATGATTATACAATATATTTTATATGTTCGCAAATATTTTTAAATGTATGTTCTTAACCGTTTTTATACGGCATATTATTTATAAAATAAATTTAGGGCAGGTTGCGTATGGTGAAAAAGGCATCGGTTTTACTTGTTATCGTATTTGTGCTCACTTTTGCCTCGGGATGCAAACAGAGGGTGATCCAAAGTGCTTCAGACGAGCTTATGATGTATGACTGGAGTTACGAAGGCACAGGCACAATAAGCGCAAAGCTTAACTTTTACGATGACGACACAGCGGCACTGACCGTATATGAAAACGGAGAAAAAACACTCGGAATAAGCGGCGCATGCGTTGTAAACGATGAAACCATAACCATAATGGACGACAGCGCATATTTTGATTTAAGCTTTGACTACAAGCTTACCGACAGCGAATGTATAATCAGTTATGAGGGATTTGAGCTTCCCTTTAAGAAAACAAACAAAATAGAATGAATTTTACAGGGGGATACGTAATGCTTTGGAAAAAAATAATTTCGTTTGCAGTGTGCAGTGCAATTTTAGGCTCGCTGTTTTTTGTTTCTTCGGGTAACGGCATAAGCGCAAAGGCTTTAGAGACTGACAGTATAAAGTCGCCTGCGGCACTGCTTATGGACGCAGACAGCGGAAAAGTGCTGTTTGAGAAAAATGCCCACGATGTCAGGTGCTGTGCGTCAATAACAAAGGTTATGACGCTTCTTCTCGTTATGGAAGCGCTCGACGACGGTAAAATTAAGCTTGACGATATCGTAACATCAAGCGCGCACGCGGCTTCTATGGGGGGCTCCGATATATGGCTCGAAGAAGGCGAGCAAATGACGGTAGACGATATGATAAAAGCTACCGCAGTTGCCTCGGCAAACGACGCCGCAGTTGCGCTTGCCGAATTTATAAGCGGCACCGAGGACAGCTTTGTTGCCGAAATGAACGAAAAGGCAAAACAGCTTGGCATGAAAGAAACTGTTTTCAAAAACTGTAACGGCTTAGACGAAGAAGGCCATGTAACATCTGCTTATGATGTTGCCGTTATGTCGCGTGAGCTTATAAAGCACAAAAAAATATTTGATTATACGAGCATCTGGATGGATGAACTGAGAGACGGAAAAACACAGATAGTAAACACTAATAAACTCTTGAAAAGCTACAAAGGTATAACAGGCTTGAAAACAGGCACGACAAGTCAGGCGGGAGCTTGCATTTCCGCAACAGCGGAGCGCGACGGGTTAAGCCTTATTGCGGTAGCGCTGGGTTGCGACAACGGAAAACAGAGATTTGCCGACGCCGCCTCTATACTTGACTACGGATTTGCAAATTTTGCGGGCATAAAGCCGGAAACTCCGCCCGATCTGTTAAAAGAATTAGCTGTAACATCGGGTATGAAAAACACCGTAAATATTAACTGCAATATAGACGAGAGTTATGTTTGCCCAAAGGGTGACGCCGAAAAAATAAGTTATAAAATATCGTACAAAGACAATATTGAGGCACCCGTAACCAAGGGCGATATTTTGGGTAAGGTGAAATATTACGCAGGGGATAAAGAACTGGGAGAATTTGATATAACAGCCGCAGAAGATGTAGAAGAAATGACGTTTATGTCACTTGCAGAACTGCTTTTAAAAAGCCTTTTCACTTATTGATAAAAACGGGGTTGCCAAGCCTGAAAAGCCGGCAGCCCCGTTTCTTTGCGGTCAATTAATAAAATATCAAAGCCCGAACATACTCTTAAATTCTTCTTCGTTTATTATTCTAACATTTAAAGACAAAGCTTTATCAAGCTTGCTTCCTGCGCTTTCTCCTGCCAGAACAAAATCTGTTTTTTTGGAAACAGAACCGCTGACCTTGCCGCCTGCCGCTTCTATTACAGCCGCGGCGTCATTTCTTGTGTATGTGGGCAAAGTACCTGTTAAAACAAATGTTTTTCCGGTGTATTCTCCCTCTGCTTTTTTTGCGGCAGGGGGCATTTTTACACCTGCGTTTTTTAAAGAATCTATCAAAGCTTTTGTTGCGTCAAGATGAAAATAATCATAGACGCTTTGCGCCATAATATCGCCGTAGCCGTCTATCTGTAATATATCCTCAAAAGACGCATCCATAATGTTTTCAATTGTTGAAAAATGACTACACAACATCTTTGCGGCTTTAAGACCTATGTGCCTTATTCCCAGTGAGTAAATAATTCTGTACAGCTCGTTGCTTTTAGATTTTTCAATTGCGTTTATGAGGTTGTCGGCAGATTTATCGCCCATACGCTCCAATGCAGCAATATCTTCTTTTTTCAGAGAATAAATGTCAACAGGGGAATTTATTAGATTTTCATTTACGAGCAGTTCTATTATAGATTCTCCCAGACCTTCAATATCCATTGCGTCTTTGCTGACAAAATGAATAAGGTTTCTCACCATTTGAGCGGGACATTCTGTATTGGTACAGCGCGTTACGGCTTCGTCCGCATATCTGACTGCGGGGGAACCGCAACATGGACAAACACTTGGAAATGCATAAGGCTTTGAATTTTCTGCGTGAAACTTTACGCACACGACCTCGGGGATTATCTCGCCTGCTTTTCTTATGGTGACGGTATCGCCTATGCGGATATCTTTTTCTTTTATAAAATCCTCGTTGTGCAGGGTGGCTCTGGAAACGGTAGTGCCGGCAACGGTAACAGGCTCAAATATTGCCGTGGGGGTAAGGGCGCCTGTTCTGCCTACGTTTATTTCAATATCTAAAATTGTTGTGTCTTTTTCTTCGGGCGGATATTTATAGGCCTCCGCCCACTTAGGATATTTTGCAGTGCTGCCGAGCTTGCTTCTGTCCCCGAAATCATCAAGCTTTACAACTGCGCCGTCAATTCCGTAAGGCAAGTTTCCTCTAGAGTTGCCTATTATTTCTATTTGGTTTAAAACATCGTTGATATCCGAATATACGCCCGACATGGGAGGCGTGGGGAACCCTAATTCTTTAAGTAGGCGCATAGACTGGGAATGAGCAGATATATCGGCTCCTTCGATTTGCTGTATATTAAAAATAAATATATCCAAATCGCGTTCGGCTGTTACAGCGGCGTTTTTTTGCCTTAGTGAGCCTGCCGCCGCGTTTCTGGGGTTTCTGAAGGTTTTTTCCTCTCTGTCTTCCTGCTTTTTGCACAAGTTTTCAAAGCTTTCAAAAGACATATACACCTCGCCGCGCACCTCTAAATAAGGCAACGGTTTTTTCAGCCTTTTCGGCAGAGATTTTACCGTGCGTAAGTTTTCGGTTATATCTTCTCCCGTTACTCCGTCGCCGCGTGTAGAGCCTCTTACAAAAAATCCGTCTCTGTATTCCGCAGATACTGAAAGCCCGTCAAATTTCGGCTCAACAACATAAACAGGGTTTGGCACAACGGTTCTCACACGCTTATCAAACTGGATAAGCTCTTCTGCCGAAAAAGAATCGTGCAGGCTTTCCATAGGCACGGCGTGAGTCACGGGCGCGAATTTTTCGCCCGCGCTGCCGCCCACCCTTTTTGTGGGGGAATCGGCAAAAGCAAATTCGGGAAATTCGCTCTCCAGTTTTTCAAGCCTGTAAAGCATCATATCGTATTCGCGGTCGTCTATCTCAGGTTCGTCGTTATTATAATATTTATCGTTGTGATAATTTATTTCTTTTGTTAATCGCAATATTTCTGTTTTTGCTTCCTGTGAGGTCATAAATAATATTCTCCTGATCATTTTTTGTAAAGGAAGGGCGCGAGCCTCCACAACAGTATTCTTTGCCTCAGCTTAGGCGAGGTAAATTTTCCGGGGCGCAGATGAATATCATAATTCTTTGATTTTAGAACTGATTTTATTGCGCTTACGGTATAATTGTCCGAGAGAAGCCCGTCTATACAGCTAAAGATAAGAGAAGGTATTTTTTGTTCACACATCATTTTTTTAATGCGTATATGCTTTTCGTCATTGCCCGAAGTCGATTTTATAAGGTCAACTGCCGCATCCAGCCTGTCTAACCGCATAGATTCGGTAATTGATTCGTAATATGATCTTGGTGCGCCGGGATAGACCTTTCTTTCGGGTTTTGCTCCGCTTACCGCGATGCTTTGGCATTTGATAAGCATTTTAGTAATAAAATCATCACTGTAACCGTAAGTGAGCGTTTCAGAAAAACATATACCGTTTTCCTTCAAAAAACGGGACGAAATCATAACAGAGGCTATATCGCACGAAGCCTTTCCGTACATTATACCGTCAAAAATATCGTAAAATGAAGATTTATCTGTAAGTATAATGCCCTTTTGACAATCAAAAGGCGCAGGGGCAAAAACAAATTCGGCATTTTTGTTCTCTATGTCTTTATAATAATCCGAAATGCAGTTAACATACATTTTTCTCGGAAAAACAAAAGTTATGTATTTTCCGCATGATCTGTCTATTCCGCTGTTGAGAGCGCACCCGGGAACGTCGCTTCCGCACCTTATAACGGTGCCTAAAGCGGAGTTCTTTTCAAGAGCGTCAAAAGCGGCACCTGCACTGTTATCGGTAGAATTCAGATCGGTAACTATTATCTCAAAGCTTAAACCGACGCACTCACATTTTATATCGGATATAATATCATCAATACAGTTTTCCACGTTTTTAACGGGAACAATTACGGACAAATCTATATCAGGCATAGCAAAAACCAATACTCCGGCAAAACGCAAACGGCTTAAGGCCGGCGTCGGGGTCCCTTTCGAATTATTGTTACATTATTGTAATACATTGTAATATATTTCGGCATAAAATTCAATACCGTACAAAGCGGAAATGAAAAATAGTTTTTCAGAATTGATGAGAAAACAAGAGGATTCGTTAGAATATTGAAGATTTGTAAACAGAGCGTCGAAAAAAATAAAAAAATTGTTGACAAAGCAAATCTCTTGTGATATCATACATAGGCGTTACGGGAGATCGTGTCTATGTACACGTTTTCCGGATAGATTTTTAATTTTGATCCGGGAGGAATTACAATGTCTACTTATATGGCAAAAAAAGGCGAAGTAGAACGTAAGTGGTACGTTCTTGACGCAGCCGGCAAGCCAATGGGACGAGTTGCAGCACAGGCTGCCGTATTGCTCAGAGGCAAGCACAAAGCTACATTTACACCGCACGTAGATTGCGGAGACCACGTTATCATAATCAATTGTGAGAAGGCTGTTCTTACAGGCAACAAGCTTGAGCAAAAGTATTATTACCGTCACACGGGTTATATCGGTCACTTAAAGGCAACAAGATATGACACCCTTATGGCAACAAACCCCACAAAAGCTATGCAGCTCGCAGTTAAGGGTATGATACCCGACAACACTATCGGCCGCGCAGCTTTAACAAGACTTCGTTTGTTCAAAGGCAGCGAGCACATCCACGAGGCTCAAAAGCCCGAAGCTTGGGAAATGTAAGAGAGGAGGCAATTTGAATGTACGATAAAGCACCGTTTTTCTACGGAACAGGAAGAAGAAAAAGCTCTGTTGCAAGAGTAAGACTTTACAAAGGCACAGGCAAAATTACAATTAACGACAGAGATATAGACGATTATTTCGGTCTTGAAACACTTAAGCTTATTGTTCGTCAACCTTTGGCACTCACAAACAACACAGATAATTTTGATGTTGTATGCAGAGTTGCAGGCGGCGGCGTTACAGGCCAGGCGGGTGCTATCCGTCACGGCATCTCCAGAGCATTGCTTCAATACGACAGCGAGGCTCTCAGACCCAAGCTCAAGAGAGCGGGCTTCTTAACAAGAGACCCGAGAATGAAAGAGAGAAAGAAATACGGTCTCAAAGCAGCAAGAAGAGCACCGCAGTTCTCAAAGAGATAATCAGATATTACAGAATTTCATCATTCCTCCCGATCTTTCGGGAGGATTTTTTATTGATATTGTAATTTTCTGATGATATAATAAATCTGTGGTTTGTAAGTATGGACAGTGCGAGGCGCCTGCCTTGGATACTTACACTGTATACAACAATTAAAACACAGAAAGGAACGAAAACTATGAAAAGAAAATTTGTAAGCGTTGTGCTGGCTTTGATTATGCTTGTCGGCGTAATTCCGTTCGGCAGTGTGGCGGCTAATGCAGAAAACGAGCCCGAGAGCACGGAAGCCAAAACAGAGGTGTGTACCGTATCTTTTACAAAAGCGAAATCCATAGAGCAATCTATTCCCGTGGAAAACAATGTGCAGGATTATATTGCTGACCGAAAAACCGATTTTGAGAATCAGATTACCCAATTAAAAGACGGCAAAACCGGCGTTTCGGTTGAAGATTATGATTCGTTATTTACAAATGACCAATATGCTCAAATTACGCGCGTTGAGACAAGTTTTCATTATGATTTCAGTGAAGACTGCGTTTTAATAGGCGATTTGGATAACTGGGATTCGCTTGTCGTTGCTCAGGGTTGGGTAAAGCGAATTGTAACAGTGGTTGTTACATATGATGAATATACATTGCGCGCGAATCTTATAAACAACGTGTCGGTTACCGTTACTCCGCCGGAGATAGGAACAAGCAGTGCAGATGTAAAGCCTCAGGTCGAGCTGACAAGTGAGGGCTGTTCCGTGGCTTCAACGCTTTGGCTGTACGGGCTTAATATGTATACCTCGGATGAGCCTGTTTTCGATTTTGAAGAAGGTCAAACATATTATATGTATGTTATGCTGAAAGCGGACAGCGATTGTGAATTTGTTACGTCTGCAGAAACGGCCGGAGGAATTGACGAAGGGTTTGCATATTTTGAAGGGTGTAACGTAACGGGCGGAGAGTTAAAATTTGCCGGAGCGAGAAGGCTCAACGACGGCGGAATGTATCTCAGACTCAAGATTGCTGTTACACCTTCGGCAATCAAAGATCCCGCGCCCATACCGGCAGTTTATCTTGCTTTTGATCCCCCTTCGGCGGGAACATCCGTTGAGGTGAGTAAGCAAGACGGGTTGCCTGTTCATAATCCCGCTCCAAATGTTACTTTTGCGTCTGATGACGACCGCTATTATATGACGGGTTGCATGTGGTGTGATAACGATCATGAGGAAGGTACACCCGGTTATATAGAAAGTCCGTTTACATTTGAATCTGGCGTGAGATATTATGCAACTGTAGAGCTGAAAGCCCGTGACGGCTTCTGTTTCAACGAAAAAACGGAAGTTAATGTAGAAAACGCAAATGTAAGTGAATATTCAATTACCACAAGTGAAGAAGAAAGCGTAATGGTTATAACGTTTTGGTTTGAAGCGGAATCAAATCAGCCTGATACATCGTATTTTGCCGTTTGGATGTGCGACGTTGACCATACACCCAATGAGGGCGGCAGCGTTACTATCGAATATGTAGCGCCCGACGGCTCAATTCCAGCAGAAAGCGGCACAAACTGGACTTCCTCAACAAATCAAATTGTACCTGCAGGAACATTTGTCACACTGACTGCGTGTCCCGATGAAGGATATCGCTTTAAGGGTTGGTATCAGGCAAATATTGACCGCGCAGGCGCAAATGATCCTTATTATTTTGAGGAAACGCTTATTTCAAATGCAAAGATTTATTCATTTACAGATAATCCCATAGGCGAGAATAAAGCACCGTATATCTGCGCCGTATTTGAAGAAGGAGAAGACCGAGAGGTCGATCAAATACAAGTGTGGGTAGGCAACACAACAGGTGAAGGCGCGGCAAAAGACGCAGGCGGCAAGGTTGCCGTTAAATATGAAATAACGGGAGAAAACCTCTACGATCTTGAGAGTAAGTCAGGCGCCGATTTTGTCTACGGCGAAATTGTACCGTTCTATAAGGGCGACGAGATCACGGTTTATGCACAGGCAGACGAAGGTTATTATTTTATAGGCTGGTATCACGTTAATATTGAATGGGGTCCCGGTGAAGGAATGGCATATGAAGGCGATGTTATTTCAAACGAGACGAGCTTTACATATAAGCCCGGAGAAACAATTCTTGAAGGCGACACAGAGCCGCTGCGCTATATCTGTGCCGTGTTTGCAAAGCCATGTGATAGTGATGAGCCAACCGACAGCGACATACCCACCGATACAGATAAGCCGATGTACGGAGATGTTAACTGCGACGGCAAGATAACCATGGAAGACATAACATCCTTGCAGAAAATAGTTGCCAAGCTTGTTACATATGAATCCTTCGGCAAAATGTCTGAAACAAATGCCGACTGCGACTTTGACGGCAAAGGAACAATGATAGACGTTACTTTGATTCAAAAATACCTTGCCAAATTGATAACTTCTTTTGAACCTGCAAAGTAATGTTTTAATGAAAAATAACAGACGCCCCTTTATCCAACATTTGTCTTGGGTGAAGGGGTGCTCATTTAAAAGTAAAGAGGTGAAAAAATGGCTTCTTCAAAGGATTATTTGGAATTTATTCTTGAGCAACTTCGCAAACTTGATGAAATATCTTACCGCGCTATGATGGGCGAGTATATACTCTACTTTAAAGACAAGATTTTCGGCGGGATATACGACAACCGTTTTCTTGTGAAAAACATTGAGTCTGCGAGAAAGCTTTTGCCAAATGCGTCGCTTGAACTGCCGTATGAAGGCGCAAAAGAAATGCTGCTTGTTGATGACCCCGAAGACAAAGAGCTTTTAGTGCAGCTTGTCAGCGCAATGTATGATGAGCTTCCGTTGCCGAAGAAAAAATAAGATTGATTTATTTATTGGCTCCCGGTTTTCGGGAGCCTTTTTGCAGCTCGATTTATATGTGTAAGGTAAGTTGTTATTTTTTGTAGGGACACTGTTCGTCCGCAACAAGACTTCCCTTTGAGGGGAAGCTGCCAGCGTAGCTGACTGATGAGGCGGAAAACCGCCGGTTTAGTTTAACCCTCGATTTTGCCCTTATGCCGGGCAGGCAACTACTTTGTCACGCGACAAAGTAGGCAAAACGCGCCAAAGGGGGAAACCCGTCGGCTGTTTCCCCCTTTGGAAACCCCTTTCGCGACCACCCGGGGGGCTTAGCAGCCCCCCACTGGGTGGACGAGATCCCCCTGCTTCGTTCTCGGCAAGCGAATTCTATCATTTTTTTGCTGTGGCGTAGGGACGAACATTATTCGCCTCTACGGCTTGGACTTGATAAAAATAAACCTCCCTTTACACAAGAGAGGCTTTTCTGATTTGCATTACTTTACAAAGAAGAATTCTTTAATTACAGTTTCGATGAAAACTTGAGCAGAGTGTTTATCTCACCCGACACGATAATATGATCGTGAATTTTAAAAGCATATTCGGGGGAAGTGATCGGATTTGTTTTGCCGTCGCTTTTAACCGCGAGAATATTTATGTTATGCTTTTTTCGAACATCTATGCTTGCTATGGTTTTACCTATCCAACTGTCGGGAATCGAAAATTCCGAGATCGAAAAGTTGTTATCTATTTGCAGAAAGTCAAACATATTATTTGCGCTCATACGCACGGCGAGCCTGCGTGCGGAGTCTCTTATGGGGTACACTACTTCGTCTGCGCCGTTTCTCAGCAAAAACTTGCTTTGTATATCGCTTTCGGCTTTGGAAACAACTTTTTTCGCGCCAAGTTCTTTTAAAAGAGATGTTATTTCAAGCGACGCCTGAAAGTTTTCGCCAATTGTTACAAAGCAAGCGTCAAAGTTATTTATACCAAGTGAACGCAAGACATCTTCGTTTGTGCAGTCGCCGATTTGTGCGTCGGTGGAATTGGCGGAAAGCATTTGTATCTTTTCTTCGTCAATATCAACTATCATAACGTCGTTGCCAAGCTCGGTAAGCCTGTCGGAAAGTTTGGCACCGTATTTTCCCATTCCTATAATCAAAAATGATTTCATTGTTATTCCTCCGTTTTATCCTATCAAAACCTTGCCTGTGGGGCGTGTTACAAGTGTGGGTTTCGATTTTTCCGCAAATAGAATTATCACCGTTAGTCCACCGAGCCTGCCCGCAAACATCAAAAAGCTTATTAACATCTTTGATGCGACACACAGCTGTGATGTTATACCGAGGCTTAACCCTACGGTGCCTATGGCTGACGCCACTTCAAACAATACCTGCTTAAGATCGAAAGACTCTATGGCACATATTACCATGGTAAATATTAAAACAATATTTGTGTATATAACAAAAATAGCGCTTGCGTTGCGTATTGTTTCGCTGTCGATCTTTTTCTTGAATACAACGGTATCTTTGTTTTTTGCCGCGGCGGCAAAAAGCGCGAGCAACAGTACCGCCAAAGTCGTTACCTTCATTCCGCCTGCGGTAGAACCCGAATTACCGCCGACAACCATTAGTATGACCGTCAGCAGGCTTCCGCTGTCGGATAATGCGTTCAAATCAAAAGTTGAAAACCCTGCAGTTCGGGGTGTAATCGAACTGAAAAACGACATCAGTATCTTGTTTCCCGTTGTTTCACCTGCAAAAGCTGAGTTGTATTCAAAAACAAAGAATAACGCAGCAGGCAGGAAAATCAAAATACCCGTAGCGACCAGCACTATTTTTGAATGTAGCTGATATTTTGAAAAGTGCCATTTGTTCTTTATTATGTCATCCCAAACTATAAATCCCAGTCCGCCTACAACTATGAGCAGCATGATGATAACGTTAACATAAACATCTGTTCTGTAACGCGAAAGTGACGACGAAGGCAAAAATCTGCCCATAAGGTCAAATCCCGCATTACAAAAAGCAGAAACGGCGTGAAAAACAGAGTAGTATATGCCTCTTATCAAGCCCATTTCTTTGCAAAATTTGAACGCCAATAAAACTGCGCCGCAAAGCTCCGCAATAAGCGTTCTTATAACTATGCGCTTTACAAGACCCACTATGCCGCCAACGCCGAATGACGCTGTGGATTCCATAATGAGCTTGCGCTCTCCGAGACCGATATTTCTTCCGATTATTACAGATATCATTGTAACAATGCTCATAAATCCGAGACCGCCGATCTGAATGAGCGAAAGTATTACTATCTGTCCGAAAAAAGACCAGTGTGTAAATGTATCATATACGGCAAGCCCCGTTACGCACGTCGCGGAAGACGCGGTGAACAGGCAATCGACAAACGGTGTTATCTGTCCTGTGCGCGTTGATACCGGCAGCATTAAAAGCAGGGAGCCGATAAGTATTATACACAAAAACCCCAGAGCGATTATTTTTGAAGCGCCGAGTTTTATTTTATGCTTTTTCATATAGATATCCCTTTGAACTATTGTGCGTATTTTTTGATAATATCGTGCCTTATTGCGGCTGCCATAGCATTGAGCATTTCTTTTGCCTCGGCATGGCTTTTCGCGGTCACCGTCATATAAAATTTGATTTTAGGCTCAGTTCCCGAAGGCCTAACTATGACCTTGTTTTCTTTTTCAAGCTCAAAGGCGAGCACGTTTGACTGCGGCAAATTAATCTTTTTCTTTTCGCCGCTTATGATATCTGTTTTCTCGGATAAAAGATAGTCCGAAACGCCGATAACCTCATAGCCTGAAATTGTTTTTGGTGTGTTGTGCCTTAAATCGTCCATAAGCCTTTGCATTGTTTTGAGTCCCGACACGCCGTCAAACTCAAAGTTTATGGTGTTGTTTATGCAATAGCCGTATTTTGAATAAATGCCGTCAATCGCTTCGGACAATGTCTTGTTCATATTTTTATAATACGCCGCAAGCTCGCAGACCAGCATAGACGCAACAACAGCGTCCTTGTCACGAACATATGTACCGGACAAAAAGCCGTAGCTTTCTTCAAAGCCGAATACAAATCTGTTTTCTTCTCCTTTTTCTTCGAGAAGCTTTATCTGCTCGCCGATATATTTGAATCCCGTAAGCACGTCTATAAGCTCGCAGCCGTATTCATCGGCTATTTTCTGTGTAAGAGGAGTTGACACTATCGTTTTAACGGCTATGGGGTCTTTTGGTAATGTGCCGTTTTCCTTTTTGCCCTTGAGAATATAATCGAGAAGCATAACGCCGAGCTCGTTGCCTGTTAATATGCGGTAAGAATTATCACACCTTACGGCAACACCCAGGCGGTCGCTGTCCGGGTCGGTGGCAAGAAGCAGATCTGCCTTTTCTCTTTCAAGCTGTTCAAGCCCTAATTGCAGAGCTTGCTTAAACTCGGGGTTCGGGTAACTGCAGGTGGGGAATGTGCCGTCGGGGTTTTCCTGTTCCTTTACAACTGATACATTCTTTACTCCTATTGTGTCAAGCACACGCCTTACAAGCTTGTTGCCGGCACCGTTGAGCGGTGTGTAGACCACTTTGAGGTCTGAACTTGCGCAAATGCCGGGGCGAACCTGTCTGCTTAAAACGTTTTGCACGTAGCTTTCGTAAACAGAGTTTTCAACTATGTTTATCATACCCTGTTTTTTGGCTTCCTCATAATCGCAAAGCTTAACATCGTTGAAAACGTCAAGCTTTATTATCTCGTTATACACCTCGCCCGCGCTTTTGTCTGTCATTTGGCATCCGTCGCTGCCGTATGCCTTGTAGCCGTTGTATTTTGACGGGTTATGGCTTGCGGTTATCATAATTCCCGCGCTGCATTTCAGATTTCTTACAAGATAAGATAAAACGGGCGTGGGTTCAAGCTCTTTTGTTATGTATACCTTAATATTGTTTGCGGCGAGGACTCTTGCGGCCTCTCTTGAGAAAAGCTGCGATTTTATACGGGAATCGTAAGCTATGGCAACAGAACCGCCGGTATATCTTCTATTGATATAATTTGCAAGCCCCTGGGTGGCTTTTCGCACGGTGTATATGTTCATTCTGTTCGTACCGGCGTATATTATGCCTCTGAGTCCGCCTGTGCCGAATTTAAGGTCTTGATAAAAACACTCTTTAAGTTCGTTTTCGTCATTTATAATACTGTTAAGCTGCTGTGTGATCTCGGGGTCGTCTGTTGCGTGTTTGAGCCACAGCTCTGCCTGTGATCTATAATCCATAATAAGCACCTTCTTATAATCAAAAAATTACCAATAATAACTATGCTATATAATATCACAAAAGGTGCTTTTGTTCAACTTTATTTTTCAAAATATGTTTTTTGCGCAATTCAAAATAAAACCTTGCATTTTTTTTGCCGATACTTTAAAATATTACGGTGAAGTTAGACTGAAAGGAAGCTGCGGATGGACAACATTTATGATTTGATAGTTGTGGGCGCCGGCCCCGCAGGTATGATGGCGGCAGGCAAGGCGGCTTCTTTGGGGCTTAAGACCCTTATTTGCGAGAAAAACTCCAAGCCCGGCAGAAAGCTTGCGATAACGGGCAAGGGCAGATGTAACATAACAAACAATTGTGATATAAAGACGTGTATAGAAAACGTAACGTCGAACGGCTCGTTTTTATACGGCGCGCTGAATAATTTTTCACCCGAGAATACGATAGATTTCTTTGAGAGCGCGGGCTTACAGCTCAAGACCGAGCGCGGCAACCGCGTTTTTCCATTGTCGGACAAAGCGGGAGATGTTGTGAACACACTTATAAATTTTGTTGATAACAGCGGAGCTGAAATCAAACAAATTAACGTAAAGCAATTAATAATAAAAGACGGCTGTGTTTTCGGAGTTAAAGACGAAAACGGAAATGAAATATACTCCAAAAACGTACTTGTTGCCTGCGGAGGAAAGTCTTATCCGAGAACAGGCTCAACGGGCGACGGTTACCATTTGGCAAAACAGGCAGGGCACACGATAATTTCTCCCGTGCCGAGCCTTGTGCCTATAACGAGCAAAGACGATTTTTGCTCTCAGCTTCAGGGTTTGACGCTCAAAAACACTGGGCTTAAAGTAATAAGAAAACGTGATAACAAAATAATTTATACGGATTTTGGTGAAATGCTTTTCACGCATTTCGGGATATCGGGTCCTATGGTTTTAAGCGCATCTGCGCATATTGATGACCCAAATGATAACAAATATGAAATTTCGCTTGATTTAAAGCCTGCTTTGGACAAAGAGAAGCTTGATGCCAGAATTTTGAGAGATTTAACAAAATATATTAATAAAGATATAGGAAATTCGCTTTTTGAGCTTTTGCCGAAAAGCATTATACCGGTTGTTTTGAAAAAGGCTGAAATATCGCCTGATGAAAAATGCAATTCAATAACAAAACAGCAACGTATAAAATTAGGCAATGTAATAAAAGATTTTGCAATAAATGTAAGCGGTTTTCGACCCATAGAGGAAGCCATTATCACAAAAGGCGGAGTAAATACCAAAGAAATAACCCCGAAAACTATGGAGTCAAAGCTTTGCAAAGGGCTTTATTTTGCAGGTGAAGTGATAGACGTTGACGCCTATACAGGGGGATTTAATCTGCAAATAGCTTTTTCCACGGGCGTGCTTGCCGCCGAAAGTATAGCGGCGGACATATTTTTTGAATAAGGTGGTATGATTATGATATCGGTGGCAATAGACGGTCCTGCAGGCGCAGGAAAAAGTACGATAGCGCACAAGGCGGCAGAGATGTTGGGGTATATTTATGTTGACACGGGCGCGCTTTACAGAACTGTGGGTATTGCGGCGATCAGAAAAAACACGGATTTGAAAAACAAGGCTGAGCTTAAAGAACTTTTGGACAGCATAAACATTGAGCTTAAATTTGAAAACGGCGTTCAAAAGGTGTTTTTGAACGGAGAAGACGTGTCTGAAAAAATAAGAACTCCCGAATGCGGAATGATGGCGTCTGCCGTTTCTGCAATAAAAGAAGTAAGAGAGTTTCTGCTTGATACCCAAAGGGGTTTGGCTGCAAAAAACAATGTTATAATGGACGGCAGGGACATCGGAACTGTCATATTGCCGAATGCGCAGGTAAAAATATTTTTAACGGCAAGCCCCGAAGTGCGTGCAAAAAGACGGTATGACGAATTCTTGCAAAAGGGCGTTCAGGTGAAATATGAGGATGTTTTGGCGGATATCATAGTCCGTGACAAAAATGACAGCGAACGCGAAATTGCACCCTTAAAGCCTGCAGAAGACAGTGTTATTGCAGATACCTCAAACGATACCCTGCGGCAGGCAATAGACAAGGTTGTGAACATAGTAAAAGAAACGCTTAAAACGAAAAGAGTGATCGTATGAAAAAGGCGCCGTTTTTTTACAGATTTATGAGAGGGCTTGTAAGGCCTCTTTTAAAGATGCTGTACAGATACCGCATTAAAGGTGCGGATAATCTGCCGTCGGAGGGCAAATGTATATTGTGTCCGAATCATATTCACGCGTTTGACCCCGCATTTTTGATAGTATCTCAAAAGCGTCAGATACGCTTTATGGCAAAAGCGGAGTTGTTTGAAAATAAGCTTTTGGCGTTTTTGCTTAAAAAATTGGGCGCTTTTCCCGTTGTAAGAGGCGCGGGAGACGGAAAAGCACTGGAACAGGCGCAGAAAATATTAAAAAGCGATGAAGTTTTCGGCATCTTTATAGAAGGCAGCCGCTCAAAAACAGGAGAGCTTTTGCGCCCGCGCGCAGGAGCCGCGCTTATGGCTTATAAAACGGGTGCGCCCGTTGTGCCTTGCTGCATTACACCGCAAAAGGGAAAACTGAAATTGTTTTCAAAAACCCTTGTCACTTACGGTAAACCTATTACCGCACAAGAACTGGGATTTGTTGAAGGGGCGCCGTCTGAGCTGAGAAACGCATCACGTTTAATAATGGAAAAAATTACGGAAATGAGAAGCGGACATTTGGAGGAGCTTAAAAATGGCTAAGATAACCGTAGCGGAGTCGGCAGGGTTTTGCTTTGGCGTAAACAGAGCGGTAAACAAGGTATACGAGCTTCTTCAAAGCGGCAAAAAAGTTACTACTTTGGGTCCCATAATACACAATCCTCAAATGGTCAAAGAGCTTGAGGAGAAGGGCGTATCCATTTGCCAAACACCCGAAGAATGTAAAAAAGACAATATTTTGGTCATACGTTCACACGGAGTGGAAAAAAGCATTTATGACCGTATAACATCGGCAGGACTTGAGTTTGAGGACGCAACCTGCCCTTTCGTTAAAAAAATACACAAAATAGTAAAAGCTCAGGGAGAAGAAGGCAGAACGGTCTTGATAGCAGGTGACGCCACACACCCCGAAGTAAAGGGAATTATAGGACATTGTGTTGGCAGCCGTTACTGCTTTAACAGCAGCGAAGAACTAGAAAATCTCAACGCCTTGCACCCCGATCTTAAAAATTCGCCTGTTTGTATGGTGTCTCAAACAACATTCAGCGAAAAAGAGTGGAAAAAATGTTTAAAAATTGCTAAAAAGGTCTATACAAATGCAAATTTTTTTGATACAATATGTGATGCAACGTCAAAAAGACAGGGCGAAGCCGAATATTTAGCTGATAAATCCGATTTGATGATTGTTATTGGAGGCAGGTCAAGCTCTAACACCGCAAAGCTTTATGAGCTGTGTTTAAAAAAATGCCCCAAAACATACCTTATAGAAACTAAAGAAGAGTTAAACAGCGAGTATTTACAGGACGCGTGTAATATTGGCGTAACCGCCGGGGCATCTACACCGGCACGGATAATTAAGGAGGTACTGGATACCATGACAGACATGATCAAAGAAAACAATGCTTCGGAATCAAATTTTGAAGCCATGTTGGAGGAAAATCTCAAAAACTTCAACACAGACCAAAAAGTAAAGGGAACTGTAATCAGCGTTTCGCCTACAGAGGTTTGCGTAGATGTAGGCAGAAAGCAGACAGGTATTGTTACCCTTGAAGAGCTTACCGATGACCCCACACTTAAAACAAGCGACATTTGCAAAGTGGGCGACGAGCTTGAACTTCTCATTCTTCGCACAAACGATCAAGAGGGACAAATCTTTCTATCAAAGAAAAAGATCGACTCCATAAAGAATTGGGAAAAGGTAGGCGCTGCTGTTGAAAGCAAAGAAATTCTCTCCGGCGTGGTTGTTGATATAAACAAAGGAGGCGTTGTTGTAAGTGTTGACGGTGTCAGGGTATTTGTACCGCGTTCACAAGCCACACTTCGCAGAAGCGACGACATAGAGTCACTGATTAACCAAAGAGTTAATCTGAGAATTACCGAAGTCGGCGACAGAAGACGTGTTGTAGGCTCTATAAGAGAAG
>JAEEGL015179769.1_pt1 | contig 23468 bp, 19 predicted proteins | sample 9134231 | NCBI WGS metagenome assembly JAEEGL01 (sample SAMN16246548, study PRJNA631951) | gut metagenome | biome: gut microbiome; feature: rumen; material: fiber-attached | host: Bos | place: Iran: Karaj | collected 2018-10
AGGAATTCTTTCTGGCAGCGCTGGCGGCAAACATGATCAGGTCCTTATCGCTATTGCCCCAGGAGTAGTGCGTCCAAAAACGGAAAAAGGACGAAAAAAAGGTAGAAATATGGCCTAAATGGAACAAAATTGAATGAAAAACGCCAAAAAAGCGGCTTGTAACTTCCCAAATATGGGAGCTATCCCATCCCCTATGAATTGTGCTTTGGTCTCAATTCGTTTTCTCATGCCTTCGCCATTAAAGAAGTGCAGGGATACCGACGTGCGCCTCTTCCAATGCGAAGCTAATCCTGAAAAACAAAATGGCGCATTGAGATACTCAATACAACGCCCACAAGCGCATAGTTCAACACAAGCGCAGTGCCCCCGTAACTGATAAAAGGCAAGGGCATTCCCACGACGGGCATCAGGCCAACGACCATTCCAATATTAACGATTATCTGCCAGAAAAAATAGAAAAAAATGCCTGCAGCCAACGTGCTTCCAAAACGTTCTCGTGAATCCCTTACTGTACTGTACATCGTGTACAAAAACAGGCAGAAGAGAGCCAGCAATGCCATGCACCCCACGAAACCCCACTCTTCGCCCAGCACGGCAATGGCAAAGTCAGTATGCTTCTCAGGCAGGAAACGTAACTGGCTCTGCGTTCCAGCAAGAAAGCCCTTGCCGAAAATCTCGCCTGAGCCGATCGCTATTTGCGACTGAATGATATGGTATCCTGCGCCACGGGGATCGCGCGTAGGATCAAGGAATGTCATGACCCGTTCACGTTGATAGTCATGTAAGGCAAACCAGCCCATGGGCAGCAACAAGGGCACAGTGATAAGGCAAACGCGGAGGACACGCCACTTGACACCATGGAAAAGGACCATGCCACCCAATAAAACAATCACCGTCAGCCCGGTCCCGAGATCCGGCTGTTTGACAATAAAGGCAAAAGGCACTAGCCCGACAAGCAGCACATGGAAAAGCCGCTTCCAGCCCAAAGGCTCGCCATCACGGTACAGAAGGCTCGCACCCATCATGAGCACGGCGAACTTGGCGAGTTCGCTTGGCTGAAGGTTCATGATTCCAAGATCTATCCAACGCTTAGCCCCGTATACAGTTTTGCCAATAATTGGCACAAGGGCCAGCAGCACGATGACAACCACATAAAAAGGTAAAGCGAGACGCTCTAAGCGACGATAGTCGAACAGCATGCAGCCGACCATTACAGCAAGTCCGCCAAGCCCCCATAGCATCTGCTTCTGATAAAAGGGGGAAAGGACGAAGCCCTCTTCTCCACGAGAACCGCTTGCAGAATACAGATTGACCATGCCCACAGCGAACAAAAGGAGCGTGGTGAAAACGAGCCCCCAGTTTATCCTGAAAATTTTTCTCCTGTCTGGCATTTGCATGGGAGGCTCCTGAAAGACTAATCCCGCCAGGCCTATAACGGCTTTCAGTCGGAAGCCATTTCTAGGTCGCGGCGCAAGGCCTCCAAGACAGAGTCCGTCACATGACCTGCCACGGCGTTGCGTTCCAAATGGTTAACGCCGCGGATTGTGGTTCCTGCCGGCGAACAGACACGCAGACGCAGATCGGCGAAGCTAGCATCATCTCTGCTGGCAAGGCTTGCAGCGCCTTCGACCATGGCGGCAATCAGATGTTTGGCCACGGTGGCATTGAAACCCATCGTAATCCCGGCATTCAACAGCCCTTCCATGAAGACGTAAAGAAATGCCGGCCCGCAGCCTATCAGGGAAGAAAACGCAGGAAACTGTTTTTCAGGAAGGACCACTGCCATGCCCATCCCCTGAAACATATTAAGCAGGGCTTCGCGTGTCTCTTCCTCAAGCGAGGGATCTTCGAAGCAAAGGGCAAATACCCCCTTTCCCACGACAACAGGCAGACTCGGCATGACGCGCACGCAAGGGCAGGCGCCCTCAATGCTATCGATAATCTTCTGCAGAGGGAACGCTGCCGCCAGGGAAATCACTGTCTTGCCTTTCCCCAAAGCCGGACGTATTTCCGTAAGCATCGCAGCCATCTGGTGAGGCTTGACCGCGACAATGATGACATCACATGTGCGTGCCAGTTCAAGAGGAGATTCCGCCCAGCACACGTCGCGCACGCCATCGCGCAAGGATTCGACCTTAGCCCTACTGTGGTCATGTCCGAAAAGGGCATATTCGCTGCGCAACAACCCACGCAGCACGCCCCCGCCCATATTGCCGCAGCCAATGCAGCCAACTGTTTTCATATTAGCCCCGTGAATACGCCAAAAGGCGTCAGAAACAGCGAATGTCGACGAGACGCCGCCGGACTGAAGGACGCGCTATTGCTCCAGTTCTTTAAAAATAGGCAGGCTCTTCACAAACTGCAATGCTAGGCGGAGCTGATTGTCACGCTCAAGCATATCCTTGATTTCTTCCTGCCCTTCTTTCTTTACGCTGGACGTTTCCGTGCTTTCCTTTCGGTCGTCGCTCTTTTTTTCGAGATGGCCTCTCAGGTCTTTTTCTCTAAAGGAGAAGCCCTTGGAAGCAGTATCTTTTTCGCGGGGTGTCTCCCATACAGCCTCAAAATCAGGCTTAATGCCCTCTGCCTGTATTGTACGTCCCGACGGAGTATAATAGCGTGCAATCGTAAGCTTTAGCCCTGTACCATCAGACAGGGGAATAAGATTCTGCACAGACCCCTTGCCAAAAGTCCTCTCCCCTAAGATAAGCCCCCGTTTCCTATCTTGAAGCGCACCGGCAACAATTTCCGACGCCGAAGCAGATCCAGCATTCACCAGCACCACCAGAGGGCACATGACATCATCAGGATCATCATGCGCGCTAAACACCTTTTCATTGGCGATGTCGCGTCCCCGCATGGAGACGATCCTTCCTCCTTTAAGAAACATATCGGCGACTTCTATAGATTGATCGAGAAGCCCGCCTGGATTATTACGCAGATCAAGAACTATCCCTTTAATTGTCCCCTCGGCCCGAGCCTTGGAAAGAGCCTTGCGCAGCTCAGAAGATGTGTTGCCGCTGAACCGCGTAACGCGCATCCAGTGGTACCCAGGTTCAAGCTCTCTGGACTTGACGCTTATGAGAGGGATGGCATCACGCTTGATATTCATGGTAACAGGTTTCGGACTGTCTTTGTGCAACACTTTGAGTTCAACCATAGTGCCCCTTTTCCCGCGCATTTTGGACACTACTTCGGTGAGCGTCATCTCGGTGGTATACTGTCCGTCCACAGTGACGATGACGTCACCCGCACGAAGTCCTGCGCGGAACCCAGGCGTATCCTCAATAGGACTTACCACGAGCACCTGGTTATTCTCCATGGTGATCTCCACGCCAACGCCAAAGAACTCGCCGCTGGTCTCTTCCTGCATGGTCTTAAATTCTTTTTTCGTCATAAAGGACGAATGAGGATCAAGACTTTGCAGCATGCCTTTCACAGCACCTTCCACGAGTTCACTCTGAGGAACATCCTTAACGTAATATTGCTGCACCAAATCCAGAATCTGGCTGAATCGGCGGAGCGATTCGTAATCGGTATCGGCACTAACAGCACGCATAACACCTCCGCCTGCAAGGAAGGCCATGAGTGAAATGGCGGCGACTGTCAGGACTTGAATTTTCTTCATGACTTCCTCCAATACCCAAGTGAACATTCAGCTTCAGAAAGATTTATTCGCATGCCGCATCAAGGTGCGTGACGCAAAAAATTACTTCCCTTTGAAATAAAACGCAACGTCTTATTTCCTGACTATAGAGAGCGACGTTTTAGCGGGCGCAACGGATTTTACAGGCATCCATATGACGGTAATAGCCTTCATTTGTTCTTGCGGCAAATAAAAGAAATACTGAGACAGGAAGCATGGCAACCTTTTGTGACCGCGGTTTCCAATGTAGGAAGCAACGTAGCTAAACACGCATGGCGATCCCTTATAGCGGCACGTCTAACAACACGGGTATTATATCCACAGCCTCCAGAAAGAAGTTAGCAGTCTCAGTGCCATAGCGCTTTCCATAACCCGCCGATCATCGATTTACCCTTGTTCATAAATTCTTTGACTGGAAACATTGCTGATACGATAAACTTCTGCTTCCAGCAGCACTTAATCTTTGCATATTTACATATTGCTCCCGGGGCACCAAACGAAAGTCCTCTTCATCGCTGGGATGTCACTGCGCAAGCTTCTTTGGCGAAAAATAATTATTTTTGCCAGACAGACGGTTATGTTTTTTCTTATCAACTGGCCCTCCACGCAATCATTTTATTTGACAGGAGCGCCGTCAGCAACGTAACCAGAACCAGGAGGATGCAAGGGTATGAGTACTATTGCTGGACTGCCAAACTGGGCAGAAGGCTTTCACGTCGGAGACGATGTTTTTGCAAAGGCATGGGAGGATATCTCCCCCCATGACAGGTCGCTTCTGAAAACCGCCATTGCCTTCCAGTTTCACCTATGGAACACAAGGGACTATTGCGAAACACGCGAAAAACACTCCCGTCGCGAAGGTTTCGCAACAAAGCTCCATTCTATGCCTGCCCCTTGGGTTGTCATCATTCTCGCACCAGGCTTCTCTTCTCCCGCACGCCTTCTTGCAGCACTTGTGCCGGCCATGCTTGCGGGAACATCGCCAATCATTATTACCTTATCCACGCTTCCTTCAGCCGTATGTGTCTCTCTTGAGCTAGCAGGCGTAGAAGATGTTTTTCTTATGGACTGCACCAATGCAAAGTCATTGGTAGCAACACTTAACGCCCAGAGTGAACATGGATGCCTTGTGCTTTTTCCCTGGGATGGCAGCGACCAGCCGTCACTCTCTTCTATTAATGAAACCTTCTGTGGTACTGACCAAGCCCTGTTGAAGTTTCGCACATGGCAAGACAGGACACACCCACGTTTTCTCGTTCGCGCATGGCCAAGTGAAAACGATTACCAGGAATTGCTCAGGAACCTGCGTTGGCTGCATCCCGATGCAGTCATGGTTTCTCAAAAAGACGAAAACACTGCCGACTGTGCCTTCACCACAGATATTAATGCCCCTGCCGGAGCTTTCACAAAGCTAAGCCTCGGTCCCGGCATGGAAGCTTGCTGGGTCGGTCCTTCACCTGATTTTTTCCGCATCCAAAGCTACGCCGCTTTCCTAATTCCGGAGGTCTTGTAGGATGGAAAACTTATCTGGACTGCGCAATATTGGAGTGATTGCCCACATCGATGCAGGAAAAACGACACTAAGCGAGCGCATCCTTTTCTATACCCGCAAAATACACCGCATGGGAGAAGTTCACGACGGTACTGCGACCATGGACTTCATGCCCGAAGAGCAGGAACGCGGCATCACTATTGCTGCCGCAGCGACAACCTGCCAGTGGAAAGACTGGACGATCAACCTGATTGACACGCCAGGGCATGTGGATTTCACCATAGAGGTTGAACGATCCCTGCGCGTGCTAGACGGAGCGGTTGGCGTCTTTTGCGCTGTGGGCGGCGTCGAGCCGCAGTCTGAAACCGTATGGAGGCAGTCTGAAGCATACGGAGTGCCCAAGCTCGCCTTCATCAACAAAATGGACAGGACCGGCGCTGATTTTGCAGCCGTGCTCACTGCCATGCGCGAACGCCTTTCCGCTTCGCCAGCAGTCATAACTGCTCCTCTGGGAGAAGGACCAGACTTTTCAGGGGTCGCCGACGTCATTGCCATGAAGAAGCTGGTATTCGACGACGACAGCCAGGGCGCTGAAATGCGTGAAGAGCCTCTAGAAGGAGAAGAGCTGGAGTATGCCCTTTCTTGGCGGGAAAAGACGTTAGAAATGCTCGGGGAAAGCGATGACCATTTTTTGGAGCTGTACCTTGATGAAACATATACGGAACAGGACATTCACGCTGCCCTGCGCCGCGCCACTTTGGCACACCGACTGACTCCAGTCCTGGCAGGATCTGCACTTCATAACGCCGGAATCCAGCCTCTTTTAGACGCCATTGGGCGCTATCTCCCCGCACCAGGCGACGTCCCTCCGCCGCAGGGAACCACATCAAAGGGGGGTGAAGTCGCGATAGAATGCTCTCCCAACGCGCCGACCTGCGGACTTGTCTTCAAGATACTTGTGGAAGGAGGACGGAAAACTGCTCTGCTGCGGTTGTATTCCGGGACCCTTCATGAAGGCGATGTGCTACGCAACACAGTCCGGAACAAAGATGAGAGGGTCTCCCGCTTGTTCCGCATGGACGCTGACCATCAGGAACAGATCAAAGCTGCTAGCGCCGGTGACATCATAGCGGTGCTCGGTCTCCGGTCCGCATGTACCGGAGATACTGTGGCCGCACCCGGGCTGGATATTCTTCTGGAACGGATAGACGAGGCCAAGCCTGTCATCAACATGGCGCTGGAACCGCGTAACGCAGACGAAGGCAAGACGCTGGACGAAGCCCTTGCCCGCTATGCCGCTGAAGACCCGACATTCAGCAGCGTCGTTGACGAAGGAACGGGCAATCGCATTATTTCCGGCATGGGAGAACTTCACCTCGACGTCATCCTCGAGCGCATGCGCAGGGAATACGGCATCGCTCCACGAGCAGGTAAACCTCAAGTGCTCCTTCGTGAGACCGTGCGCGCACAGGGAGAGGGGCATGGACTTTTTGACATGGAACTGGGATCGACCCATCATGTTGGTGAGGTCACACTTGTCATTGCGCCCACGGAGCGTGATTCAGGCAATATTGTAGAGCTTGCTCCTGCCATTGCCAGCCCGACAGATCCCCGCGCAGCTATTCCCAAAACGCTGTCAGATGAAGTCCTGCAGGGGATTTCAGACAGTCTTCTTTCCGGTCCTAAAACTGGTTACCCCGTACAAGACGTACATATAACCGTAACTCATATCCGCCGCGACGGCGCCACGCCTGCCGGTTGCCGGATGGCCGCTTCCTCGGCAATGAGGGATGCCATGGAAAAGGCGAAAATCATTATCCTGGAACCGCTGATGGAAGTGGAAATCGTCACCCCTGAAGAAAGTCTGGGGGCTAGCATCAGCCTGTTTCAGAATTGCGGCGGCAAGGTTGAATATATGGGCGAGCGCGGCGGCATGCGCTACATGGGTGGAATAGCGCCAATGCGCGGATTGTTCGGATTTTCCACAGCGCTGAGGTCCGCCACACAGGGGCGTGCAGGATTCAGCATGCATTTCCGCCACTTCGATTCAATCCAGGGACACATATGAGCGTCTCTGGCATTGTCTCTGAACAGCGCGCCAAAAAAAGTCTTGGCCAGCACTTCCTCCGGGATCAGAGCGTGCTTGAACGCATTGCTGGGCTGCTCAATGTGCGAGAAGGTGATCAGGTCGTCGAAATTGGCCCGGGACCGGGCGCTTTGACCGCGCTGCTTCGCCCCTTGCCATGGAGCAGGCTTCTGCTCCTTGAAAAGGACGACCACTATGCAAAGGGACATGCTTCCAGCCCAATGCCAGGATTGGAAATCCACCATGGAGACGCTCTTGACTTTCCCTGGCAAGCGCTTGAGGGACCATGGAAAATTGCCGGCAATCTCCCTTACAATATCGCTTCCCCTTTAATGTGGGAGATCGTCTGTCGAGTTCCTGTGCTGGAACGTGCCGTGTTTATGCTCCAAAAAGAAGTCGCTGAACGCCTTCTCTCTCCGCCAGGCAGCAGGCAATATGGCGCCCTTTCAGTCTGGATTCAGAGTTTCTGCGAACCATCAAAAGGATTCCTCGTTCCACCCTCTTGCTTCAGCCCTCCACCCAAGGTGGATTCTGAAATTGTCATCTTTTCACCCCTGACAAGCCACACGATACCAAAACGGCCGGACCATCTATCCTCGTTGCTGAAATTATGCTTTCAGCAAAGGCGCAAGCAGATGCAGTCCATACTCAGGCGAGCCTTTCCAGAAGCCCTTGTCATGACCGCTCTCGAAAGCGAATCCATAGCGCCTTCACTGAGACCGGAATCTCTCACCCCTGACCAATTCCAAAGGCTTGCGGCAAAGCTTTTTTCGTGAAAATCGATCAAACCCTCTCCGGGCGTATTGACTATCATCATAAAACGTGTTCCTAAAAGAAATCATTTCATGCATTCTGCCATATGCAGAAAGGAGCTACTCATGACGAAAGCAGAGTTTGTTGCCAAGATCGCGGAAAAAGGCGGAATAAGCAAATCCGCTGCCGACACGTCCCTTAAGGCACTTATCGCGTCTATCCAGGAAGTCCTTGCTTCCGAAGGTAAACTCGTTCTTCCCGGATTTGGAACCTTCTCCGTAGAAAATCGCCCCGCCCGCCAGGGAAGAAACCCCAGGACCGGCGAAGCCATGACCATTGCTGCCAGCAAAGCCGTCAAATTCAAGGCTGGAGCAAAGCTGAAGGAAATCGTTAAGTAACGCCTGCGCTTCCATATACGCTGCGTGTTGCCGTACAACAGTGGTCGGTGCATAAGGAGTCTGAATGCTTATCCCTGGAGAAAACGGACACAGCCCTCTTCCTTGGGATCTGCCGCTTTGGCAGCCTGATTACGCCATCTTTTTCGGTGCTCTCTACTCCGTGTTGCTTGTCCTCGGCATAGGATTGACGCTGGTTTTTGCGCGCGCCATCAAAGATGCCAAGTCTGAAGGCACTCACGAACATTGATCGGCTTCTCTTTTTTTCTTAGGAGCCGTTTTTGCGCTTGCGTTTAAGCGCTTCTTGTATTATTGCCTTTCCGTCTGCACCGAAAGGGACGCTGACGCTATTTTCCGATAAAGGTGGTGATTTCCGTGCCCGGAGTTTTTCTTAACGACGAAGATAACTTTGATATAGCTCTCCGCCGCTTTAAAAAGCAGGTAGAAAAAGCCGGCATTCTTTCTGAAATGAAGAAGCGCCAGCACTATGAGAAGCCCAGCGTCATGCGCAAGAAAAAGAAGGCTGCAGCGCGTAAGCGCTTGGTCAAGAAAATGCGCAAGACTACTGTTGCGTAACGCAGTATACTTTCCTTGGATGCGTTCGACGGCGCGTCCACACAGGGTCGGTTAAGGAGCCGGAAGAACTCCATCATGGATTTCCGGCTCCTATTCCTGTCTATTCCACCGTACAGATATACCGATCTTCCTCTGACAGTATTTACCTATCACGCCTTGTCCGTTACGCTGCTTGATGGCAAAGTATTAAGAAAGTCCTATGGATGAACGCAGTATCCACGCACTGGAATTTCCCAGGGTTTTAGAAGCCCTCGCTGGATTCTGCCACTCTGATGCAGGGAAAGCGAAAGCCCTTTCCCTCCGCCCGCTGACTGACCTTGGTAGCATCATCAGGCGACAGCATCTCTATGAGGAAACACAGTCCTGGCTTGCAGAGACCGATTATTCCTCTCCCTCATTCCCGGATCTTACAGGCGCACTTACCTATCTCAAAGGTCATGCGTCAGTAGCACTCGATCTCGAAACGCTTTGGATGTTTCGTGAACTGCTCCTTCTTGCCAGAAAAACGGCAGCGAGCATCCACGAAGGCGCGGCGCGGCGTCCCCTCCTTGACGCGCTCGCCTGCGGCCTTCCTTTTCCAGAACTTTCCGTCTCTGCTCTACTCCGCTGCATCAGTGAAGACGGCTGGCTCAAGGACGAAAGCTCTCCCGGATTGCTCCTGATACGCAACGAACTACGCTCCATACATCAAAGTTGCCTGCGAAAAGTTCATGATTTCGCTGAAAAATATAATATTGCCCATTACTTACAAGACGAATACATGACGCTTTCGTCCGACCGCTATGTTTTGCCGGTCAAAAGTAATTTTAAAGGACGCATCCAGGGCATCATTCACGACTATTCAGGAACAGGCGAAACTCTGTTTTTTGAACCCCTTTTCCTTATTGAGCAAAACAACAGGCTCCAGGAGCTTAAACGCCAGGAGCATGAAGAAGAGCAGAAAGTGCTGCGCCAAATCAGCGGTCTGCTCGTTCAAGAACTCCCATTCGTGGAAGCGACATGGCATACTCTCGTTGAGCTTGATCTGCTCCAAGCTTGTTGCGCCCTTGGATCTGCTCTCGAAGGAAGATGCGTTGCCATGACTGAAGGCTGCTCTGCGAACCTTCCTGGAGCAAGGCATCCCATCCTTGTCCTTGAGTCCGCTGCCAAAAGGACTGACCGCAGGCCTACCAATTTTTGCCGCGTCCAGCCCGTCGATCTCTTATTTCGGCAGGACGACCATGCGCTTATCATCAGCGGAGGCAACGCTGGCGGGAAAACCGTTACGCTCAAGACACTGGGGCTTATCACGCTCATGACGCTGACCGGACTTCCAGCTCCGGTAGGACACGGTGCCACTCTTCCTTTTTGGAAAGAGGTTCTGGCGTTCATCGGAGATGAGCAGAGCCTTGACGATCATGTCTCTTCTTTTACCGGTCAGATACGGCATCTTTCCGAAGCATGGGAACGGCTTGACGTGCACACGCTTGCCTTGTTGGATGAATTTGGCGCGGGCACAGATCCGGCACAGGGTGCAGCTCTGGCTCAGGCTGTTCTTGACGGGCTTCTCGACAAAGGGGCCTTCATTGTCGCGGCAACGCATTTTCCTGCATTAAAAAGCTATGCTCTTACCCGAAAAGGGGTACGGGCCGCATCGATGCTGTTTGACCCTTCCACCAAACGGCCTCTCTTCCGCATCGCTTACGACCAGGTTGGCGCAAGCCGCGCCCTTGACGTAGCTCGCGAACACGGGCTTCCGGAATCTGTCCTTGCCCGAGCAGAGCATTACCTCCTCATGGATGGTAGCGACGAAGGGCATATCATGGAGCGCCTCAACGACCTTGCCAAACAGCGAGAAGAAGAGTTGGACAGGCTGCGGGAGCAGGAAAAGCAGCTTTGCGAACGCAGGAAGATACTCCAAGAGAAGATGGAAAAGTCAAGGACGCTTCTTGAGGAAGACCTGAGGCGCATGTCGCGTGAGCTTCTTCAGGAATACAGGAAAGGGAAGCTTTCAGCCCGCCAGGCGCAAAAAGAACTCAGCAAGCTGCGTTCCCAGATAACCCCGGCGGTTGATCAGGATGCCCCCAAGCCCGTTCCGAAGCCAGAGATGTTCACTGTCGGGGGCGAAGCTACGCATAAGCTGTGGAATAAAAAAGCTCTCGTGCGCCAGATAGATGCTAAGAACGGCAAAATCAAGATTGACATGGGTGGCGTAACCCTTTGGGCACCTCTCTCTGACCTTATCCCTGGGAATTCCCTGCCACAGCAGCCTGCTGCCTCCGCAAGCGCTAAAATTTCTGCCCCTGATGAAACAATACGTCTTGACTTACGGGGCATGCGTGCTGATTTAGCATTGATGGAGTTGGAACGTTTTCTTGACCGTGCGTTGCTTTCGGGCATGGATGGGGCAGATATCATTCATGGACGAGGTACCGGAGCATTGCGCCGTGCCATTCATGAAGCCCTGAAGACGATTCCGATTGTAGCGTCCTTCCATACGGCTCCAGAAGACCAAGGCGGGGACGGCGTGACACAAATTGTTTTCCGTTGATCGCAAGGTACGTCATGAGGAACGAAGACGCCATTCAAGCCATAAAATCCCGCATCCGCCTTTCCGATCTCGCAAGGCGCTATGTAACGCTCCACCACGTCGGAGCCAGGCTTGTTGCGCCCTGTCCCTTCCACCAGGAAACAAAGCCTTCCTTCTCCATCAATGATGATCAGGGGATCTTTTATTGCTTTGGCTGCCAGGCCTCCGGTGATATCTTTGATTTTTACGGCCGCATTAATGGCTTGGATTTCCGCGAAACGCTCCAAGCTCTCGCGGAGGAATCTGGTGTCCGTCTGGAAGCTTTTGCCCCAAATCCGCAGGCACGTCGTGAGCGCTCTAAGAAACTCGATATGATGCGGATGCACGAGCTTGCCGCGGCACATTATCGCAGCAACCTTGCTTCTCCTCAGGCGCATGCCTGCCGAGACTATGTGCGAGAGAGAGGGATCTCTCAGGAGCTCCAAGAAAAATTCGGACTGGGTTGGAGCATGAACGAATGGCAGGACCTGAGCGCTGCCCTTGCCCGCGCCGATTTTGACACTGCGGCCGCAGTGGAATGCGGCCTGCTCTCCAGAAGCCAGTCGGGACGAATCTACGATCGCTTCCGTAATCGCCTTATGTTCCCCATACGCAGTCTCTCCGGCCAGACCGTCGCCTTCGGTGGACGAATACTCCCCGCTTACGCCACCGAGGACGACGCGAAATACATCAACAGCAGCGATTCCCCCATTTACAAAAAAGGCGAGCATCTCTTCGGTCTCTTCCAGGCACGTGCCTCCATTGCGGCGCAAAAGAGTATTATGCTGACCGAAGGCTACATGGATGTCATAACACTGCACCAATATGGATACACCCACGCTGCTGGCATTCTCGGGACATCGCTTACACCGGAGCAAGTAAAAAGGATATCAGGCCTCTGCTCCCAGGTTGAACTTATGCTCGACGGGGATGAACCCGGAATGAAAGCCGCTCAGCGCTCATGCGAGATGCTGCTTGCACGTGGGCTCTCATGCAAGGTTGTGCTCTTCCCTGACAACAACGATATCGATTCCATGCTAAGAACTTTTGGAAAAGATTCCGTGGAAGACCTGCGCGCGCATGCTGCTGACGGGCTTGAATACTGCATCTCCCGCTTGCGCGCCATGGCCCCGCGCGATTCTGTAGAATGGGCACGCGGTTTTCTTTCACAGGTCGACATGCCTGAACTATTCCACAGGTTCGCGGCAAAGTTGTCAGCGGGCTTAGGCATTTCCGAACCTATGCTCCGAGAAGGGGTGCTTGACCGCCGCAGGTCTCCATCCGCGTCACGTGATCCATCTGCCCCTTCAAGCCCCCCACACAGGACTCACAGCATTGACAGAGAGATCATGACTTTTGCCGTACGGCATCCCGGCCGCATACAAGACCTGCAAAAAGCTGGAGCCGACATGGCTCTTTCCGCGCCCTGGGCAATGAAGCTCTGGGGCAAGCTCTCTGCTCAGGGAGGGAGCGTCTTTGACCGACTTGATGAAAGAGAAAAAGCTTTCTGGATCCGCTGCCAGAGCGGGGACGCCCCGCCCTTAGATAACGAGGATGCAGAATTCAGAGCTATCCTGACCCTTCTGGATAACCACAGAAAAAGTACATTCGCCGCATCTGTACAAGCCGCCCTGCAACAGGGTGGCGGCACAGATGCACAACGGGAATACTTGGTTGCGCTCAACGAAGCGCAAGGGAGACACCGTGACCAGTAATCTTAAAGAAATGCCACAGTTCAAACCGCTCATTGCCAAAGGCAAGTCGGCTGGTTACCTGACCATCGAAGAGGTCAGCAAATCCATGCCCGCCGAGATGCATACGGAAGACTGCATCGAAGAGATCATGGCCATGTTCGACCAGCTCGACATCGCCATTGTGGACACGGAAAAAGAAGGCAAATCCATCGCCAGCAGTCATGCGGATCCTGAAAACGATTCTGCAGAAGCGACCTTCGAGCCCAACGATGACGGCGGCGTCGGCGAGATCACTTCCCTGGACGGGGCTCTTGACGACGACGCAGATTTCGCCGCGCGCAATTCCGACCCTGTGCGCATGTACCTCCGCGAGATGGGAGCGGTCCCTCTTCTGGACAGGGACGGTGAGGTGCTCATCGCAAAAAAAATCGAAGTCGGTGAGGACGAGGTCCTCTGTGCGCTCGCCGAAGTCCCGGTAGCCGTTGAAGAGCTCATCAATGTGGGAAATGACCTTTTGCAGAACAGAGCGAAACTGAAGGACGTCGTGAAGACGATAGAGGAAGACGACCCAGACGAAGATGAGATGAGTCAGCGCCAGCGGGTCATCAACCTTCTCGAGGAGATCAGGGCAATTTACAAGAAAAAGCAGAAAGTCTACCTGAAACTGGATGCCTGCTGCAACACGGAAAGGCGTGTTACCACCATTCAGAAGGACATCATGCAGTACAAGGAAGATGTGGTTTCACGGCTGCGCGAAATCAAACTGGAAAAGACCCTGATAGATCGCATTGTCGAAACTGTGGAAGACTACGTCCGCCAGATGAAAAACTATCAGCGCGAACTTAACGCCTACGCTGAAACAACCGGCAAGTCGCAAGAAGAGCTTGTCGCTCTGTTTTCCGCTCTAGACAAACGCTCGCGCCCCATTCAGGAAGTTGCGGCTGAGCTGCATATGCCCATCGACAACATGTTCTCTTACAAGGAACTTATCATGGGCAAGATAGAGATCCTCGCCCGCCTCCGCGAAAAATGCTGCCAGGACGAGGAAGACCTTGAAGAAGTTCTCTGGCGCGTCCGCCGTGGCATGGAGATATCCACCATGGCCAAGCAGGAGCTCATCCGCTCCAACCTCCGACTGGTGGTGAGCATCGCGAAAAAATATACCAACCGGGGTCTTCAATTCCTTGATCTCATCCAGGAAGGCAATATTGGCCTGATGAAAGCCGTTGACAAATTTGAATACCAGCGAGGCTATAAGTTCTCCACCTATGCGACATGGTGGATACGCCAGGCAATTACCAGAGCCATTGCTGATCAGGCACGTACCATCCGCATTCCTGTGCACATGATCGAAACCATCAACAAACTCATCCGCACGTCACGGTATCTTGTACAGGAGCTTGGCCGGGATCCCAGTCCGGAAGAGATTGCCGAGCGGATGGAATACCCTGTGGACAAGGTCAAAAAAGTACTCAAGATCGCCAAGGAGCCCATTTCCCTTGAAACTCCCATTGGTGACGAGGAAGATTCGAACCTCGGTGATTTCATCGAGGACAAGAAGGCAGCTGCTCCAGCGGAAGAAGTTGTCAGCACCAAGCTTCGGGACCTCATCGCCACGGTTCTTGCCGACCTTACCCCTCGCGAAGAACAGGTTCTTCGTAAACGTTTCGGCATTGGCGAAAAATCAGACCACACCCTTGAGGAAGTGGGTAAGCTTTTCAATGTCACCCGCGAGCGGATCCGTCAGATAGAAGCCAAGGCTCTGCGCAAATTACGCCATCCTGTCCGCAGCCAGGCTTTACGATCGTTCTACGAAAACTGAAATTCCATCCCTTGAAGTCAAGACGGCGTTCCCATGACGCCGTCTTTTTTTAATCGGCATGTCCCGGAAAAAGGGCGATCCGTATACGTCCAGGCATGCTTGAATAAAGGGATTCTGCCTTACTTCTTTTTTCCTTTACAGCAGCTCACCAGTATGCCTGCCACAATGAATACACCGCCCCAAAGCGCTGAGGCAGGCAAGCGTTCCCCGGCGAGATACCCCACAAGGCCGCCCCAGACAGGTTCTCCGGTATAAATCACTGTTGCCCGTGTGGGAGGAATGCTTTTCTGAGCCCAGGCGATGACGCTTTGGATGACTGCTGATCCCAGGCCCAGGCCACATGCGCTACCAACGACGAGCCAGGAGAACGGCGCAGGTTTTTCTCCCAGCACAGGCATAAAGGCAAAGCTCAAAACAGCGGTGACTATCAGCTCCACCACGGCGATGCGGCGAGGGTCGGCGCATCGCACGGCCATGCCGGTGATGACAATCTCCAGGGCAAAGGCAAAGGCACACAGGACAGTCATCATTTCGCCCCAGCCAATGCTGCCTGAGAGGCCATCCAAGCCGGAAATCAGTATCACGCCGGGAAAGGCCAGCGCTATGCCGACCCAAGCTGATGCGCCAGGCCGCCTGCGCATCATCGCCATTTCCAAAAGAGGTACAAGCGGCACATAAAACGCCGTGATAAAGGCTGATTTTGCGGCAGGGATGTCGGCGAGGGCAGCGGTCTGCAATGCGAATCCCGCGAAGAGAAAGATCCCAATGACCGTACCGCCCACGAGCTCCCGGCGCGTCATGTTCTTGAGCACTCTCAGGGAGCATAAACACACGATGAGCGCTGCTGTACCAAAACGCAGTCCCACAAACCACAGGGGACCGGTCTCCTGCATAGCCAGGCGCACGATAAGAAACGTGGCTCCCCAAAAGGCCGTAACCCCAAAGAGCGCGCATTCCTGTATGGATAGGATTCTGGAAAAAGATGGCATGCCTGCACCTGGCAAAACTTTATGGAAGGCTTATCCAAAAGGAAATGCTCTGTCAATTCTGGTGCGGGTTGTGCCCCATGCCGCTTTGTGCTAGTAAAGCGGCACCGCAAGTCAGACCTACGCCATAAAAGGCAACCTTATGAGCCATTATTCCTGTATCATCGTCGGCGGTGGCCATGCCGGCTGCGAAGCCGCCATGGCGCTCGCCCGCCTTGGTCATAAAACACTGCTTATCACCAGTAATGTTGACCGCATCGGCCATCTTTCCTGCAATCCTGCTATCGGAGGTCTGGCAAAAGGTCATCTTGTTCGCGAAATAGACGCCCTCGGCGGCTGCATGGGATTATGGGCCGATTCTGCCGGCATCCAGTTCCGTATACTCAATGCCAGCAAGGGCCCTGCCGTCCGCGCGCGCCGCGCACAGATGGACAGAGAGACCTACCTCGCCTCAGTCAAGCGCACGCTCTTTGCGCAGACGCACCTGGATATATGGCAGGATATGGTGACGGAGATCCTTTCAGAAGACGGCCTGACCCTCGGGGTACATACCCAGCTGGGCAAAGATTTTCTGGCTGAACACGTCCTGCTCACTACGGGAACGTTCCTGCGCGGACTTGTCCATGTCGGCATGGAGCATTATTCTGCAGGACGCTTTGGTGATGCTGCGTCCATGGACCTTTCCTCGTCCCTCCAGTCGCTCGGGATTGAACTAGGCCGTTTAAAAACCGGGACCACGCCACGTATCCTTGCCAGTTCTATCGACTTTGATGCGCTGGAGGTACAGCATGGCGATGAGCCGCCCCTGGGCTTCAGTTTTGCAGGGCCCGGACCGGTCCTCCCGCAGCTGCCATGTTACGTCACCTGGACGAACGATAAAACGCACGGCATCATCCGCTCCGGCATGGACCGCTCTCCCATGTTCAACGGCATCATCACTGGCGTTGGTGCCCGTTACTGCCCATCCATCGAAGACAAGGTCGCCCGGTTTCCTGAACGTGACCGTCACCATGTCTTTTTGGAACCGGAAGGGCTGGATCGGCGCGAGTACTACGCCAACGGCATTTCCACGAGCCTTCCGCTCGATATCCAGGAGCGCATGCTCGGCAGCATGCGAGGGCTGGAGCATGCGAAAATCGTGCGACCCGGCTATGCCATCGAGTATGATTATGCAGACCCGGTGCAGCTCAAGCCCACCTTTGAAACGAAGAAAGTCAGGAACCTGTGGTTTGCCGGACAGATCAACGGCACATCAGGCTATGAGGAAGCCGCTGCTCAGGGCTTATGGGCTGCCCTCAACATAGCCGCACGCCTTGAACATCGCCCGCCATTCCTGCCATCCCGTGCCGAATGTTACATGGCTGTGCTTGCTGATGAGCTCGTCACCAAGGGAACGAAGGAGCCCTTCCGCATGTTTACCTCGCGGGCTGAACACAGGCTGCTGCTGAGAGAAGACAATGCAGACGCACGTCTCACGCCTTACGGCCGGGAGCGGGGGCTGGTGGATGACAACAGATGGCGTCTCTTTCTTGAACGCAAGAAAGCCCTGGATGGAATTCTGGAAAAGCTGTCTTCAACGCGCGTCACGCCGGACGCAGCTACGCGGCAGACATTTGAGCGGATGGGAGAGCCATGTCCTGTCCAGGCGGCGACATTAGCCGATCTTGGACGAAGGCCAGGGCTTCCTCTGGCGCGGCTGGAAGCTTTCCTTCCTGACCTGGCGAACCTGCCTGCGGACATACTGCAAGAAGCAGACACGATGCTCAAATATGCCGGCTACATCAAGCTGCAGGAAAACATGGTGAATAAAAGCGCAGAGCAGGAAGCGTCGCTCCTGCCAGAGGATATGCGCTATTACGGGATGTCTGGGCTCTCACGGGAGATCCAAGAAAAACTTGAGCGCGTCCGGCCGCGAACCATAGGCCAAGCAGGACGCATTTCCGGCGTTACCCCTGCTGCGCTGGCATGCCTGGAGATCGAACTCAAAAAGATTCGCGCCGGAGAATCAGCTGAACATTCTTCAAAACATATCTCCACAGACACCCAGGATGACTAAGCAGGACGCCGCGGCCACACTGTATGAGGACAGTCTCTGGACACAGCAAAAAGATTACCCGCCCCTGTTTTTTTAGTTGACAGCGTGCCACAATTTCACTATTTACAACTTCTGCGCATGGGCAGTTAGCTCAGCAGGTAGAGCATCGTCTTCACACGGCGGGGGTCACAGGTTCAAGTCCTGTACTGCCCACCATGCGGTAAAACGGAGCGGTAGTTCAGTTGGTTAGAACGCCGGCCTGTCACGCCGGAGGTCACGGGTTCAAGTCCCGTCCGCTTCGCCATTTTACCACAGCAGCTCAGGAAGGAGCGGTAGTTCAGTTGGTTAGAACGCCGGCCTGTCACGCCGGAGGTCACGGGTTCAAGTCCCGTCCGCTTCGCCACAAGTTCGTTGCAAAACGGACTTTTTTTGTTTAAAGTCTGAAGAACGCCCCCGCCGTCCCTTTTCTGAAGGCGGCGAGCCCCTTTAAAGCGCCTGCGCAGCGCTCTTTCCAAGCAAGGAGTTCCCATGTCCAAAATGATTTACATTGCCAGCCTTGCCGCGGACGCGGCTCTTGCCGATGCTTCCGCTGCTCTGCTAGAGGTAGCGCGGACCTTTGCCGTCAAACCAGTCCTTTTCCGCGCTGTACCGGATGCAGAAGCCGTGCGCGAACGTATCTGCAGCGGGAAATGCGGCGAAGTTGCCGACACTGTTCTCACTTCCTACAGCGAAGCATCAAAAGATGCGGATTTCACCATCTGCGAAGGACTTGCACCAGAAACTCGCGGCGAAGCATTTGCTCTCGCTGTTAACATCACACTCGCTGCAGGGCTTGGTGCCCCTGTTCTGCTTGTTTTGAACGGTGCTGGACGCGCATCTTCTTCCGTGGCAGCCGATATCGTTTCCTTCCGCGCCCAACTTGATGAGCAGCGCGTACGCCTTGCCGGCGTGTATCTGTCCGGTATGGACGACGCCTGCGCTTCCATCGCGGCGCAGCTCGGACTGCCTGTGGCGTCAAAGGCCAATGACCTTGCTCAGATAATGGAAGGATGTGAAAGCCATATCACTCCTCGCCTCTTTGAATTCGGACTTATCGAAAAGGCGCGGCGTCATCCTATGCGCATCGTATTGCCCGAAGGCGAGGAAGACCGCCTTATTCTTGCGGCAGACGTCCTTCTGCGCCGGGAAGTTGCAAGGATTATCCTGCTGGGAGATCCAGAAAAGATCCGCGCCCGCGCTGCCGATCTTGGCGCTGATGTTTCTAAGGCAGACATTATCAACCCAGCGGCCGCAGACTTTTTCGAGGACTTCGTCGCGACATATGCCGAGCTACGCGCCAAAAAAGGCATCACGCTGGAACAGGCGCGCGAGCGCATGATCGACGCCACGTACTTTGGCACCATGATGATCTATAAGGGGCTCGCCGACGGCATGGTCTCAGGCGCTGTGAACACCACTGCCCATACTGTACGCCCTGCTCTGGAATTCATAAAGACCAAGCCTGGTGCGTCCATCGTGTCCAGCGCATTTTTCGTCTGCCTCAAGGATCGTGTAAACACCTATGGCGATTGCGCTATCAACCTCGACCCCGATGCTGCGCAGCTCGCGGACATCGCCGTTACCACAGCGGAGACCGCAAGTGCCTTCGGGCTTGAGCCGCGCGTGGCAATGCTCTCCTACTCTACTGGATCATCCGGCAAAGGCCCCAGCGTGGACAAGGTGCGCGAAGCCACCCGCCTGGCAAAGGAAAAGGCCCCGGATATGCTCATCACAGGCCCCATCCAGTATGACGCCGCCGTCGATCCTGCAACAGCCAAGACCAAAATGCCCGGTGATCCTGTTGCCGGTCGCGCTTCCGTGTTCATCGTGCCGGACATCAACACCGGCAACAATCTGTACAAAGCCGTACAGCGTTCAGCGAACGCTGTTGCTATCGGTCCCGTGCTGCAGGGACTGCGCAAGCCCGTAAATGACCTCTCCAGAGGATGTAGCGTGCCGGACATCGTGAACACCGTGGCAATTACAGCGATCCAGGCGCAAGCAGACAAGGGTCTTATCTGAAATTCAGATAATCTCAGTGCTTTTACTATCAGCATCCATCATGCCGCTTTCACTCTGCTTTTGAGGCGGCTTAACAAAACAGAGGATTAGCAATGGTCAAAAAAATTCTTGTCATCAACGGCGGCAGCTCCTCCTTCAAGTACCAGGTATTGGAAAAAGAGACGGAACGCCGCCTCTGCCAGGGTCTTGTGGAAAAAATCGGAGCCGACGGCAGTATGCTCACGCATAAGCGTTTTACCGAAAATGGTGAGACGGAGAAGTTTGAATATCCGGGGAACTACGCAACCCATGCCGACGGCATGGCGAAGGTTGCCGAAGTGCTCATGACGCCTGAACTTGGCGGCGTCATCAACGACAAAGCGGAGATCGTAGTCATCGGCCACCGCGTACTCATGGGAGGGCCTGACTACCAAGAAGCTTTGGTCAACGAGGAAGTGAAGCAAGTAATTCGCGATTATATCCCTCTCGGTCCTCTGCACAACCCTGCCAACCTTACAGGCATAGAAGCCATGGAAAAACTCTTTCCTGGCGTTCCGAACGTCGCCGTATTCGACACTGGTTTCCACGCGACCATGCCTGACTACGCCTATACGTACGCCATACCCAAGGCACTGGCGGAGAAGCACCACATCCGCCGTTACGGCTTCCACGGGACATCACACAGGTTCGTGTCCAAGGCCGGTGCCGCACTGCTCGGCAAAAAGCCTGAAGACGTAAACATCATCGTCTGCCACCTGGGCAACGGCAGCTCTGTCTCTGCCGTGCGGGGCGGCAAGTGCGTCGATACCAGCATGGGGCTTACCCCTTTGCAGGGGCTTGTCATGGGAACGCGCTGCGGCGACATCGACGCTGCCGTCGTTCCCTTTTTGATGAAGACAGAAGGCTTCACCCCGGATGAAATGGATACCCTGATGAACAAGAAATCCGGATTCCTCGGTCTTTGCGGACGCAGTGACAGCCGCGACATCGAAGCTGGCTGCAAGGCTGGTGATGCTGACTGCCAGCTTACATATAAGATGCAGTGCTACTCCGTTAAAAAGTACATCGGCGCCTATATGGCTGCTCTGGGGCACGTTGACCTCATCGCCTTTGCCGGAGGCATTGGCGAGAACGCCGTCTCTGTTCGAGCCGGCATCCTTGCCGGACTGGAAGAATTCGGCATTGAACTCGATCCCGAGCTCAACAAGGAACGCCGTGGCGATCAGCACTTTATCAGCAAGGCTTCTTCCCGCGTTAAGATTGCCGTTATCCCGACTGATGAAGAACTTGAGATCTCCCGCATCTCTGTGCGCATAGCAGAGCAAGGGAAGTAACTTTGGTTATCTGTTAAACGATGAGGCCGCCGCAAGGCGGCTTCATCGTTTAACTCAATGAAAGTTCCCTTGGAAAATGCTGCGCCGCATGCCCCGTAACTTCCATACCTGGCAACATCCACGCACCCTTGCCAAGACCGCCCCCGGGTGCGTATCATCTCTGGACATCGCGTCTTTTCCACTGCTATGATGATGGCGCTGAAGCAAATACCGGAGGGAAGTATGGACTACAGGAAATTTGGCGACACGATCGTGCTCAGGATAGACAGGGGAGAAGAGCTTGTTGCTTCCCTGACCTCTCTGTGCACCAAAGAAAACCTTCGCCTGGGAAGTGTGCAGGGGCTTGGCGCTGCCGACCGCGTTGTCGTGGGGCTGTATGACGTGGGCAGCCGCGAATACCATAAGACGACGCTTGAAGGCCCCATGGAAATCACGTCGCTCACCGGGAACATATCCAGAAAAAACGGCGAACCTTACCTGCACCTCCATATCAATGTCTGCGACCGGCACATGCATGTGCTTGGCGGGCATTTAAATGAATGCCGCATCTCTGCAACTGCTGAAATCCTCATCCGCATCATTGAGGGCGAAGTGGGCAGGCGCCATGATGAAGCAGTGACGGGACTGAACCTCTATCAATTCCAATAAGTGCATCAATAACGCGAATCCCTATATCTTCTCTGGAGGGGATGTGGAAACGTATTCATATGACCAAAACGCCTCTCAGCCATGCCTGGAGCTTTCTTTTGAGCTCGACCGCAGGCTGCTCTCCATTACCGAGATGGAAGCGCTCTCTCCAGGCTACACCTTTGCCTTGACTGGCGACGCGGTGCCGACCGTGGCCATCAAGGTGAATGGCACACTTCTTGCCCGCGGCTGCATTATCGACATGGATGGACACATGGGCGTGCAGGTTACAGAAATGGTGTAAGCTGCATTACGCGTCCCTCATGAGCTTCCTGGCTGCTCCGCAACGAAAATAACGAATTGAAATAGCGCCCATAAATTGCCGGCTAAATGGATGGCAATCCCTGCTATCCTCCTGTATCCTTGTCAATTTTTTTGGGCGGCGCTTTTCCCAAATGCATACATTTGCAGGACACTTGCGGCGTAGTGGGGATTCATGGCTCCATTATACCAAGTGAGGGCACGGGTGTAATCCCCCCCTGAACCCACGATGCATTCCCTGAGGATGTCGCATCCGGCATGGATGCCTTGCTCAATGGTCTTCAGCTCTTCAACTGCGATGCCCAAGGCTTTCAGCCGTTCTCGATGCACAGTGAGGTTCACCTGCATCGGACCGTAATTGCCAACATAGTATGCTGTTTCGATGAACCGCGATTCAACGTGAATCACGGAAGCAACGAGCAGCGGTGGCAGTTTATAATGTCTTGCCCATGCCGTGATGTGTCTGCGGTAGGCTTCAATAACTTCGTCAGGAACGTTTGCATTGGAGCGGCGTATGATGCTGTCAATTCCCTTCCCGTCAAACGAATAGGAATCCTTGTAGTAATTGGCTCCACAGAGCGCTAGCGCGCTTACTGCAGGCAGCCCTGCCTTGGCAAGCCGCGCATGGCGCTGGCGTGCCATCAGGTACTTGTCAACATATTTTTTGGGATGCCGCTGAACATTGCCGGCAGCGCGGGCTGCGTACGCCTCTCCAGGAATGCTTGTCAGCGGGGCGGCGACGGAAAGCATCACCACCATAAACGCTGCCCGCAGCATCGTATCATGCAGGATATGATATCGCATGAGCACTCTATACTACGCCAGCAGCCTTTTCTCAACACTTGCTGATGCCCTGACAATCTACAGCAATGACGATCGGCATATGGATATTTTAAACATAATGTTTTTATATAAATAAATCAAAAAAAACGTGCAAACAGGCATTTCCCTCCCTTTTCTTTTCCGCTGTTTCCCCGTATATTGAGAAAAAAGGCACAGGCGCATACCGTCCTTTGCGCCTACCAGCGCTTCTTTCTCGAGGCGCCGCCGCTCATCAACCAGGAGGCCACAGCGTATGCCGCAGTTGCTTTATGGATTCTGGGATAACGTCGTATA
>JAEEGL016255989.1_pt1 | contig 23467 bp, 21 predicted proteins | sample 9134231 | NCBI WGS metagenome assembly JAEEGL01 (sample SAMN16246548, study PRJNA631951) | gut metagenome | biome: gut microbiome; feature: rumen; material: fiber-attached | host: Bos | place: Iran: Karaj | collected 2018-10
CAAAATACAACTCTGCTGTATAATTATAGATATGGAAAAGAGTAGTGAAATTAAGAAAAGTGGTGGATTAAAACAAAGAACTCAAAAACTCAAAGCCAAATTACTTAGTACCTACTACGGCAATCCTATCAAGGATATGAAGCTTATTGTCATTACCGGCACCACCGGCAAGACCATTGTCGCTCATTATGTTCACGAGATTTTACGTGCCGCCAATCAACAGGTCGCCGTACTCGCTTCAGATCAACCATTTAAAATGGGCATGCTCCACAAATTCCTAAGCGACGCCTGGAAAGCTGGCGCAAATTTTGTTATCGTTACCGCTCCTACTACTACTCTTAAAAATAACATCTTCTACAAGCTCCCTATCGAAGTTGCCGCTATGACCAACTTTGTCACTACCTCTCTCACCGATATGCTCCCAGAAGAATACATCGAAAGCGAATCCACCCTCTTTAGAATGAAACCAGAAAACGTTGTCTTAAACCACGACGATATTAACTATGAATCATTCTCAACCTTCAATGGCAAAAAAGCCACTCTCGACTACGGCCTTACCGGCACCACTGTTAAAGTTCTTAATTCCAAACTTTATAAAAAAGGAACCGAGGCTACTGTCTCCGTAAATTCCGACATCGTCACCCTTGCCACCTTCATTCCAGGCGAAACCAGTGTTTCTTACATGGCCTGCGCCGCTGCCATCGCCCAAGCTCTCGGTCTCTCCACCGACGCCATTATCGACGGCATCGCCAACTACACTCTCGAAGCCCCAGAAGAGAAGAAAACAGCTTAACGACTTACTAAAAATAATCTATAAAAGATTACTTTTTGAAGCATTTGAGTAATACCCGAGAAATAACGAACGAGTTTCCAGTAAATTTTTGAAACTGGTAATTTCAAAAATTTACTGCCGAAACGAGTGAATTATTTCCCGGCGTGTTGCTCAAGCTGAAAAAAGTAACTTTTATAGATTTATTTCTTTAAGGCTTTAAGATATTTTCTTGCCACTTTGATGTCTTCAAAATCATGAGGGCCATCCGCACGTAAGATTGTTTTTTCATGTCCTTTGCCGAGCAGCAAAACCAAATCATCTTTTTTTGCCATCTTAATCGCCATCGCAATCGCTTTTTCGCGATCCATTTCAACAAAGAGATCTTTATCCATCACCTTACCGGCTGCGGTAGCACCTTTCACAAATCCTGCCGCAATTTCATTTGGATCATCATCGCGAGAGTCATCCTCAGTAATAATCACAATATCCGAATTCTTTGCCAAGATCTCACCGCGAATTGGTCTAGTTGATGGATCACGACGCCCCGCACCACCATGCACAGAGATAATGCGGCCCTTATGCCCAGCTACCGATTCATAAACTTTCTCCAGTGCATCTGGAGCATGTGCATAATCTACAATCACCGTAAAATCCTGCCCCTCATCCACAATATTCATACGCCCTTCAACCGATTCGAGCGCATAAATACCTTCCTCGATTTCTTTTTTAGAAAGCCCTAATTTCTCCCCCACACACAAAGCTGCGAGAGAATTATACACATTAAATTCACCTGGAATCTTAGTCTTGATGTTTATATCACCACACGAATAGCTCACACCGGAAACATCCATTTTGATATTCGTAGCCTTCTTGTCACCATTTTTTACACCATATGTGATATATTGACCAGCTGCCAATTCAAATCCAGCTGCATGTTCATCATCGGCATTAATCACGCCAAACTTTGCTTTTTTAAATAGCTTGGCTTTTGCTGCCGCATATCGCTTCATCGTCTTGTGATAATCAAGATGGTCATGAGTAAGATTAGTAAAGACCGCAATCTCAATCGGGATGCCAAGCGTCCTAAACTGTGCCATCGCATGAGAAGTCACCTCAAGGACCAGGAATTCTGCACCAGAATCACGAATCTTACGAATACGGGAGTTTAAAGTCATCGCATCAACTGTAGTCATATGATTAAGTTCTGGTTCCAACTCTGAGACGCCCCAAGCCACCGTTGTCATCAAACCAGTTTTATGGCCAGCATGGTTCAGCATTTTCCAAATCATAAAACAAGTGGAAGTCTTGCCATTCGTACCAGTCACACCAATCACACGTAGCTTCTTACCAGGGAACCTGTAGCGCATCCCCGCCGTCATCGCCTGCCCCATATGGTATGGCAAGACAATTGCATTATAAAGCGGTACTTTTTCAATTATTTCTTTTGCACCCATATTACCTCCCAAGTAATTTAGCGATAGTGTTTCAAAGATTCGATCGGATTCTTGCCAGCAGCCTTAATTGCAGGATAAGCACCAAAGACAATACCTACGGCCATCGAAGTACCAAAGGTAAGAGCCACGATCTGCCAGCTAATGTATGGCGCAAACGGCGTGATAATCGACACGAAGAATGCCAACACGTAGCCAAGAATCATGCCGAGAATACCACCGAGCAAAGAGAGAATCAAAGCTTCAAATAAGAATTGAATCAAAATATTCTTTGATGATGCACCTACGGCCTTGCGAATACCAATCTCGTGCGTACGCTCCGCGACAGACACCAACATAATATTCATTACGCCAATACCGCCAACTACCAGGGAAATACCCGCCACAAGTGTAAGCATACCAGACACAATATCAAACATCGTATTAGCTGGATGGGTAATATCATCGCCATAAGCTACTGAAAAATTCGTATCACCCATCTTGCTCTCAGCAAGTTTGGTCTTGATAGTATCAGCTACCACCCCAAGACTATCAGTATTAGTAGCTTTCACATTAATCTGCTGGATTTGAATCGAACCAGAAATTTGTTCAAGATCACGTGCATTGAGTATCAAAACATTGTCAAAATCAATATTATTAAAGTTGATTGCGTCATCCTCAACTTCAGTGAGTACACCCATTACAATAAAACGCTCACCCATCACATTAAGAGTTTTGCCAACTGGGTTAGTCGTATTAAATAATTGCAAGGAAAGCGTGTGGCCAACGACTGCAATCTTATTCTCATTGGAGTCATCAAGAAACGCACCATAGCGCAATGCCAAAGGCTGAATCTGAATAAAATCATCGTTAGTCCCAAGAATTGGCACCGATTCAAGCTCATTTTCACCTGCCGAAACACGGTTAATTGCCGTAGCAACTGGCGCTACCGCAGAAACATTCTCGATTCCAGCAATCACACTTACATCACTAAGCCTCAAATTGCTCTTCTGGAAAGCATTCGAAGCAGCAAGCTCGTTAATAATATTCGTCACCTGATCCTTCTTTACAGACGGTCTCACTACTACAATATCGGCACCCATCCCCTTAATCTGATCAGAGATAAGTCTAGTGACGCTACCCATCAAAGATAAAATCAAGATAATACTAGCTACGCCAATCGCAATACCGAGACAAGTCAAGAAAGAGCGCGTACGATTCTCGCGAATCGAAGCCTTTGCAAGCTTAAAATGAGTTCTAAATAAAAATGCCATTAGCGCCTCCTTCCACTTTTCTTAGTTCTTTTAGTGCGCATCTCGATTGGTTGCGGCAAATTCTGGTCAGAAACCGTCTTGATATCAGTATCAATCTGACCATCAAGCATATTAATCACACGGGTAGCATAGGTAGTAAGGGAAGGGTTGTGTGTCACCATAATAATAGTATTGCCTTCTTCATGAATCGCCTTAAGCTCCTCCATCACAATATGTGAGCTACGCGAATCAAGGTTGCCAGTTGGCTCATCGGCCAATATAATCTCTGGATCAGAGACAATCGCACGCGCAATTGCTACGCGTTGTTGCTGACCACCGGAAAGCTGAGATGGCAAATAGTACTCACGCTCTTGTAAATGGAACCTACCAAGCGCAGTAGATGCTTGACGAAGTCGCGCCAACTTAGTGTGTCCAGTATAAACAAGCGGAAGGGAAACATTTTCAATAATCGGCAGATCTTCAATTAGATTAAAATTCTGAAAAATAAAACCAATTTTCTTAGCGCGTAGCTTCGCCTTACGGCCGGCAGAAATAGAAGCCACATCTTCGCCATTAAGTTCATATTCGCCAGAGGTAGCCTTATCAAGCAAACCGATAATATTTAGAAGAGTGGTCTTACCACAACCTGAAGGCCCCATTATCATTACGAATTCGCCACGCTTGATCTTTAGATCAAAGTCTTTCAATGCAAAAGACTCGGTATCTCCGTAGCCGTACCTTTTCGTGAGCCCCTTGAGCTCAATTACTGTATTTTCTTCTGCCATTTTTTCCCTTATTTTTTGTCATCAACAAGGAGGCCCATCCTCCCGTTTTCACTCATTATAACACACATTTACCCCTTAATAATTGCAATTTTTCACACACCAATTATGCTTCACAAAATACAGAAAAAATGACAATACTATTGACTATTTTATAGAAATAATGTATAATAATATATGTAGAGTCTTGGAGGACGCTGTTTTTTTATAGACTCTGGTATTTTAACAGGGTAGATTAAAACATCGTCCCCTCCAAGGAAAATCATATTTCTTTTTTAAGGAGGGTCAAACATGTTAAACACAAAGTATGAAGATATCGTCAATGTTAACGATATCGCCACTGGCACGTTCAAACACGAGAATAACGCCATATGCGCAGCTCTGCAGGAGAAAATCAGCACCGCAAATAGCGACGCTAAGAAGGTATTACTTATCGGCATCGATTTTCAGAATGACTTCGTTCTTCCGGACAAGTCACAGGTAGCCGATGGTGCACCTTATGCAACCTTAAGTGTTCCCGGATCAAAGGGAGACATCGAGAGATTTACTCGCTTTATTTATAATAACTGCGACAAGATCACCCGTATCCTCTTATCAGTAGACACACATTATCCGTTCCAGATATTCCACTCAGCAATGTGGAGAGATGAGAATGATGCACCGGTTGCACCCTACACATTAATTACTACAAAGGATCTTGCATCAGGTAAGTATAAGTTTGTAGGCGGTAATCCTAAGAAGGCAGCCGACTGCGTTAAGGCACTTGAAGCCGCAGGCAAAGGTGGAGTATTTATCTGGCCTAATCACTGTATCATCAATAGCTTTGGCTGGAAGATTGAGACAGAATTAAACCAGATGGTAACATTCCATAGCACCGCTCGCAACGTCACTCCCATCATCGCATTTAAGGGCACTGACACTTACAGTGAAATGTACGGCATACTCGAACCCGAGTATAACCCGCACAATATCGTAACAAAACAGATCTTAGATGCTCTTGCGAGCTTTGATCCGTCCAGCGGCGATCTTCAGGATATGAAATGGGATAAGATCATTATTGGTGGTGAGGCAGGCAGTCACTGCTTACTTGAAAGCACCAAGCAGATCTTGAAGCGTTTCGCAGGACATCCTGAAATCATTCAGAGAGTTTATATTCTGGAAGATTGCACCAGTCCGGTTGCAGGTTTTGAACAGCAGATGAAGGATGCCTTCGACGAATTCAAACGCCAGGGTGCCAACATTGTTAAAAGTACAGATCTTATACTTTAATTAGGAGGGGATAATTATGACTGAGACAAATTACGATATCAACGCAACCATCGCTCCCAACATCGACATCGATGAAATTGAGAACGATCATATGTATTTACTTTCAGTACCTAGAGACCGTAGCGGATCCATGGATATCTACACTGGCGAAATGCAGAAATCAATGCAGAATTTCGTTAAGTCAATCCAGGATTCAAAGCAGGATGACGAAATGTTAGTATCGATTACAGACTTTGATAGCCGTATCAACAGTTCTGGTTTCCAGAATGTTGCTGACATTGACACAACCTACAATGCATACGGTTGCACTGCAATGTATGACGCAATTATTGCTGCCTCCCAGCAGCTTGAAGACTACATGGATCAGTTAAACAACTCCGGCGTTCGCACTCGCGGCGCAATGTGTATCTTCAGCGATGGCCAGGACAACAATTCTCAGTATGGAGCAAGCGATGCCGCAAAGGCTATCGAACGCTTATTAAAGAAGGAGATTGTAGTTGCTTTTGTAGCTTTCGGTTCTGATGCTCATGGTATTGCCCAGAAATTAGGTATACCTCAGCAGAATATCATGGAAACCGACGCTTCACCTTCTGAGCTTCGTAAGATTTGGGGCATCATTAGTAAATCAGCAATCAGCTCGTCAAAGAGTGCTGCTGCCGGCGCTAGCCAGAGCAATTTCTTTGACATCTAATTAATCTATCTTGAAATTAGGGCGCCGAACTAACGGCGCCCAGTTTTTTTAGAAAGGAGTGGGCAAGATGGATAAAAAACTCATTAATGTGTCAAAAATCGGCTCCGACCATACTTTCAATGGCGTTAATAAGCAGGATTTTGGCATAGCTTTTCGTAATGTAAAGATTTCACTTGACGGTTGTAGTTCAGGCAAATTCTCTGATATAGGCGTTGGCTTATTCGCTCAAGCCTTATCAAAAAGAGAAGATATTACCGCCGACAACTTCGACAAGATTGTTGACGAAGAAATGCGTCGACTCGTAACTGGCCTTCACTTTAACGACCAGGATTTGTTTGAAAACTTCTGCTTTACTATTATTGCATGTATCGAAACCGATACCGACTTTGTAGTTTTTTCATGTGGAGATGGATATGTTTTTAAAATTACACAGGACGATAAATTAGAAATTCTCGACCTCGATCGAGAATATAATAATTTTCCACCGTACTATGTATATAACTTAATAAAACCCGAGCATCTTTCCGATTATAAAGATGGCGTTGGCTTTATTGTACGTAACTTTCCGAAAGAGAAATACAGCAACATTGGCGTAGGCAGCGATGGCTATCGTTTTACCGAAAACCTCGACAATGCCGAAAGAATCCGCTTTGAAGAGGCACTTATTGCAGGAAAACCTGGCCGCATTGGTCAGATTATCAACCGTAATGCAGTGCTTTTCAAAGACGATATCACAATTGTTCTATAGGGGGTGAATGAATTGGCAATACAAACCACAAAAGCTCAGCTTAAAAAACTAAATAAGTTAGCCGAAGGTGGCGAAGCAATAATTTATTCATATGATCACAATACTGTTTTAAAGATTTTCAAAGATCCTGCAGTATTGCCGATTAAAGAGAAGAAAGTTGCCGCCATGGTCGGGAAAAAATCCAAAAGTGGACTCGCAATCTTACCGATGGACATCGTTACAATCAATGGTAAGTTTATTGGTTATCAGATGCCGATGGTAGCTTGCGGCGAACCACTGCATAGCTTCACGAAAGCCCGTTTTGTACGCGATCATGGTTTTACCAACCTCGACGCACTACAGATAATCGCTCAGCTCAGCCATGCGATTGAAGATATTCACGCTGCTGGTTTCGTAATTGGCGACGTATCCGACAATAATTTTATGGCCTCAGTTGAACCTGGTCATGCCGTTAATCTTATCGATACGGACAGCTGGGGAATCAATGGACTTTCACCTGACGCCTATACCGAAACTTTTACTCCGCCGGAAGCATACAATTCCAGAGGTGGCATGAAGTTAACCGAACAGACCGACAATTTTGGTTTTGCAGTGTTAGCTTTTAATGTTCTCACCAGAATACATCCTTTCGGTGGTAGCTATAAAAAAGATCCCAACATGAATACTGTTGAGCGTATCAAACACAAGTATTCATTACTTGGATCTCACGATATCATCTATAATGACTCGCTTTTCAACTGGTCTTGGATGAATCCGGATCTCCTGGAATCATTCAAGAAAACATTTGAAAGCAGTGAGCGCAAAACTATCACCAGCGAACTGGACGAGCAGCTTAACCATAGCAAGCTCTGCAAGATTCATAAGTTATATTATTATGATCGTTTTACGGATTGTCCGCTTTGTAGTGGAGTAGCCAAACTCAAACAGGTGGCTCAGGTGGCTATTGTTACACCTACAATTACTGGCCCCAAGGTTATTTTGGTATTCTCGAATCCGGATGTTCACATGATGCTGAAAAGCGACACTTACTTCGACACCAAAGGGAATATCGTTTATATTCCTTCTGGCCTGTCACTTCCGAGGCAGAAAAACACCAGAATGCATTTCGCATCGAATGGTCGCTTCCTTGTTTCCATGTTTAATTCAAGATTTACCATCCAGGATACAACTGGAAAGGAAATCTCAAACATCGAACGCATGACCAATTCGTCATATGCAATCGAAGGTGCAAACCTCTTATATGTTGATAATGGTGACGTTTTGCATAAAATGTTACTTTCTTCAGCAGGTCTGCAGGAAGAAGTTTTGTATCAGGCTAGCAATCCCTTGCTCGCCCTTAATGAACGCGGTGAACATTTCGTTATTAATAGATACCAGGATCGTATTATGGCTAGTTATAAAAACAATGATGTCGAACTTATTGGCTCACCCAAAATTACAGAGTACGCCATTAAATTTGACTCAGTCACCAATACTTGGTTCTTCATCTATGAACAGTCAAACGGTTCATTCAGAACTATAGTATTTGGCGAGAATGGTAAAGAATATGACGACACGTCTATTCGTTACAATGCAGCACCCTTATCAAACATTGCCTATTTTAATGGCACAGTTTACGATCCGGGCATTAAGTCATTTACCGGCACCAATCTCAAAAAAGGCGCTAGCAAGACCTTCCAGTACGATATCATCAATGAAACCTGCGCTCTTAAGCGCGACAACACTGGTTTCACGATTATCACCGATACGGAAGTTTACAAAATTGGATAAATCTACCCAACAAAAATCCCCGAACCAAACGGTTCGGGGAATTTTTAATGGAAGGTCATGAATTAAACACTGGCGGAAGCTCGGGATATACATCCTCTCTACTTCCTTAAACACAAAAAAATTGAGAGCAAGCTCTCTTTTTTCGTTTCTGGCGGAAGCGAGAGGATTCGAACCTCCGGTACGGTTGCCCGCACACACGCTTTCCAAGCGTGCTCCTTAAACCACTCGGACACACTTCCGCTTCGCATAATTATAACATATTTAAGATAAAAACCAACAAAAAATAGCGCCGTAGCGCTATTTTCTATTAAAAGTGATCTTCTCCCTCACAATAATCACCCTCTAAACATTCATCTTCAACAACGTCATCTTCTTCTACACCATACACAGGATAAACATACTGATCTGAAGGATCAAGTTCATTCACAAGGGCAGAATACTTAGACAATGTATCTTGATCACCCACCATTACAGAAGCCGTTACAATAGCGCGATAAAGATAAATCTTTTGGAAATTAACCAACTTAGAAGTATCCATCTCAAGAAGAACTTTTTGCACCAAGTTATTAAAGCCACGCTCCTGAAGAATATCGCGCTCTTTCCAGAGTAGTTTCAAAGCTCCATCGGTATTATTCTTATCAAGCTCACCTTGAATCTTCTTCTTAAAATAGCTTAGCAGTTCATCCGTATCCATTTCTGCAGCATCAAGCAACTGCTCGGCTTTTTCTTCAGCCTCATCATTGTCTTGTTCGCTTAACTCGTAGTTAGTCGGATCAACCTTTGAGGCACGCTCAGAATAAATAGTTAATTTATTATCTTCTTCAAAATCAATCGGAGGAACACTGTTATTCTTAATAATAAATACCACTGCCACTGCGGCTGCAGCAACAACAGCAAGACCAACCAAACCAAATATTAATGGCTTTTTGTTACTTTTCTTCTTTTGTCCAAACTGAGACGCAGCTACTGGTTGTACTGGAGCTTGCGAGAAGTGCTGCCCATTACCCACCGGGCCAGGTGCCGGCTGATTAACCGGTTGACTGTTATTTGGATCCATTTTTATACCTCTTATACTTTTATTTAGTATATTCTAAAACTACCAAATTTTCAATATGCGGGGTATGAGGGAAGAAGTTAAAAGTTTTAGCTGCCACTATTTTATAGCCAGCAGCAAGCATTGCTACGTCGCGCGCTTGTGTTGCCGGATTACACGACAAATAAATCACGCGTTTCGGTTTCGTTTCCAATAATTGATTAATTAGCTTCGCGTCGCAACCCGCACGCGGTGGATCCAAAATCACAGTCTGTTCAGGTTCGATATATTGCAATACTTCTTCAGACTTTGCCAAAACCGACTCTACACCATTAAGACCTTCGATATTATTAAGCGATTCTTGCCATGCAGATTTATCACACTCCACCAACTTCAACTCGCATTTACCGCTTTCAAGGTCCTCGCGCGACACCACTGAAAGGCCAATTGTGCCCACACCAGAATACATATCCAATACTTTTCCAGGTAATACATATTTCGAAATTTCTTTAAGAGCCATCTCATATACTGGCAAGTTAATCTGGAAAAATCCATTCGGAGAATAAGAATACTTCCTTCCTAAGATTTCATCATCAAGCTTATTAAATACCGGGTGTGGCTTTCCATTTTCAAACAGTCCACCCTCTACTTTTCCAGCTTGGTTACAACGAAGCAACAATGATTGATACTTGCGCGCTTCATCACCATGAGCATTCAATTCATTAACAATCTCACGGGCCTTAGCAAAAAGTTCTGGTCGCTCGATCGATGAAGAAAAAACCGGAATTTTACAATGCGACCCCCGCATATGAAAAGCCAAATCAATCAAACCAGTCTCATTATTCCAAAACAAAGCGTATTCCATCTTATTGCGATAACCATATTCTTTACCATCACTCACACATTCGGTAGTGAGACTAATTCCATTCTGACGAAACACTTCCGTTACAAGTTCAGACTTTAACTTCAATTCGTCCTCAAAATTCACGATCTGCCATGGCGAAGTCGAAAGATAACATTCATCCTTAGGCTCAACTCTCATTTTGCTCGAATTCTCAATCTTAAGCGCAATCGCCTCAATATAATGAGACTTAGATTTTGTAATCTTATATTCCGTCACAATCTCACCGGGTAGAGCATTCCAAAAGAATCCTTTTTTACCATCCTCAAGCTCACCAAGCGCCTGTCCACCTGGCACCATTTTAGAAATCAATACTCTTCCAGAAACAACAACATTTTTCATGAGACACATTATATCACACCACCCCTATCAAGACCACCTCTACCTCTTTACATTACCTCTATTGTGTGATATAATATATTACATATATGTCATACGAACAAGCTCTCATTGAAAGCGAGAATAGTGCACTCGAAAATCGCGAGTTTGTTTCGAATGTTAATTCTTCGAGATCCGCTAGATTCGCAGGCAGTGGTGTAGCAAAAGGTGTTACCAAAAGCCGCCCTATCATTACTATTATTGGTATTATTGTGCTTGCTATAATAGGTGCTTTAATTGCACAATTTGACGAAGAAATTCCAGCACTCTTTAATGACCTTATTATCGAAGCTACCGATGTTCAAAATGCCGATCATATCGAAAGCTCCAAAATCGTCTTCCAGGAAGCTCTCCAAACCGGCAACATTCCAAACGACACTACCGAACTTCTCAAGGAGAAAGAATACCAAGTTGGCTATCTTGATGACGGTGGTAATTTTATAGAAAACAACAAAAGCGGCAAACCATCCGTTCTTAAGAAAGGTGGCCAGATTATTTCCGCCAACAACTTCATCAGTGAAACCAATAATAATATAGATCTCTATAATGCCTTTAAATACGCCATTTACGACAAAGCCGCCTATTACTACGACGAAGCCGCTCAAAAAGTTTTTGAAGAAATTAATGTTTCCCGCAATCAATTCAAAGACGAAACCACCACTTTCGATTCCGCCATGAATGACAAGCTTAATACCAAAAACATTAGCCTAAACAACGTCGAACGTCACGAAGAAACCAAAGTTGATGAAGATGGTAATGAATACACGGTAATCACTTATGAGAAAAAGGGAACCGATGCCAACACCAAAGCATCTACCGCTGATACACTTATTAGTCAAGTAGTCGAGAAAAACACCGCCCAAACATCCACGCAGGCTACCCTTATGGCTGCTGACGAATTAAAGGTTGCTGACACTATCAGTAAAGAAAATCGCTCAATGTCTTTCTATGCCACATTTATGGAAAACATCAGCAAAATGAAAGCCGGCGAAGGTACCAATTCCAGAATTAATGAGACTATGACTCTCCTTCATAATGAAACTATCACTCAGGTCCTTGATGTAAAAACTGGCCAAATGGTTGACGTTAAAGGTTCACCAGTAGAATCCCCAAGTCTTAATGCAATTCTCATGGGCAAAAAAATCGACATCAATCAAACTGCCGGCTATTCATCCGACCGTATCCTTACCACTACAAAGAATAATCTTAATCTAGCTCAGGCCAGCAATAATCCATCATCAAACAGCGACATTATTAACTCTACCGTAACCTCCGTCAAGCAAAACTTTAGTAGCATTGGTCGTCTTATTCAAAGTGGCACCGAACTTGCTACCTCCGCAGTTTTAGCACCTCTCACCCCGACGATTTCTAGCTCACTTATTAAAAGTTCACTCGAAAATATGAATGGTATCGCCGCTGGTGAATTCCTCGTTGAAGGCGCAGTTAACCTCAGCCGCAAACTTGCGGTCCAGGGTAGTGGAGCTACCGCCGGTGACTCACAAGCTATTATTGCCTATCAAAAACTCAATAATCAAATTCTCGCCATGGATGCCGCCGCCGATCGCCTTAATCGCAGCCCGTTTGATATCACATCCAAAAATACCTTCCTTGGCTCTATCGTCTACAAATTTGCAACCATGATGAGTACTTCATCTATTTTCTCAGGCATCAAAACCCTCTCCACTCTCGCCGGTAACTCCATTCTCGCTCTATTCCCAACCGCCCACGCCGCCGAAGAGGCTAATGGCTACCTCTCCACTTTTGGTCAATGTGAAACCTACGCCACTATTGGCGCAGTTGGCACCGCTCAATGTTCCCAGATTGCTACCTTCGACACTTCAACCTTAGATAACCTGTATAATAATCAAGAATATCTAACCTTCGTAGAAGAAAACACAATTCTAAAAAATGGTAAACGTGAAGTCAAAGAGGACTCCTTCCTTGCAAAGTTCATTGATTATAATAACGCTCGCAAATCTCCGCTTGGCACCACGGATGGTGGAATCCTAAAAGCACTCAACTCTGGAATACTCGACTACATTCCATTTATCTCAGACATCAAAAATCTCATCGATCTCTTTAGAAATGCCTCAGAAGACGATCTTCGTATTGCTACAGGCGCCGCCTTTGTAAATTCATCAAGCAATCCAGACTGGCAAAAATACAAATATGCCCAACGTTATGTTTCAATGTCTCGTGCCATTAATGCTATGCGTCAATTCAGTAGCGATCCAACCGCCTACAACAATATTGAACTTCACGAGGGAACCGACAACCCAATTTTTGCCTATATGTATCGCAATGACACTACGGAAGAAGACACTTCAACCGCTATCGCATCTATAGGAGGCGTCAATGAAAATTAAGCGTATCATAATCCTAATTTTTAGTCTCTTAATTATTCCAGCATCCCTCGTCGGCTCTACTTTTGCACTTACAGCAGAAGAATTAAAGGATATCGAGCTTAATAAATCCTATTTTTACAACCCAAACGGCTCATTATCATCAAGTTACGGTAGTTATGATTTTGACTGTATTTCAAATGCTAATTATCGCGGCGATATAGTTTGGAGCGAAAGTGAACTAGAAGCCATTTCTAATAATCGTCCGTTCTACGAAGCCGCCGCTAGTGAATATAATATTCCGTGGCAAATCATAGCAGTTATTCATTACCAAGAACATAGCCTCCTTCGTAGTAACCCAAGCAACGGTGAAGGTATTTACCAACTCACCACCTATACCAATCAAGGCACCAATGAAAACCGTTTTGAGCCAACTTCTGACGCCGTCCCAGATGATGAGTTTATGCGTCAAACCAATATTGCCGCAAGACTAATTAGTGAAAACTATGCTCGTGGTCTAGATTTAAACACCCCAGAGGGAATTAAGCGTCTATTTTTTAATTACAATGGAACCTCCCAAAAATATAAAGATAAAGCAATCGCTCTTGGTTTAGATCCAGAAAACGGTGAAGGTTCACCATATGTTATGAATCGCTATGACGAACAACGTGATCCATTAAGTAGCAATATGAATCCCGCTTGGCGCGGAATCTTTGTAGGTAATGGTGTTTATGACGAAACCAAAATTACCACCCGTTTTGGTGCCTACATCCACTATATTACCTTAGCTGGCTCAGATAATTGCTCTGTCGCTACTGGTAATACTATTGCAGACACCGCCCTTCAAATTAGCAAACACAACGACACGAATAGCCGCTATGGTGATACTACGCCATCCGCAGCCTATGTCGCCGCTATGAAAGCAGTCGGAAGCTTCCTAAAACCAAACGGCATCCAGCCAGAAGGAGCAAGCTGTGATCAATTCGTCGGTACAGTCTTACGTTATTCTGGTGCCGACCCAAACTTCCCAATTTTTGGACCACTCGTCCAAAAAGCCCATATGGATAGTCATCCAGAAATGTATCAAAAAGTAGCCCACAACTACGATGTGAATAATCTCCGTGATGGCGACATCCTTGTTGCCGGTGATGAAGCTTGGCGCCATATTTTAGTCTATGTTCATGTCGACGGCAAACCTGGTCAAGCCGCCGCCTCTTATGGCAACCGCACCGGCCACAACTTCACCGGTATCGGCTTCCGTGAAAACGGCCGCGAATACACCGTCTATCGCAGAATTAATTTATAAATCACTTAAAAATATCGTAAAATAAAAACAAAGGAAACAAATGCAGCAGGAAAAAAGAATCGATCAAAAAAAGCTATTCATTATCGGTGGAATAGTTATTTTTATTATTCTATTATTTATCACTATAAAAGTAGTCGACAGCCGAATAAATGATGCTAAGATAAGTCTATTAATAGCACCAAAATCAGCCTCAGTTAAGATTGACGACTCTTCATATCCTACAAGTGGAGATTTCAAAATTTCATCCGGCAAACATACCATCACAATCTCTAAAGAAGGTTTTTCTACAATCACCGAAACCATTAATCTCACAACAGGGCAAACCTATAATTATTTTAATTATCTCGTATATCCAGATGGATCTATGGAATGGTATAGTAGCCATGAGGATGATTCCTACCTACTTGAAGCAATTATTCCAGAGATTGAGATGAAAAATAGTAACGCAATTATCGCAAAATACCCACTACTCGCCTACCTCCCAATCAATATAGATGAATACTCTAGTACTTTTTCAGAGCATACAAAATATAGTATTTCATATAAAATCAATATCGATAACACCCCTACTATTCTTATTACCGATTATACTGGAGGTAAAAAGGAAGAGGCATACAAAAAAATCCAATCATTAGGCTGTAATCCAGACGACTATTTTATTCTTTACGAAGATAAATCTGAACCGGATGGATGGGGAAAAGCCTCAGACGATTAAAAAGCATAATCGTAATACATTAAGATATAGTATACTTATATTATGAAGAAGTCATACTATTCTTTATGCTTAATTCTTTTCTTTAGTTTTTTATTCGTAGGCTTGTTTGCTCCTGTAGTTGTTGCATTAAATTTTCCATCGGGCAAAGAAGATCTTTATATTCAAAACAATATTCTTTTTTATGAACCAGGAGAAGAAACTCGTAATTTAAGTGGCGGATATGGATATAGTTATACCTATGGTTCGTATTACGGGTGCGGTGAAGGAACAGGAAACAAAAACTATAAAGGGGACACTGTATGGAGTAATAGTGATCTAAACCTTATTACTCAAAACCGCCCATTCTACGAAGCGGCTGCTAACGAATACAGTATCCCGTGGCAAATTATAGCTGTAATTCATTATCAAGAACACAGCCTAAAACGCACTAATCCAAGTAATGGTGAAGGGATTTATCAGTTAACCTCGTATACAAATAAAGGCACCAATGAAAATCGTTTTGAGCCAACCAATACAGCCGTCTCAGATGACGAATTTATGCGTCAAACTAAACTAGCTGCAAAACTTATTAAGGAAAACTATGCAAAAGGCTTAGATTTATCCACCTCAGACGGGGTTAAGCGCCTTTTCTTTAACTATAATGGCCATGGTGGAGAATATTATAAAAATAAAGCTATTGCGCTTGGTTTAAATCCAGAAAATGGTGAAGGTTCACCATATGTTATGAATCGCTACGATGCACAGCGCGACCCTACGAGTAGTAGCATGAACCCAGCCTGGCGAGGTATCTTTGTCGGTAATGGTGTTTATGATGCAACTAAAACTGATAGTAGGTTCGGTGCGTATGTTAATTTTATGGCTCTTGTTGGTATTTATAGTACAAATCAAACCGTATCATCCGAGTCTTCATCCACATCATATTCAGGTAGTAATGTTATTGCAAAAAGAGCTATAGAAATTAGTAAATCTGGTTATAACTCAGGTGACACCACCCCAACAGCAGCCTACGTCCAAGCATTAAAAGCTGCAGGGACATATTCAATTGAGTCAGTAGATAGCCCTGGAGCCTCATGTGATGTCTTCGTAGCAACAGTATTAAGAACAACCATAGATAAAAACTTCCCAAAATCAAGTGGTGGATCAGAACAATATCAAAGAAAATATTTAGCAAGTCACCCAGAACTCTATCAACGTATCTATCCAAATGGGAATATTGGTGTTCTTAGAGATGGTGATATTATGGTTACCGGAGATGACGATCATCGCCATATTCAGATTTTTATAACCCTTAACGGTCAAGCAGGGTTAGCATCAGCTTCCCATAATAACCGCACTGGACAGCACTGGGCTCCAGCATCTAGTATTCTCAATATCACAATGGGAACTACCTATTATACATATGATGTATATAGATATATTGGGGATGGAGTAGGTCAAGGAATTAGTCTAGGTTCAGGACAGCCATGCACACCAACCACCCAGTCACCAACCACCGCCAGCGCAGCCCCACAAGATTCATCTCCATACCCATTAGATAACGTAGTACTTACAACTCCAAAAGTTAACTACACAGAATCCGATTTTAAATCAAATAGTGATAAAATCGCCTGCCCACAAAATACAAAAACTGTTGGCACATACAATAATGGCCACTACAATCAACAACAAATCGCCGTAAGGCTCTGTGAAGTACCAACTATCAAGTATTCTGGTAGAAAATACACTGGTAAGGAGCAACAAAATGGACACGCTATCGCAAACTCTTTAGCTGCAGAAGCATTTTATGCCTTTGCGGCAGATTATAAGACTATAACCGGTAAAGAAATAGTTGTAACCCAAAGCTTCCGCACTTACGAATTCCAAGACAATATGTATAAATGCGTCCATGGCACCCTTTCAAATAGTGACTTCAAGAAAATATATGGTATTACCGATAGTGATTATGATTGTCAGGATAGCTTTAAAGGCCCAGCACAGGCCGGAAACTCAAAACATGAAGCTGGATTAGCAATGGATCTAAAATTGACTTCCTTATTTAATATAGAAAGCTACGATAGTTACGGATATGATCCTAATACATGTAAGACCGGCGCATTTACAAGCTCAAGCAAAACCGACACCGGAAGCACCTGGAACGGAAAGAGTCGTTGGACACTTAAGGGAATGGAATTATTCTGTGAATTACTTCCTAAATATGGCCTAAAGTTCACCGTTGCAAGCGAGCCTTGGCATATTCAATATGTAGGACAATACTAATTATTCACCAGTACTCGTAATAATTACTTGATTATCCTTAAAATTCGTCACTAGGCATTTTTGGCGCTTCTTATCTAGCTCAGAAAATACATCATCAAGCAAAATCACTGGCTTCTTATGTGTTTTTTGATAGATTAAATCCGCCTCAATAAATTTTAATGCCAAAATAATCGAGCGTGTCTCACCCCTAGAAGCTGAACCGTCCGCAACCTCACCATTAAACATAAACACAAAATCGTCTCTATGCACCCCAAAACTCGTGTGCCCAAGATAAATATCCTTTTGTGCATTCTTATCCAAAATCGCCAAATATTTAGCTTCACTAATCTTATTACCTTCGTTAGTGTTTTCACCAACCTCAGAACTACTAATTACACCATCATTATTTCTATCACTACTTCTAGATAACCCAGCATATACCCCCTCAAGCCTCAACTTCACCACATCTTCATTTTCCGCAATCGATCTATAAATATCCGTAATCTTTTCATTGATCTCCCCCACAAATCGATCGCGATACTCTTCAATTAGGGAACCATACTTTGCAAGTAGTAAATTCCAAGAAAACAAGCTCTCCGGCGTTACATATTCACTTTTAAGTAGCTCATTTCGCTGTTTTAAGGCCTTTTCGTAGCGTAAAATCGCATTACTATACCCCTCATCAAATTGCCCAAACACTTTATCAAAATAATCACGTCGCCTTGTTGGGGAAGAGGAAATTAAATTAAGATCAGAAGGCAAAAATAACACCACTGGGTACTTATTTTTCTTCGGTAACCTCTTATTTTTCTTGTCTAAAATTAAGAAATTTTTATCTTTACCATCAAAAGTAGAAACCACTACAGAACCATCGCAATACTCAAGCTCCACCCTATAATACTCGGCACCCCTCTTCAAAATCTCCGCATCCACCGCACGAAAACTTTTCCCCCTAAGTAAACAATAGATCGCCTCCAAAATCGAAGTTTTCCCCCAACCATTTTCACCAAGAATAAGTGTCGTATCTAGGTTACAGTCTAGTTTATACTCGGAATGATTCCGAAAGTTCGTAAGTTTTACCGACTTAATAATCATCTTTTACACACCTATTCTTAGCAACCTAAAAATTTTTAAGAGTTGAGCGGCATCACGATATGTGTATAATTTTTATTCTTCTTATTCTCGAGCACTACTGGCGCAATTCTATCTGCAAAATTAAACACAATTTCATTTTCCTCAAGAGCATTCAAGGCATCAATTAAAAATCTAGAATTAAGAGTGATCTTTCCATTTTTATCCACATCTGTTTCAATCTCAGAATCATTTTCACCAAACTCATTCGCCACCGATTTAACAGAGAAAACACCATTTTCGTGAGCCTCACAAATAATTGATCCACCTACACCCTTAGCGAAGAGAGCGGCCAGCTTTACTACGCGCATCAACTCATCACGTTTAAGGGTTACTATAATATCATTATCCTTTGGAATTAGCTTTCTGTAATCAGGGAAGCTTGCATCGATTAGCTTGGAAATAATCTCTACCTCACCAAGTCTAAATCTTACTAAATCATCAGAGAAGGAGATTTCCACCTCATCCATATCATCCGAAATAGATCGCATCACCTCTTGAAGGGAATTAGTTGGTACAATAGCAGACACTTCACTTTCCACTTTATTAACCAACTTCCTCTCCGCCAATCTATAACCATCGGTTGCAGCGATTGCAAGTTCACCATCAATCGTATTGAAGCAAACACCAGTAAGGGCTGGACGAGTAAGGTCATTCGAACTGGCAATTATTACTTGATTGACTGCAGCTTTAAAATCATCTACGGATAGCTTAAACATCACCGCATCACCTTCATTGATTTCTGGAAGTTCAGGAAAATCATCGGCAAGAGTACCATTGACCATGGAAGTATATTTACCAGCACTAATAGTTACCTTAGTATCATTAGCTGATACCTTAATTACTTCACCTCTTGGAAGATTAGAGACAAACTCAGCCAGAAGTTTAGCTGGAACTGTTACTACACCGTCTTTAGCATTTGATACTGGTAAGTAATCTACTACTGCCATATCAAGATTAGTGGTGGTGAGTGATACCTTCTTCTCATCAACTCTTATAAGTACATTATTAAGTACAGGTAATGTAGACCTATTACCAGCTACACGACTTACAGTATTTAATGCCTTTGAGAGTTTTTCTTGTGTAACTTCAATTTCCATTTAACTTCCTTTCTATAAATTTATTTAATAGTTGTAGTAATAGGCTATGTGGAAAACGTGGAAAACCCCACATTTAACAGAGAAAAATAACTTGTTTAAAACCACGTGGAAACTTGTGGCAAAACTTTGCGAAAAACTCGATTTATCCACCACTTTTTGTGTGAACAAATTTTTTCCACTTTTTTGTCCACAAATTTTGCGCAAACTTTTTAGCAGACTTTTCCACAAGTTTTCCACATTATCCATAGATCTTCTCCTTAATCTCCTCAACCTGATCACGGAGATCAAATTTGAGTTTAATATCTGATTCTATCTTTTTAATACCATGCATAACAGTAGTGTGATCCTTAACACCTACTTCGCTTGCAATTTTAGGAGTACTCATATTAAGTTCCTTAGATAGTAAGAACATAGCTACTTGTCTTGCTGTTTTTATATTAGCAACCCGGCTTTTACCACACATCTCCTTAACTGTGAGCTGATAATATTTAGCAACCTTCTCGATAATCTGTTTAGCTGAGACGGAGCGCATTTTTCCACTAGTTTTATTAATGCTGGCCGCACCGTTATTAATAAGTTCCAGTGGTGTAACACCGCGAATCTCGGACATTAATAGAATTCTCGAAAGCTCACCCTCAAGGTCACGAATATTAGTATTAACATTCTCAGCGATATACTCAATTGCTTCCGGCTCGATATCTCTTCCTTCTATCTCTGCCTTAGCTTTAAGAATAGCGCACTTATCCTCAAACTTAGGAAGTTGAAGATCGAATGCACCCGCCCAAGTAAGCCTGGAGGCGAGACGTTCATCTACGGATTTAATCTGGCTAGGAAGCCTATCTGAGGTAACAATAATTTGCTTATTAAGTTGATAAAGATCATTAAAGATATTAAAGAACTCCTCCTGACTTTTCTCCTTACCGACGATTTGTTGAAAATCATCAATAATCAATACGTCGAGCTTCTGGAACTTCTTACTAAACTCTTTACCTTTACCAGCCTGAATTGAATTAATGAAGTCTGAATAGAAATGAGAGATCGGGGTATACAGAATCTTGAAATCTGGATTCCTTTTCAAAAGTTCATTTCCAATTGCGTGAATAAGGTGAGTTTTACCAAGACCAGGTCCACCATAAAGGAAGAATGGATTATAACGGGTACCAGGCGCATCTACAATACACTTAGCTGCACCAACCGCCAAATCATTATTGGAGCCGATTACAAAATTATCAAAGGTGTATCTAGAATTGAGTCCATTCGAAACCGAATCAGTACTGGTTTTTGTAAACTTAGGCTTTTTCTCGTCTATCGAAGTCTTCTTAACAATATCATTAATAGAAACCTCACGAGGTTTATTGCGTACTTTGCTTTGAGTTTGTACTACACAACTAATATCCTTAGCTTCAACACCATTATTCTTTAAGGCCTCAGAGATCTCCTTATAGTAACGTACACAGAGTTGCTTTACGAAGAATGGGTTCTTTACTCCAATTACCACCTTACCGTCTTCATTAGAAACTAGGCAGGTATCTTTAAACCAGGTCACAAAAACATCGCTCTTAAATTTTTGCTCAAGCTCAGCTAATACGTTTTTCCAAACGTCGTACATCTGGTTTAGACCTCCTTCTTGCTCTCTATTATAACACCTAGTTCAGACTTTTCCACAGGTTTTTCTCTATAAAATTTATTGTATAATAATAGTCCATTTTTATAGGGGTAAGTTTTCCACAGGATAGACCATACCCCTAAAAAAGTGTGGAAAACTGGTTGAAAATTGTGGAAAAATGCGGTATACTATAACAAGATTTTGAAACAAATTAAAATTTAAGGAATAATATGCCAAAACGCACATATCAGCCACATAAGCGCCAACGCAAAGTTGAGCATGGCTTCATGAAGCGCAATTCTACTAAGAATGGTCGCAAGGTGCTCGCAGCTCGCCGCCTCAAAGGCCGCGCTCGTTTGACCGCCTAATCGAGAAACCGAAAGCCAAGCGTTTTCGGTTTTTTCGTGTCCCAGACTAGTTACTGGGGCGAAAATATGATATCTATATAATATATTATGTTAAACAAGAAATACCGTTTTCACTCCCGTGGCGGAGTGCGCTATGTCTATCAAAAAGGGAAGACTATCCGCACCGCCAAAATGTCTCTAGTTTTTACCCCAAATACCAAAGGTTTTACTAGGATTGCCGTTGTTGTTTCAAAAAAGGTGAATAAGACTGCAATTGGTCGCAATTGTATGCGCCGCCGTGTCTACGAAATCTTACGCAAAAACTTCTCTCTCATTCCACCAAAAACCGACTATATCTTCGTCGTCTACTCTCGAGACGTGCTAACCATGCCTTTCACCGAACTCGAGAAGATCCTCGGTGGTTTAGTAGCCGAATCTAAAACTCATATCTAGTAAACCACCTTAAGATATGATATGATTAAGGGAATGAAAAGCAGTATCAAGAAATATATTATTTTGGGGGTTCTTGTCGGCATTATAGCTGGCTCAATTGCGGCTGGTGGTCTATTTCAATTTATTGATATTATTGTAGTCCGCCCAATCGTAAATATACTATTCTTAATCTATAACCTAGTCCGTGATTTTGGTCTTGCGATTATTATCTTTACAATCCTTGTAAAGCTCGCAATGCTCCCACTTACCAAGAAGCAACTTCACCAAACCAAACTCATGCGCAAGATTCAACCAGAACTTGCTGAGATTAAGAAGCGCTGTAATGGTAACCGCCAACTTGAATCTCTTCAAACTATGGATCTCTATAAGAGATACAATGTAAAACCATTTGCTTCTATTCTTACTCTTATTATTCAACTACCTATCTTTATTGCGATTTTCTCTGCAATTCGCGTAGTTGCAACTCCACTTCCTACCGATAATCTCTTCAACCGCGCTTACGACTTTATCGCTTGGGATGGCTCCATGATTCAAGAGATTGAGGGGAAGCAAAGAATTTATCTTGATAAGGTTTCCGCTTACCAGGAGAAATATAAGGATAATATTAAAGAAGCTCCAGAAGATGAAGCTAAAGAGGTTCAAGCTAGCTATGATTTTCACCCACAACTCTTTGGCGTGATTAATCTTGAAGCAAAAGCATCCGATGTTTTCTCAGATAAACGCTCGTGGAGTGCTGGATTTATCCTTCTATGTGCAATTGTAGCTGCGGTCTTCCAATATATTATGACTCGTCAGCAAATGTCCTCTGGTAAATCTGAGAAGAAAAAGAGTTTCCGCGCACTCTTTAAGGATGCTGCCGCAGGAAAGGAAATTGAAACCTCCGAGATTAATCAGGCTACAACTAGTCAAATGTCTGCCATGATGCCAATTATGATGTTCTTCATCATGTTTAACCTTCATGGCGCCTTGGCATTCTACTACTTCTTGAGTAATATGATTACTATCTTCCAACAGAAGATCGTCTTAAAGAAAGCCTTTGATACGATGGATAACATCGCCGACAAAGCTGTTTTGAAAGAACTTAAAGGCATTAAAGAAGCCGAAATTATTGAAAACAAAAAAACCGGAACAAAAATAACTAGAATCTCCGCCAGTGATAATAAAAAGAAAAGGAGATAATTATCATGAATAAAGACGAATCAATC
>JAEEGL010850800.1_pt1 | contig 23466 bp, 28 predicted proteins | sample 9134231 | NCBI WGS metagenome assembly JAEEGL01 (sample SAMN16246548, study PRJNA631951) | gut metagenome | biome: gut microbiome; feature: rumen; material: fiber-attached | host: Bos | place: Iran: Karaj | collected 2018-10
CTTAACAGAAGCTGCTTTTAAACCACCAGGATAACCTGTATGGTGATAATAGATTTTATCTGTTTCTTTGTTACCTGAAACCAACACTTTTTCTGCGTTAATAACGATTACAAAATCACCGGTATCAACATTCGGAGTGTATTCAGGTTTGTTTTTACCTCTCAAAATGTTTGCAACACGTGTAGCCAGGCGGCCTAAAATTTCGCCTTCAGCATCGATTACATACCATTTTCTTTCTACTTCAAGAGGTTTTGCTGAATATGTTTTATTCATTGTATTTCTCCATTTAGTATTAATATTTTACTTCTACAAGAGTCAATCCGTAGGGACTGACTGTTTGACCAGCCTTACGGCGGTCTTTTGCCTCCAAAACATCTTTCATATGTTCTTCCGGCAAATTATGTCCTTCTATTTCAAGAAGGGTACCGACTATAGTTCTCACCATGTTATAAAGGAATCTGTTCCCCTCTATATGAATAACAACTCTGTCGCCTTGTCTTTCGACTTCAGCTCTGGTTAAAGTACAAACTTTGCTTGGGTTTAGCGTTCCGGAGCTTTTAAAACTTGAAAAGTCGTGTTCTCCCAATAAATAATTGAGTGATTTCTGCATTCTCTCAATATTTACCCCAAATTTTACTCTGGGAATATCTCCGTCAAAAGCCTGTTTGTAGCGTCTGTTTATAAATTCATATCTATAATATCGACTCTTTGCGGACTTTTGAGCATGAAATCTGTCGGGAACAACTCTCAAGTTATTAACCGATATATCATCAGGAAGGATTTCATTTATGTGATAGATAAAATCTGAAGCAACAATATTTTTATCCGTATCAAAATGAATAACCTGACCAATAGCATTTACACCTTTATCGGTTCTTCCGGAGAAGATTGTTTTAACCTGTCGGTTTTTATGTTTGCCTAAACCGCCCGTACAATCAGAGATTGTTTCGTTCCCTTCACTATCGTTCCGGTCACAATGGCAGTCCCGCAGTGTTTCGTCCTCCAATGTCTTTGACTCCTCAAAGTCTTTTCGGATTTCACACCGTTTATAGCTTTTTATCAACGTGCTGATAGCTTTCTCTATTTCGCCCTGTATAGTTGGTTCATCAATCGGCTCATCACCGTTAAACTGTATCTGGCTTCCCGCATAGTTTTTACCCCTATACTGAACGTCAAGAGCGTATCTCATTTATTATACCAATTGGATAAGTGCCATTTCCGAAGCATCTCCACGTCTGGGCGGTAATCTGTAGATTCTTGTATATCCGCCTTTTCTTGAAGAGTATTTAGGTCCAAGTATGCTGAACAATCTTCTTAGAACTGTTTGTTTAGCAAGCTTTTTGCCTTCTTGCGCTTCGTCAAAAACTTCGCCTGTTGCAGTATCAATTAACTTTCCGATTTCTTTATCAAAGATATATCTTCCTGCTAATCTTCTTGAATTCAAGTCACCTTTTTTTGCCATTGTGATAAGATTTTCGGCATACGGTTGAAGAGCCTTTGCTCTTGCCATTGTTGTTTCAATCTCATCATATGTCAAAAGTTCGGTAGCCAATGAACGCAACAGAGCCTTTCTTTGATCCGGTGCTTTACCAAGCGTATGTTGTTTTGTTTGGTGTCTCATTTGTCTATTCCTTTTTTACTTTAACTATTTCTATTTCAGTTTATGTGTTATTCTGCGATAGCTTCTTCTGATTCTGATTCAACAATATCGTCAACTCCTTCAGGATTTGGAGCTAAATCCAATCCAAAGTGGTGAAGCCTTTCGATAACTTCATCAGAAGATTTTTTACCGAAGTTCTTTATGTTGAGCAAGTCATGTTCTGATTTCTTTAATAATTCTGCCATTGAATTTATGCTTGCTCTTTTTAAACAATTGTAAGCTCTTACTGAAAGTTCCAACTCGTCAATTGTTATTGAAGGTTCATCTGTATCTTGAACATTTTCAACTTGTTCTTCGTGATTTTCAACTACAGTTTCAACTTCTCTGTGAACTACATGTCCGGAAATCGAAGCTATTTGTACAAAATGTTCAATTAATAATTCAGCAGCCTGTGATAATGCTGTTGTTACATCAACTGTTCCGTTAGACCATATTTCAAGTGTAAGTTTGTCAAAGTCAATGCTATCACCTACACGTGTATTTTCAACCTCGTAACTTACTCTTTTTATAGGCATAAAAGTTGCATCTATAGGCAACATATCAATAGCAGAGCCTGCTTTTGTGTTTCTTGGAACATCATTTGCAACATAACCTTTGCCCTTTTCAACAATAATATCAGCATGGAAAGAACCGCCTTCTGCAATTGTACAAATCAACCAATCAGGATTAACAACTTTAACACCTGACGGCAATTGTATATCACTTGCTAATACCGGCCCCGGTTTGTCTACATCTATTCTTAAATGCTGAGGTTCAGATGAATCCATTTTTACGGATAAGCCTTTCAAATTCAGCATTACGTCAATGACGTCTTCCAATACACCCGGAATTGCAGTGTATTCATGAGTAATACCTTCAATTCTGCAAGAAGTTACAGCTGTACCTTCCAAGCTTGAAAGCAATACACGTCTTAATGCATTACCGATAGTTGTTCCAAATCCTCTTTCAAGGGGCTCTATAGTAAATTTACCGTATTGTGAGCCGTCAGAACCGGCCATCGTATTAACAGTTTTAATTTTTAATTCCATATTTTTCTCTCCTATCAGCCTATTTTGAGTAGTACTCTATAACAAGTTGTTCTTTAAAGTCAGGATCCATTTCGTCTCTTTGAGGAACTCTTTCATAAGTAATCTTCAAAGCATCTTTATCAACAGTTAACCAAGATGGTGCCAATGATAAATCAAGCAAACTCATAACTGTCTTTAAATAATCACCGCTTTTTGCTTTTACGGTAATTACATCACCTGCATTTACTAAATATGATGGAATATCTACTTTTCTGCCGTTAACCAATACATGACCATGGTTAACAATCTGTCTTGATTGCTTACGTGTAACACCAAAACCTGCTCTATACAATATATTATCAAGTCTTGATTCAAGAAGTTGGAGCAAAATCGTACCTGTAACGCCTTTTCTTCTTGCTGCTTCCTGGTAATATCTGATAAACTGTTTTTCGCTTACTAAATAAGTTAATCTGATTTTTTGTTTTTCATTTAAGTGGATTGCATATTCAGAAAGTTTTTTTCTGACTGCGCCATGCTGTCCTGAAGCGGTTTGACGCATTGAGCTTGTCAGCTTTCTGTTTGATAAGTCTTTTACGCCATAATTGCGGTAAAGCTTATTACTCGGTCCTGTGTATCTTGCCATAATTTTCTCCTTTTCTTTTGCCGGGCATCTATGGTTTACTCTTTTGGCGAAGTGTAAGCCCCGACATTTGTACTAACAATATCGTATATTAAACACGACGCTTTTTAGGAGGTCTGCACCCGTTATGCGGAATAGGTGTAACATCCTTGATTAATGTAATTTCGAGTCCTGCAGCCTGAATAGCTCTTATTGCTGTTTCACGGCCTGAACCCGGGCCTTTGATGTAAACTTCAACTTTTTTCATGCCTTGGTCAATTGATTTTTTAGCAACCAATTCTGCTGCAGATTGTGCTGCAAACGGAGTTCCTTTTCTTGCTCCTTTGAAACCTGTAGCACCTGCTGTAGCCCAAGCAATAGCATTACCCTGCATGTCTGTAGAAGTTACAATTGTATTGTTAAAAGTTGATTGTATATGAACAACTCCTTGCAATACATTTTTCTTTTCTTTTTTCTTTGTAGTTTTTGGTCTTGCCATTTTTTTGTTCCTTATAATTAATTACTATTTATATTTTTGTCAAATTAATAAGGCATTAAGATAATAAGGTTTTATTGTTTTGTATATTTTGACATCCGAACAATTCTTACCTATTGCCTTATTGCCCTAATGTCCTATTGCCTTTTACTATTTTTTCTTACCTGCAATAGCTACCTTTTTGCCTCTGCGGGTTCTTGCATTTGTTTTTGTTCTTTGACCTCTGCAAGGAAGAGATTTTTTGTGTCTCATACCCCTGTAAGAGTTGATTTCCTGCAGACGCTTGATATTTACTGCAACTTCACGTCTGAGGTCACCTTCAATATGATACTCTGACAATGCATTACGCAATTCTTTAATATCATTTTCCGTTAAATCATCTGTTCTCAAGTCAGGAGAAATTCCTGTTACTTCAAGAATCTTTTTTGCTCTTGCCGGTCCTATACCATAGATATAGGTAAGAGCTACTTCTAATCTTTTGTTACGAGGTAAATCTACCCCTACTAATCTTGCCATGTTTCTTTTCCTTCTTTTATTTCTTTATACTGTTTTTCTAATTCTTTTTGCGTATAATTTTCTAATTCATATTTTTGAAACCAATTTAAAAAGATTCCATAAATTTTACGCAATCCAAGCAATAAATGCATGATTTATCCTTGTCTTTGTTTATGTTTAGGATTTTCACAAATTACAGCAACTCTGCCTTTTCTTTTGATAACCTTGCATTTGTCACACATAGGTTTTACTGAACTTCTTGTTTTCATTTTCTTTTTCCTTTATATCTTTAATACTACTTTAATCTGAAAGTTATTCTGCCCTTTGTTAAATCATAAGGCGTCATTTCGACTTTTACCTTATCTCCCGGTAAAATTCTTATAAAATTTTTTCTGATTTTTCCGGATATATGTGCCAAAATCTCATGATCATTTTCGAGTTTTACTCTGAACATTGCATTCGGCATGGATTCCAAAATCGTACCTTCAATTTCTATTACGTCTTTTGCCATATTTTTCCTCTAATTTCGGCTTTCAAACAGCGTCGTTAAACACCATTATTCTATATAATATTTGCTGAAAATCTGAATGCAAGTAATTTTATTAATTTTGATGAATTTTGTAAAGAAATATTTATGAATGTTTTTTTAATTTTTAGAAATTATGCGATATTTTTAAATTTCGCAAAAACTAAATTTTAAAAACACGCACGCCAAAATATTTAAAAAACTTAAAGATTTAAAAAATCTAAAAAATATAAAAACATTTATAAGATATTATTTATTTTTACTTAATTTTATGTAAAGATTTGTAAATTTTATTTAAATTTTAGCAATTTTTCCTCAAAAAAAAACTTTATATATATACACAAGGATTATACAGATAATTTAGACCAGACAAGAGAATAAAAACGGACGAGAAAAGATATAAAAAAGAAAGGATCGGATATGGCTACACCAGAATCACTAGGAAGGCTCTCCGCATACGGCGGCAGCAGAAGTTCAAGAGGACGAGTAGAATCGCGTTCCCGGGGAAACTACAGCGTTCAATTTAAGGCTGATAAAAAGTTTAATCAATCGGCATTCTTTATTATATTAGCGGCTACGTTAGGTATATATCTTATAATACCTCCTTATGATAAGGTCGCACAAGTCGGCTATCTTTACAACAATATCAAATTTAATATGTGCGGACAAGAATCCGAAGCTTACATATTTCACAGAAATAATGCGGTTTATTTAACAAGGATGAAAAATCCCAAAAGTGCTATTTTGGAAATGGACAAAGCTCTGGCATCTTTGCCAAACAATGTAACGGACAAAGCTATATATGATTTATACAAAGATAGGGCAAAAATTAAGATGTATTATGGTGATTATAAGGGCGCGTTGAATGACTATCTGAGAATCCCCAGCTATGGCATTAACGATTACTTAGCTATTGCAATGTTACTCAAGGAAAACGGAAAACGTAAATTAGCTATATCATATTGCAATAAAATAATTGATATTGATTTAAGAGCTTATGCCGGATATGCTTGCCTTGCAGATATATATGCAAGTGCAGAAAAGTATGAAGCCGCAGTAATGATATACGATTTGTTAATTGATCGTGTACACAATAAAGCTAAGTTCTATGCTGACAGAGCAATGTATAAAGAAAAAGCCGGAGATACTATAGGCGCAGCAGAAGATCGAAAAAAAGCTGAAGACTTATCACCTTTAGTTGATTATAATAGCTCAATAACCTATGAGATTTTACATCCTAAGAAACTTAATTTAAGCTTGTTATAATCTTAATAATAAATTAATACCTCTAATCTGTTTTTGGTTTAAAATTAGAATACAGATTGGAGGTATTTTTAATGAAACACTCTGAATATTCTGCTATAATTGTCGGCAGCGGAGCAGCAGGCTTGTATGCGGCATTAAAAATTTCCTCAAAATCACAGTTGTCTGACGGAATTCTAATTATTACAAAAACCAGATTGGGAGAAAGCAACTCAAGATATGCTCAAGGCGGTATAGTTGGTGTTTTGCACCAAAATGCAGGCGATAGCATAAGTATGCATATTGATGATACTCTAAGGGCAGGTGCCGGACTGAGTGACAAGGCTACCGTAAAACAGATTTCCGAACTTTCTGACCGTGTTATTAATGATTTAATGAAATACGGAGTAGATTTTGATAAAAATACTGACGGTAAGTTAAATTTTACACTTGAAGCCGCTCACAGCTACAGAAGAATATTGCATATCGGCGGAGATTCTACAGGAAAAGGAATAGTAGATGCGCTTTCATTAAAAGTTCAATCTGATAAAAATATAACCGTTATGGAAAATTGTATCGCCGTAGAGCTTTTGATAAATGAAGCAAAAGTATGCAAAGGATTGATTTTGTATAATTCTGTTACGGATGAATATGAAGTTGTATATTCATCAGCCGTGATACTTGCAACCGGCGGATTGGGGCAGATATATAAGTACACAACAAATCCGGATGGTGCAACAGGCGATGGTTTCGATTTGGCATATAATGCAGGGGCAATATTACAGGATATGGAATTTGTACAATTTCATCCGACTGCTCTTGCCGTAAGCCCAACAAGCAAGAACAGATTTTTAATATCGGAAGCAGTGCGCGGAGAAGGCGCTAAACTTGTAAATAAAAACGGAACTGAATTTATGGCTAAATATCATGATAAGCGTGAGCTTGCTCCCAGAGATATCGTTACACGTGCAATATACAATGAAATGCAAATATCTCATTCCGATAATATGTATCTCAACGCTTCAATCATTGATAAAGCAAAATTATTGATGAGATTTCCGACTATATCGAAAATGTGCGAAATGAACGGAATAGATATAACGGCTAAACCTATTCCGATTGCTCCGGCTGCACATTACACAATGGGTGGAATAAAGTCCGAAATTAACGGTAAGACTTCTATTCCGGGACTTTATGCAATAGGTGAAGTTTCTTCGACAGGATTACACGGTGCGAACCGACTTGCAAGTAATTCTCTGCTCGAATGTGTTGTTTGTGCTTACGAGCTTGCTAATTATCTTTCATCCATAAATCTTGAAGTCCCGAAAACAATAGACCAAACTGTTCTTAATAAAATAGATGTTTATTCGCAATCTGTTGATACGCAAGAATACAATATAGATGAATTGAAAGCTGATTTAAAGGACATTATGTGGAACAATGTCGGTATTATAAGAAATAACGAAGGTTTAACCCAAGCCTTGGAGCAAATACGAAATTTAAAAAATAATTTCAGAAAAAATCGCAAGTGCTTAAATATTGAAGAATATGAATACAGAAATATGCTTACATGTGCTGAATTAGTTACAAAAAGCGCTTTAGCAAGAAAAGAATCCAGAGGAGCACATTCAAGAAACGATTTTAAACAAACAGATGAGGTAGCAAATCATTCATATATAAGCAATGTACAAAATTCGGAGAGTTTAGAATATGCTAAATAAATTTTTTATTGAAAACCATGTTAAAGCTGCGTTGGAAGAAGATATAGGATTTGGAGATATTACAACGGATTATCTTACAAATGAAGATGATATAATGTCTTGCTCTTTGAATTCTCGTGTTGATGGTATATTTTGCGGAAAATCTGTTTTTGAAACTGTCTTTAATGTGCTTTCGGATAAAATTGAAATTATTTTTTATAAAAACGACGGAGACATTTTATCAAAAGGCGATAAAATTGCAGATATAAAAGGGCCTGCAAAATATATTCTTATGGGAGAAAGAACTGCCCTTAACTATATTCAAAGGATGAGCGGAATAGCTACAGAAACTAACAAATACCAAAAAGCTATCGGCGAATTTAAAACAAAAATCGTTGACACAAGAAAAACAACCCCACTTTTCAGAGCTTTTGAAAAGTATGCCGTTAAAACCGGCGGAGGAAGTTTACATAGGTTTAATCTCTCTGACTGCGCTATGATAAAAGACAATCATATAAAATATTCCGGTTCTTTAACAAAAGCGGTTGAAAAGCTGCGTAAAAATATTTCGCATGCACATAAAATTGAGGTTGAGTGTGATACAAAAGAACAGGTAAAAGAGGCATTAAACTGTAATGTTGATATAATTATGCTTGATAATATGGACATAGGCACAATGAGAGATTGCGTCGAACTTATAAACGGAAAAGCAATAGTCGAGGCAAGCGGAAATGTAAATCTTCAAACCGTCAGAGAAATTGCTTCGACAGGAGTCGACATCATTTCATCCAGTGCAATTGTTGCAAAAGCTCCGACTCTTGACCTCGGATTAGATTGTATTTAATTTTATTACTTAATTTTATTATTTAATTTTTTTAAACAAGCCTGAATTTAAGCAGACTAAATTTTTATAGCAACTGCTGGCTTGGGCATATTCATTATCTTCCGTTATAATATAACCGCTAGGTTTTACTGTCCTGCATACTTGATTGAATGTATCTTTAGCCAATTCGTAGTCCTTAATGTAATACAATACATTGTTAATAGAAACAATATCAAAATAATTTTCCGGATAAGTATTTATTGCGTCCTGAATTTTTGTTTCCCATTTTGATTTTGCAGGGTTGTCATATGTCTTACAAAGAAATTCAAATAATTCATCCTTAACCCTATAGTCATATAAAGGTATTTTAGGATGCGGATCAAAAACAAAACCTTCTTTTGCATAAAAAGGAATATAATCTTCTGTACAATAAGAATTAATATACAAATCTTCCCTTTTTGGTTTGGATTGCATATCAACAATATAGAAATCCGAAACATCATCTACGGGCTTGTCTTTGTTTAACTGTTTTATTGTTGAAAGATATGAAAACGGTTCTTCTGAATTTCCTATGCCTACTATTAGCATTTTGGGAATTTCGTCAGTATTTTTAAAAACTTTGTGAAAAATATTGACTATCTCCAGAAAACTCCTTGTACTGTCAATGTAAGAAGACCCTCGTCTGAAATAGCTTGATGTTAAAACCGGCCATTTTTTACTTAACATTACTTCTAATTCCGGATGATGACCAAACGTTATATTTTGTTTGGTCGAAGGATAATTAATTTGACTATAATTATAGGCGGTTAAAGATATTTTCATATCATAACTAAAACTCCTAAAAATATTTTTTGCCGGGGGTAAATAAAGGGGGTATTAACAATCTTTTCCATCTGGATAGTGGGAATTAAAGGGGATATTAATTTGATAAAGTAAATTATATAAATGCATGTTATAATAAAACACAAAGACAATTAATGAAATTAGTACCTCCTCGTAGCTCAGACGGATAGAGCGTTGGTCTCCGAAGCCAAAGGCCGTGGGTTCGACTCCCGCCGAGGAGGTTTTATTATTTGTAATGCCAAAATACCCATATATATTTACTCCCGCCGAGGAGGTTTTTGTTTATGAGTTATTTCTCCTGCCAAAACGACTATAAGGGAAAAATATATCTAACAACCAATTTTTATCATTTTCCCAGTCAGGAAGTGTCCAATCAAATGCTTTATTTACAATTAGGCCTGCTGTAATACTATTCCCCGGTATTTTTATATTTTTTACCAAACCTTTTACCGTTGTATCAGCAAGACTATCAACAATAACTTTTCTTGTTATATGTATTTTTTCATCATCATTTTCGGATGTTCCGTTTTCTGCCAGATTCATTACAAAGCATTTGAGCAAAGCTATATATGCTCCGACAAAAGGTATTGTACTTAGTGAATTAACTGCAATATTTTTTTGTGCACCAAATAGTATATCGCATTTGGTTTTGTTTAATATTGCTTGCTGCAGATTATTTGATAATCCGAAAGCTCTGATATTGTCATCGATTTTGCTTTTTTGTGAAAAGTCTATATAAGTTGTTGCATTTTCTATGGCATCGCATGAAAAACTTGTTCCGGTTAATTCTTTATATTTTGCCAGAAATTCTTTTAAATTATCTTCGGTGCTTAAATCCATTTCGCACAACTTTTTTAATTCTTCATTTTGATTAGCTATGTTTGAAATAATGTCTTCTCTTGATAGTGTTTGTCCCAGCAGTAACTTCAATATGTCTCCCGTTTCGTCATCACATTTATTCAGATTGTTTTCTATGTAACTATTAAATTTAATACCGTCAAAAGCTGTTCCGTCTATATCGATAAATTCCTGAAGTAATTTTGCAATTTCAGGTTCGAGGAGTAATGATGCTATAGATGGAGAATCAAGATTTTTCTTATACACACCGTAATTAATTAATTTTTTTGCAATAGCATTACTATTCTTTATGTAGTCAGATACTATTTTTAAAGAACTGCTAATCTTATTTATATCAATTTCTCCGGATTCTGTTCTGGGCAAATTATCATAAGATTCTTCAACTGATTCGTCTAAAAGTTTTGTTCTGTTGTTTAATAATGACAGATAATTGTTAACTGCAAATATATCTGTCAAATCAAGAGTTGCTCCGGTCATTCTGTTAAGAAAATCCGCTTGGTTGACAAGGTTTATTGCCAAATCTTTGGCTTTATCTGTTGTTGTTACATTTTGATTATTCGGAAATTCATATTCATGCGCATTTTCATCAACAACATTCATAAACGAATCAAGCGAGTGTTTATCTTTATTTGGGGATTTAAAAATTTGCGAGCTGGCTTGTTCGGTATAAAATCCGTCACCGTTGCTTTTGCCATCACCTTCTATGCAGTAATTTTCAATAGTTTTGCCTTTAATTCTTCCTGTACCGAGTGCATTAAAACTTATAAATCTCGTAGAATCGTCACCTTCATGATTAATACTTAAATATCGTGTAATAGAGCCACCCATTGAATATCCCGCAATTATAAGATTCTTATTTTCTTCTTCGCATTTTTGTTTGTATTTTTGATAAAAATTTTCAATCGCATCCAGTTGTTTATCTTTAAAAATCATTTGAAAAATTTCGATAGTTCCCAACGAAGCATAATCTATCCAACTATTGTTATCGGAAACCAGCCGGGCGCCTGTTGGTATATCATCCATCGAATTAAATCCGTTTATGGCAATTAAAACGGTATTATTCTTTTCATAAACATTAAACTGTAATCCGCTCTCGTCCGTTATTTTATCTAATATTTCCAACTTTCGTAATTCTCTTAAATTTTCGGTAAATATTTCTGATTTATCATTAAGATTTTTATCAGAATTATTTACTTCGCCGAGAGCACATAAAATATCAAAAAGACTAATTTCTTCAGTTAAACTTGTATCAAAAGCACACTTATACAAATCGGAATTGCTTAAATACTTGTTTGGGGTTACTTCAATCGACGTGTCAATAATATCGGTTTTAATAGAAATATCGGATAATTTTTCTACAGTCAGACCTTGCATAAATGCTTTTGTATCTATTTTTTCCGGAAAAATGCAATTATCTTTGTCTTTTGTTAGTTTTATTTCATTAATAGATTTTGCCTTGATATTAATCGGTTCTGAATTTTCAGGCAAATGTTCCGTTGAAATATTAATTTTTTGATTATTTTTAGGGATTTTTGTCATACTCTGTTTCTTAATAACATTAATACTATATATATAAAGTATTTATTTGGGGAAAATTTGACTATTTTGTTAAGAAATATTAATACAAATAAATTGCTCAAAAAATATAATGAAATATCCATTAAATAAAGGTTTGATTTTTGAAAAAATATTCTTAAAATGATAGTGTAAAAGTGTAATTATAACCGTAAGGAGATAAAATTATGAGCAAAAGATTAGACGGAACATCAATGTTTACGGGTGTTAATTCCGGATTCGCAAATACTTATGCACAATTATCCGGTCAATATTCAGATGGTATAACTTTAGAAAATCTTTCAAAAGCGTTAACCAACACAAACATCACAAATACTCCTAACGGTGCGACTTTTGCATCTTATATGACAAATAATTTTAATTCTATTGATACCGACAAAGACGGAGTTATTTCCGCTTCAGAGATTCAAAACCTTATGAGCAGAATGGCAACACAAGGTTTGACAAGAGAACAAATAATGGCTCTTGCAGGTTCATCAGGTTTAACATCCTTGCAAGAAACAGTCCTTGCCCATTTTGACGATATTGATAAAAACCATGACGGAAAGATTACAAATCAGGAAATTCAAGCTTATGGTGTAGAATCCGATTTTGAAAAACAAAAAATAGCTGACAGAAACAATATGATAAACAATATGTCTCTTTTCTACGGCAGTGATACCAAGTACGAAGGCAGCATGCTTGATTACAGGTACCTAGACGACGAGGGGTAGGGATTTTTAGTTAAAGGCGCTAAGATACTAAGGCACTAGGAATTTTTGTAAAATAAGAGAATAAAATGAGGGAAAAATATGCCTGAAGATTTAATAACGGCAGAGGACTGGAAAAATAAAGGAGATGAATATTTTGATGCCGAAGATTATGACAAGGCAATGGAATATTACGATAAAGCTCTCTCTATTGATCAAAGTTATGCCTTGGTTTACACCAAAATTGGTTTAATACATGCAACGAAAAATGATTGGGAAAAATGTATAGAATACCAAAATCAGGCATTAAAATATGATTCTAACTGCGAACGTGCTTATTTTGTTTTAGGATTTTCATACCATCATTTAAAAGATTATAATAAAGCTATAATAAATTATAATAAGTCAATAGAACTTGATTCCAAAAATTACTTGACTTATGCAAATCGTGGAGATGCTTATAGAGAGCTAAAACAATATGACAAAGCTTTAGAAGATTATAATGTTGCAATTGAGCTTGACTCAAACTGCTATTTAGCATATTTAGGACGTGGATTGATATACAAATACCTTAAACAATATGATAAAGCTATTGAAGATTATAATGCCGCAATTGCAATTGATTCAAAAAGTATTTCAGCATACTTAGGACGTGGGTTGATATACGAAGAATTCAAACAATACAAAAAAGCAATTAAAAGTTATAATAAGGTTATAGAAAATGCACCATATATTGCTGATGGTTATAAGCATAGAGGATTATGTTACATACAATTAAAACAATTTAAGAACGCACTCGATGATATTAATAAATTTATAGAACTTGAACCAAATCATGCATGGTCTTATAATCTATGCGGATTAATATACAAATATTTCAAACAATATGACGAAGCTATTAATAAATTTAATAAAACTATAGAACTTGAACCAAATTATGCTGATGCTTATCAGCAACTCGGATTAATTTATGAAGAATTCAAACAATACGATAAAGCTATTGAATATTTAAATAAATTTATAGAATTTGAGCCTAACAATGCTAATGCTTATAATAAACGGGGGTACATATACGTTAGCTTAGAACAATATAAAAAAGCCATTGAGGATTTTAAAAAAGCATTAAAACTTGGTGTTAACAGTATTTGGTATCGTATATTTCTGCGAGGATTTATTTGTATTCTAAAAATACAGTATAAACTAGAGTCTTTTTGCAATAATCCAATTTCAAAATAGTCTGTAGTTTGTAGGTCAGGCACCTGCCTGACAAATCAAAGTCTCTGTATGACGTATAAATCCCAGTGCCTTAGCGCCTTAATCCGACGGGATTCTTCGCTTTGCTCAGAATGACAGGAAACCCTAGCACTGTCCGCTCAAAACCTTTGCTATGTATTTGAAGAATATTACGATATCCCACGATAGAGTTCTGTGTTTAACGTAATACAAATCATACCTCAGGCGTTCTTCCGGAATCGGATCATTGACATTTACCTGCTGCCAGCCTGTCCATCCGGGTCTTACCCAGTTCCTGCATTCCCAATAGTGAATATTTTCTTTGTTTTCGTCATAAACTTCTTCTCTGACAGGACGAGGACCTACTATACTCATTTCGCCTTTCAAAACATTCAGCATTTCAGGGATATCATCTATATGAAATTTTCTTATCCACTTGCAAAACGGCATTATTCTGCTGTCATTATTATTAATTTCAACTAAATCATCATCAAAACTTTCATCAACTTTGTCTTGATACATTGTTCTGAATTTTACCATCTTAAACGGTTTACCGAATTTACCGATTCTTGTTTGGGTAAAGAATATCGGTCCGAAATCCGAAAATTTTATTCCTATCATTGCAATAAGTGTTATCGGAAGTGTAAGAACGAGAATCGCAAGAGCTGCTAATTTGTCCAAAAATCTTTTTGCATAAGAATAAAATACATGCTTAGGTCTTACATAGTCATAAAACAACCAGTTAACAGTCATTTTTGAAACAAAAAGTTTTCTTGTTATATGGGAATAAAAAGTCGGCATTCTCCAAACTTTTACTCCGAGCGGAATTCCTTTAGCCAAATCAGTTAATATATTGGCATCCATTCTTGATTTTACGGCAATAATAACCATATCAACATTGTTATCTTTGATTACGGCTTCGGAATCATAAGTTAAGCCTAAAATCGGGATGGTTGAATCTTCTTCTTCAATAGTATTCATATTGTCATCCAAAAATCCGACAACTTTCATACCCAATTCCGGATGAGATTGAATTTCTTCGGCTATAAATTTCCCGTCTTGGCCCGCTCCGACTATCAGAATATTTTTAACAGGCTTGAAAAACCTTTTATATAATGCATAAATAACTCTCGCTAACAAACTTACCGCAAAAATGTAGGCAATATCGTATAAAATTAAAATAGGAGCAAAACCTTTTATAACAGGAATAATCAATGCACCTGAAATAAAGCAGGCTATGAATATTCCCTCAAAAAGTTTATACACATCTTTAAATCCATACTGCCTCGGTTGATAAAAACCTTTTAAATTAAGTACCAAAAGCATAACAACAACAAATATAAGCATTGTCGCTAAAATTGCGTGCAACGATTGTGCTATTGTTAAAAAACTTATACACGCAAAAAATGCAGCAGTTAATGCATCTATAAATGCAAATATATAAACTGATTTTGATAAAACAGACATAATTACTCCTATTCTTCTTTGAATATTATAACATATTTAAATTTATTGTGAATAAATTTTACAAATTGAAGGTACGGGAATAAATTTTAATTTTTTTCTTGCTCTCTTGTCTTTGATTCTGTATTATTTTCAAGGCGCATTACTTTCATAATCGGGTGAATCAAATGATGGCTTATTTGCGGAGCTAAAATAGCAAGTCCTAATATAGAACCGATAAAAGAACCTGCTTCAATCGTTCCTTTCATTAAATGATACATTTCAGGATTTTCTTTTGTCAGCAAATCTTCTCTTAATCCGTCATGTTTAAATTTTTCACGTGATTTTATTTTTGAAAGCGATGCACTTCTGTCATTTAGGTTTCTTTTTGCATATTTATGATAATCCAAATATTCTTTCATATTTTTAAATTTAAAGAATTCGGGGTGTTCTTTTCCGAAAATCTTTTTACCTAATTTATACGAACCTGCTTTAAATATCGGAGGAATTAGCAAAAGATAAACAGCAAGGCATATTGCCTGATACAAAAATTCTTTGGTTGCAGCATAATTTTTTGTTTCCTGTGCAATATCTTTGTCGATAAGTATAAACCCCGGACGGCCTATCGATTTTAATGTAGTTTCTATAGAAACACTTGCAGTTGTATTCATTGCAACATTTGCAGCAGTCGTATTTGAAAGTATTCCGGCAATTCTGTCTATCATAGTCCGCCAATCCTCATTCCGTAATCACTGTTTTTGTACAAACCATGAAACGTATTATTTTTTGTTTTACCGATATTGTTTTTTTTCGGATTTTCTGATTCAATATTTAATTCGCTGACTTCTTTTTTATTTTTTTCTTGAAGTCTTTTCATTATAGGTTTGATTGTAATTGAGCAAGTATATGGAATAAATAGCAAAGCAGACAAACATACTCCGATAAATGCAGTATTAGCAGCTATCTTAGAATAATTTGCTTTTGCGAGCTCTTCTGCGTGTTTAACCATCGACATGACTTCTTTTGAAGTGTCTCCTGCCTTATATTTTTTATAAATTTCTTTGGGCATAAAATTTTTAGGTACAGCGATTTTTTTTGTTATTGCTTTGCTTGCAACTCCGCTCAAATAATATATCGGGATGGCAGTAACTTCTGTCATGCCTTCTCTCAGGGCTGTATACCGTTTTGTATCATAGCTTTCACTTTTATCCATCATTGTAAAAGTAGGACGAAATATACCTTTTGCAGTCGCAATTCCAATTGCAATAATGGTTGGACTGTTATTTTGACCAAATTTTGTAAGTTTTTTCTCTAATGATTGTTTAATACCCATACTTAATATAAAACTCGTAAAATTTTTTTTTGCTATATACAGTTGTATAAAATTTAGATTTCTTTACATTTTTGTAATAAACATTATAATTGTATATATGTTAAAGAAGTTTTTTATAGTAATTTCGATACTTTTAATCGGACTGTGTTATGCAGAAGTTCCGGAACTTAGAGGATACAACGAATACAAAATACCTGCCGGCTACTTTTTAGAAATTATGCCGCTTCAGGAATTTTCCACAGCATACACGGAAGAGGGCGAACAGCTTAATTTTGTTACAACAAATGATTTGTATTTGTTTAATAAAAATGTAATTCCGCAAGGAACAAAGCTTACAGGTTATATAGAAAAGAAAAATGAACCCATAAGAGGAACTAATGCTGCTATGACCGTTTTTATAAATAAAATGTACCTGTCTGACGGATTTGAAATTCCTATAAAGGCATATATTTATACTGCAAACAATAATAAAATCGGCGGAGAATTAACCGAACCGGAAACATATAACAAAGTTCCGCATTACCAGCGTTGGACAATGTTCAGAGCTTTCGGGGTTTTACAATATGTTCCGGGGGATAGACGTAAAATGGGCGAACATGTTACAATATCTTCGGGAGCAGATTTAAAAATGGTTTTGACCGAACCAATAACAATGACCCACATCATAATAAATTGACAAAATATTAGTAAAGTATAAAATAATTATAAGAGGAGTGTTTTAGCATGAAAATAAGCAATAAATTAACTGCAGTGTTGATATTATCATTAACTTTTACAAATTTAACTTATGCTAAAAGCAATTTTTCGTATCAACAAGAATCCAAAACGTATAATCCGTCAGTATATAATACTGTTCAACAAGCTCAATACCCTCAGAACAATGTTCTTCAGGGAAATGTAGTTATGGTTCCTGCCGGTACGACAATGAAGGCGAATGTTACGACTTCGCTTTCGAGTGCTTATTTGCAGACCGGACAAGGAGTTACATTGTCTTTAAATGAAGATTTTTATTACAATAATAAACTCATTGCTCCGGCCGGCAGCATGGTCTCAGGTACTGTTGTAGAAGCTTCAAAAGCAAAAAGAGGAAGCATGAACGGTAAACTTTGTATAAGATTTAATACAGTTACAACTCCTTACGGAACACAATTTCCGATATCAGCTGTAATCAGTACCGACGATTCATCAGGTGTTCTTGTTGGCGGAACAAAAATGGATGTTGCAAAAGAATATGCAAAAGATGTTGCAGCAGGTTCGGCAGTTGGTGCACTTTCCGGTTTGGTATTTGGTTCATTGGCAAGCGGGGACAAACTTGGCAGAGGTGTAGCGCTCGGGACAGCTGTAGGTGCCGGTGGAGGTATGGCAAAATCTCTTTGGGATAAAGGAAGTGATGTTGAAATTCCTGCCGGAGCATCAATAAATTTAACGCTTACGCAACCTATGTCAGTAAGCGTTCCGTCTTATCAATTTGAAAATTAATAAAACAGATATGCTATAGGATAATTTAAAATTATCTGATACGGTTTATATTATAATATATATTAATTCAGAAAATCCGTATTTGGTGGAGAAAAGTCAAAAAGTGTCATTAATAGATAAAAAAAGTTTTTTATACGAAGAGGATGAGGAGGAACAAGGTATCATACCTTATACTCTACCGTCTATCGCAACAAGCAAACCTGAAGTAATACCGATAATGAAATCTTTTACAATTTCTACGGCACTTCATCCTGCAGCTATTATTTTGATTTGGCTTATATCAATAATCCTTGCTCTTGCAGGCATAAATTTGTTCAAATTTGATAAAGTAAAGCCTTCTCTAAAGAAAGACATAGAATTTGTCTTGGTGGACAAACCGGGGACACCGAGGAATCCGAACACAAAAAACAGAGCTGATATAAATTCCAGAAGCGGTGGAGTAAATGACCCGAAACGGAAGGTTTCTATGCCGTCTCCCGCTCCTAAAAAAACACAAAAGCCTTCAGCTGCGGCAAACAATGCTAATAAAATTATACAAAAGCAACAGCAAAAGGCTGCACAAGCTATAAAAAACACACAACAGTCGCAGCCAAAGGCACAACAAACGCAAAAAACGGTTCAACAACCGTCTAATGTAAATAAGCCATCACCGGCAAAACCGGCTCCTCCGACGGCTCGTCCAAGCACTATGCCAACATCGGCACCTGTACCGGTTGAAAAACCATCTACAGCATTTACGGTTCCGATTCCAAAAAATGCGCCGACCGGAAAAACTCTTGCTACTGGTCCTGTAGGCGGCACATCTTCTACAACCGGTGGGGCTAAATCCGGCGGAACAACTACATCGGGAACAGGAACGAGTACTTATGCACCAAGACCGTCTTTATCACCATCTGCAAGTGGCGGTTCAGGTCAGCTTGCAAGAGGCAGTTCCGGCGGCGGGACAGGTAATGTCGGGAATCCCGGCGGCGGTGGCGGAGCACCCGGAATTGATGCTCTGAGAGAGCCTGATTTCGGACCATATATGAGAGAACTTCAGCGCAGAATCAAGCTGAATTGGGATCCTCCAAAAGGAAATGAAAGCAAAACAGTTGTATTGTTGTTTAAAATAGCAAAAGATGGCAGATTGCTTTCATGCAGAGTAAATAAGTCATCGGGATTGCCTTCGGCAGACCAGGCTGCACTGAAAGCCGTTGAGTTAACTGCTCCGTTCAGGCCTTTACCTGCTGATTTTAAAGGTGACAACATTGATATTCAATTCACATTTGATTATCGCGTATTCGGAGCATCAAGATATTAATGATAGAGGGAAAAATGAAAAAATTTAGAGCTATACTGAGAATATTGTTGATTTTAACGGTGTTTACGCTCTGTGCGTTAACCCAAGTATTAAAAATGCACATTAAAAATAATGATGTAAATAATGAACACAAACAGACGGAATACCAAAGTGTTACAGATACACAAAATTCTCAGGAAACTAAAGCAGAAACAGAAAGTAAAGAAGAATAATTTAATATAAAGGGGAATATTATGGAATTATTAATTGAAACAGCGAAACAGGATTGGTGGGTATTGTTACCTATTTTAATTTGTTCAATTCTAACCGTAATGGTTGCAATTGACAGATGGGCTTTTTACAAAGCTAACAAAAGAAATGTTATAGAATTTATTCCAAGATTGCAAAAAGAATTGGCTAAAAGCAATCTTATGGGAGCTCAAAATATTGCCGTACAATGCGGCGGTATCATTGGAGAAGTTACGGAAGAAGCTGTCAGAATTCTGTCTGAGCAGAAAAAAGGGTTTTCACGTTCTTTTGATATTGCGGCTGCACTTGCAACCAGAAAACTTGAACACAGATTGACCATTCTTGGTACTATAGGCGGTGTTGCACCGTTCTTAGGTTTATTCGGTACTGTTGTAAGAATACTTTATACATTCCAGGATTTGGCATCACAAGGTAATCAATCTGCAGCGGTTGCATTCGGTATAGGTTCTGCTTTGATTGCAACGGCAGCCGGTTTGGGTGTTGCTATTGTTGCAGTCGTTTGTTATAACTCTTTCCAATCTATTGTTAAGAGATTTGAAGATGATTTCCAATTAATAAAATTGTTATTCTTGAGTTTTGTTGATTCGGAAGAAGATACCAAATTACGTTCGCAATCAAGTGTTGCACTATAGTATAGGGCAATCGGGAGAAACTAATGTCAATAAAATCCGGTAAAAAAGCATTATTTACAGATATCAATATAACACCTCTTACTGACATTTTCTTGGTGTTATTAATAATTATGATGGTTGTAGCTCCTACTTTTCAATCGATAGACAATACTATTACAATTCCTGAGATTAATAGCGGAAATTCCATTGAACAGGGCAAAGTAGTTGTCTCTGTTACAAAAGACGGAACAATATTTGTCGATTCTAAAAAGATATCTCAAGAAATGCTTACAAAAGAACTAGAAACTGTAAAGGGAGAAAGTGAAAACCCCGAACTTGTTGTCAAAGCGGATGAAAAAGTCAAGAGTTCAATAATTATGGAAATAATGGATGCAGCTCAGGATGCGCATTATAAAAAACTTATTGTTGCCGGAGAACCGCTCAATAAAAAAGACCAGAAAAAACTGGAAGCTGCAGCAAGTGGTGCCGAGAGTTCTGACAATGTTTTAGACGGAGCTACAACAGTACTTCCGCAAGAAACCCGGTATGAAGATTGGTCAACAGGCGGCTAGGGAAAATAGAGGTAAAAATAATGAGAGACAGTTTTAATGAAATAAATATAACACCGCTAACGGATATATTTCTTGTGCTTTTAATAATTATGATGGTTATTGCACCGATGCTTGACCAACAGGGGCTTAATCTTGCAGTACCCGAAGTTGTTCAGGAAAACCAAATTCAGAAAGACACAAAAATTATGAATATTGTTGTAACAGAAGACAACAGAATATTATTTAACGGTGAAAATATTGAAACTGCATACCTTGAACAATTTTTTGATGAGCATTCCAAAGAATACCCCGATGGATTGCTTATTCAAGCAGATGATGATTCTGAACACGGTACTATAGTAAAAGTTATGGACAGCGCAAGAAATACAGGCATAACGAGTATCTCTTTATCCAGAGGATAGTCTGACAGATTTACAATCTTCCGCAAATGAACTTGTGTTCGAACATTAAATAAAACTCTTCAGGTAAATTTATTGTTTAGCAGATTCTTTTGCTTTTTCAGTCTTGTGATCGACTTTGTAATCTTTCACACCTTTAACAACCGCCAAGGTAACTAATGCCAGAGCTGCGGTTATTGCAACATTTCTGCCTATATGTTTAGACTGTCCGGAGACACTCGTTCCGGGTGATAACTGTCTCGGACTTCTAATCGGATTGCTCTTAGGCGGAATATCTGTTTTTTTAGGAGGCTTATTGGAAACAAACGGGAAAAGCCTTCCGGAAATAATCGGATTTATTTTTCTAGCCATTTGAGTTGCCTCCTTTATTGCGTCACTTATGCTTTACATTAAGCAGATACAATCCTTCATATTACAAGAATATTATAACAGATATATTAAAAATATTCAAGATGTGACTATTTTATTTATTTGCAAAATCTTTCTACTGCTTTAACAAAGCCGTCATTGTAGACCGTATCGGATATATAATCAGCATATTTTTTTAGTTCATCAGTTGCATTCCCCATTGCAACTTTAATTCCACCGGCTTTTAAAAGTTCAATGTCATTATTTTGGTCACCGATGCATAAAACTTCATTATCATTTATTCCCCAGTATTTTTGTAAAAATTTGACCGCACAATACTTTGAAGCTTCTTTGTTGGAAAATTCCAAAAAGTAATTTGTAGATTTTATTATATATAAATCGGGGAAAATTGCAGGAAGTTCTTTTTCATACTTGCTTATTCTGTCAGCGTTATTATAATCAATTGCCAAAATTTTATTAACCCTGTCTTTTTTAATTTCGGAAAAATTCTTAACTAAATAATCAACATGTTGAATTGATGTATACTTTTGAATCTCCGAATCATCTTTTTCTGAATACAAAATATCGTTGTTATACAAGTTAATATGTATTTTTTCATTTTTTGCCCATTCAATAATTTTTTCAGCCTGAACAGTAGTTAAGTATCGTTCATACAGAATTTTGTCTTCAAAGGTAATAAGCCCGCCTTGATAGGATACTACAGGAGTAGACAGGTTTAATTCATTAGCTACCAGTTTTGCTGCGGCATTCATTCTGCCGGTAATAAGAACAACCTTTATTCCATGCCGGCCTAAATCTTTTATGCATTCCTTAACAGGAGTTGTGAATTTGCCTTCCGGAATCAGTATAGTTCCGTCTATATCTGTCGCAATAAGTTTAATCATAATATTAAATCACCGTAAACTAAAGTTGTGCATTTTTAGGAACTACGGTAACTCCGCCTTCCGACACATAGAATCCGCGTTTGATGTCATCTTCTCTTGAAACTCCGATATATGTGTATGGAGGAATTATAACATTCTTATCAATAATGGCTTTTCTTATGACGGAATATCTTCCGACATTAACATTTTCCATAAGTATACTGTCAGTAACCTGTGAAAAACTGTTGATTTTTACTTCGGGAGATAGAATACATCTGGAAATAGTACCTCCTGATACAATACATCCTTCAGAAACCATAGAGTTTGTTGCCATACCGACTCTGTCTCCTTCTTGCCAGATAAACTTAACTGGCGGGTAGTTATAACTGAATGTTCTAAGTGGCCAATCTTTTGAATACAGATTTAATTCCGGCTCATATTCCAACAAATCCATATTGGCTTGCCAGTATGCATCAATACTTCCTACGTCTCTCCAGTAACCCTTTTCTTTTTCTGTCATACCGGCAAAATGGTTTGATTCAAAATTGTACACAAAAACACGTTTTCCTTCTTTTAATAGCATAGGTATAACATTTTTGCCAAAATCGTGGCTGGAATCTTCAATTTTTGAATCCCTTTCCAAAGCATCGACAAGCACATCTTTGTTAAAAATATAATTTCCCATAGATGCAAGACACATTTTGGGATTTCCCGGAATAGATTTTGGAGCTGTTTTTGGTTTTTCAACAAAACCTGTCAGCTTCCAATTTTCATCAACTTCCATAATTCCGAATTCCGATGCTTGTTCTATAGGAATCGGAATTGCGGAAATTGTTAAATCAGCACCCTGTGTTTTATGAAATTTCAACATCTGCCAAACATCCATCTTATAAATATGATCACCGCCGAATACGCAGACATAATTGGGGTTTTCGTCATGAATATGAAAAACATTCTGATAAACAGCATCAGCAGTTCCTTTGTACCAGCTCTCTCCTGTTCTCATTTGAGCAGGAACCAAATCAACATACTGGTTTAAGAAAGGTGACAATGTCCAACCGTGAGTAATATGTTTGTTTAAAG
>JAEEGL011712584.1_pt1 | contig 23466 bp, 1 predicted proteins | sample 9134231 | NCBI WGS metagenome assembly JAEEGL01 (sample SAMN16246548, study PRJNA631951) | gut metagenome | biome: gut microbiome; feature: rumen; material: fiber-attached | host: Bos | place: Iran: Karaj | collected 2018-10
ATACGGATGCAAATAATATCTATATGAATGAAGATTCAACTTATATGTTTGCAGGATGTAGTGGATTAACGTGATTGGATTTGAGTGACTGGAATACAGAAAATGTAATGTCGATGGCTCAGATGTTTGGATGATGTTCAAGTTTAGAAAATCTGAATTTAGATAATTGGACAATTAATTGAAGTTCAAATACTATAGGCTGAATGTTTGCATGAGCAAGTAATCTAAAAACAGTATCTATGAGAAATTGGACGATACCTGAAAATTTTACCAATGCTATATGATGTAGAGTTTCTCAATTATGTGCTTCAAGTATAGATTTTGTAGATGTAAGTAATTGGAATTTAAACAATACTAAAAATTTAAATTGAGTATTCGGTAGTTTACAAACAAAAGAAATAAGATGATTGAATACTTGGAATACAAGCTGAGTTACTGATATGAGTAATATGTTTGCTGGTGATGCAAGATTAGAATGAGAAATAGATTTGAGTAATTGGAATACAGAAAATGTAACAACTATGTATCAAATATTTTGATGATGTAGTAATATAACCTGAGTAAATATGAGTAATATAGATTTGAGTAATATCTCAAATATGCAAGCGATGTTTCAATGAAATACAGAATTGAGAAAAGTAAATTTAAGTGGAATTACTCCAAAAACATTTAGTGTTGGTTGAATGTTTGATGGATGTAGCAAATTGGAGGAATTAGATTTGAGTAATTCAGATTTTTCTAATGTGAGTTTTTTAAATTTTATAAATAATTCTAGGTGATATAATTTAACTAGATTAAATTTAAGTAGCTCAATATTTTCATGAAGTATGTTATATGCTTTTTGATGATCGAGTAAAATTGAGAAAATTATATTAAGTGGTGTAAATGTTTCTAATGTAACTGATATGGCCTCATTGTTTAATTGAGATAGTAAATTAACATGATTAGATTTGAGTAGTTTTGATACGAGTAAGGTAACTAGTATTAGTGATATGTTTGCTGGTTGTAGTAATTTAGAGGAGCTAGATTTAAGTAACTTTGATACAAGTAGTGTTACGACGAGTATGGGTAGAATGTTTGGAGGATGTAATAAATTGGAAAATTTAAATATGAGTGGATGGGATTTTTCTAAAATGGGTAGCTTTGATATAATGCCTATGTTTTGGACTTCGGCAGGATGACTAAAAAAACTAGATTTGACAAATGCTATATTTACGTGAAATCTCAGTTTTAGATTAGCTCCTTTATTAGAAGAAATAAAATTAGATGGTGTAGATACAAGTAATGTGACAAGTATGAATGAATTATTTAGAAATGATAGAAATTTGACATGATTAGATTTGAGTAGTTTTGATACGAGTAATGTGACTAATATGAGTTATATGTTTGAAGGTTGTACAGGACTAACTAATTTAGACTTAAGTAGTTTCGATACATCAAAAGTAACAAATATGGGTTCAATGTTTTATAATATGACAAATCTGAAGACAATATATGTAAGTACATGATTTGTGACTACTGCGGTTACAAGTTCAGGTACAATGTTTACTAATGATACAAATTTAGTCTGATGAAATGGAACTATGTATGATGCTAATCATACAGATGCAGAATATGCAAGAGTAGATGGTCAGAGTGGATTATCATGATATTTTACTAGGGCAATCACGACAGCGACGTTTCTTCCATGAGAGCTGTTTAATTTAGAAATAAAGAGGTTGGCGGGCGATTGTCCTTCAATTGGTTGTTCATATTCAAAGATAACTCAGATATTAAGAGCATGAAGTATTCCGGCAGGAGTGGCTACATGACTAATATCTGTCGTAGGTTCCGGAAATGAGATAGTGGCGTGGTATGATAGTGGAATAATATTTTATTATACAGAGGCTGATAAGATTTATTTAAATCCAGACTCTAGTTATATGTTTAATTATATTAGCGCTTTAAGATGATTGGATATGAGCGGCTGGGATACTAGTAAAGTGATAAATATGTCTTATATGTTCAGTTATATTAGCAGTTCAACATGATTTGATTTGAGTAGTTGGGATACTAGTAATGTAACAAATATGCAGTCTATGTTTTATTATTCTTATAATTTAACATGATTAGATGTGAGTAATTGGAATACTAGTAAAGTGACAAATATGCAAAATATGTTTTATTATATGAGATGATTGACTAGTTTGAACTTGAGTGGCTGGGATACTAGTAAAGTGACAAATATGGCTGGTATGTTTGTAAGTTGTAGTAGTTTAACATGAATAGATGTGAGTAATTGGAATACTAGTAATGTAACAAATATGCAGTCTATGTTTAGTAGTTGTAGTAGTTTAACAAACTTAGATGTGAGTAATTGGAATACTAGTAATGTAACGAATATGCAGTATATGTTTAGTAGTTGTAGTAATTTAACATGAATAGATGTGAGTAGTTGGAATACTAGTAAAGTGACAAATGTGGCTGGTATGTTTAGTAGTTGTAGCAACTTAATATGAATAGATGTGAGTAATTGGAATACTAGTAATGTGGAGAATATGAATAGTATGTTTAGTAGTTGTAGTAATTTAGAAACAATTTATGCAAGTGATAAATTTACAACTACTTGAGTGACGAATTCATATGGTATGTTTTCTAATGATACAAAATTAGTTGGATGAAATGGAACAAAATTTGATAGTGCAAAAACAGATAAAGAATATGCTAGAGTAGATGGTCAATTACAACAATGATATTTTACGAATAAAAATAATATCACAGTAAAATTTATGTTGTCAGAAGGTCAAGAATATGTATCACAAACAGTAGTATTTTGAGGTAGAGTTTCTGCACCATCAAATCCGAGTAAACAATGAGCAGAATTTCAAAAATGGATTCAAAAAGACTGAAGTGATTATGATTTTAATACAATAGTAGAATGATATACAGAATTGTATGCGAAATTTAATAGTAACGAAGCTATATTAAAACCATGACAAGAAATAAATGCAAAAATAAAAACATTAGCAGCTTGATCAAATACTACTTTTACAACAACGAATTATACAATAAAACAGATAGTGAAAGCATGAAATATACCGTTATGAGTGACTACATGAGTAATATCTATGCCGTATTCAGATAATGATGTAATTGCACGATTTACTGGATGAATATTGTATTATTATACAGATGCTGAAACTATCTATATGAATTTTGATTCGAGTTATATTTTTTACAGGATGGGAGAATTAACATGAATAGATGTGAGTAATTGGGATACAAGTAAGGTGATAAATATGAGTTATATGTTTATGGATAGTAGTAAATTGGGAAGAATAGATGTGAGTGAGTGGGATACTAGTAATGTGGAGAATATGAATAGTATGTTTTATAACTGTAACAATATAACGTGATTGGATGTGAGTAATTGGAATACTAGTAAAGTAAAGGATATGTATAGAATATTTTATGGTTGTAAAAAAATAACGGCTTTAGATGTGAGTAATTGGAATACTAGTAATGTGGAGAATATGAATAGTATGTTTTATAACTGTAACAATATAACGTGATTGGATGTGAGTAATTGGAATACTAGTAAAGTAAAGGATATGGGTTATATGTTCTATTATTGTAGCAGTTTAACATGAATAGATGTGAGAAATTTCGATACGAGTAATGTAACTAATATGAGTTATATGTTTTCTAATTGTAGCAGTTTAACATGAATAGATGTGAGAAATTTCGATACGAGTAATGTAACTAATATGAGTTATATGTTTTATTTTTCGCAGAGATTAACATGATTAGATTTAAGTAGTTTCGATACGAGTAATGTAACTAATATGAGTTATATGTTTGGTTATTGTGGTAATTTGGATGTGATATATGCAAGTACATGATTTGTAACTACAAAGGTTACATCTAGTAGTATGTTTTATGGTGATGAAAAATTAGTTGGATGAAATGGAACTAAATACAATAGCTTTATAACAGATACAACATATGCAAAAATAGATAAACCAGGACAGCTTTGATATTTTACAGATAAAAATGCAATAAATGTAAGATTTTTAGTAGATCAGAAAGAATACCAAACTCAAGCTTTGATAGCTGGACAAAAAGCTTCAAGACCACAAAATCCAACTAAGACATGAGCTACGTTTATCGGATGGATAGATAGTAATGGAGAAGAATATGATTTCGATACAATAGTTAAATGATATGTGGAATTATATGCAAAATTTAGTGGAGGAAACGAAGCGATATTTATGCAATGAAGTCAATTTAATGGAGTAATGCAAAATTTAGCAAGTTTAAGTGCTATTAAACAGATAGTGAGAGCGTCAAGTATTCCATCAGGAGTGACTACAACGTGAATATCTGCACCATATTCAGATAAAGAAATAGTAGCATGGTTTACATGATGAATATTATATTATTATACAGATGCAGATACTATACAGTTGAATATAGATTCAAGTAGTATGTTTAGTAGCTGCAGCAGTTTAACATGATTGGATATGAGCGGATGGGATACTAGTAATGTGGAGAATGTGAATAGAATGTTTTATAATTGTAGTAGTCTAACATCCTTAGATTTGAGTGATTGGGATACTAGTAAAGTGACTGATATGTGAAATATATTTTATCGTATGTTATGATTGACTGATTTAAATTTAAGTGGATGGGATACAAGTAATGTGCAGAATATGTTGTGAATGTTTTATTATTGTAGCAGTTTAACATGAATAGATGTGAGAAATTTCGATACGAGTAATGTAACTAATATGAGTTATATGTTTTATAACTGTAGCAGCTTAACATGATTAGATTTAAGTAGTTTCGATACAAGTAAGGTGATTACAATGTATGAAATGTTTTATGGTTGTGATGGCTTGACTGGATTAAATTTGAGTAGTTGGGATACTAGTAAAGTGAGAGATATGGGTTATATGTTTGGTTATTCTGATAATTTGGAATATTTAAATTTGAATTGATGGGATTTTAGGTGATTGACTAGTAGACTTCAGATGGGAAATGTGTTAAGAAGTACTTCTAAACTAAAAAAACTAGATATGGAAAATACAAAGTTTACATGAAGTATGTATGAAGCATTTGAATATTTGGATATCGTCGAAGAAATCAATTTAAGTGGTGCTGATGTGAGTAATGTTACAGATATGAGGATGCTGTTTTATAATTGTAAAAATTTGAAGGAAATTAAATGATTAGAGACCTGGGATACTAGTAATGTGACGAATATGTGGGAGATGTTTTATTATTGTACTAATTTGTCGTGAATAGATGTAAGAAACTTTGATACAAGTAAAGTGACAGATCTGACTTATATGTTTGGATATTGTGCTAGTTTGACGTGATTGGATTTGGGATGATGGGATACTAGTAATGTAACTAGAATTTCTTCTATATTTTATGGCTGTACATGATTGGAAGAATTAAATTTAAGTGGGTGGGATCTTAGTAAAGCACAGAACGTATATGCATCTTATTGGTGATGGAATGATACAAGAATGCCATTGAAAAAGTTGAATATGACAAATGTAAAATTTTCATGAAATATAAGCTCTATTTTTAATTACATGAAAAACTTGGAGGAATTGATATTAGATTGAGTAGATACAAGTAATGTTACAAATATGAATAATATGTTTGGTAGTACTGATAAATTAACAAGCTTAGATTTAAGTAGTTTTGATACAAGTAATGTTACAAATATAAATAATATGTTTGGTGTCTGTACATGATTAGTGGAAATAAAATGATTGGATAATTGGGATACAAGTAACGTGACAGATATGGGTTCTATGTTTTATGGTTGTAGTAGTTTGACGTGAATAGATTTGAGTAGCTTCGATACGAGTAAAGTAACAAATATGCAATCTATGTTCTATAATGCACCGAATTTGGAGACAATATATGCATCGAATAAATTTGTGACGACGGATGTATCAAGTTCTAGAAGTATGTTTGAAGGAGATATAAGTCTGGTATGATGAAATGGAACGACGTATGATGCTAATCATATAAATGCAGAATATGCTAGAATCGATGGAAGAGGTGGATTGTCCGGATATTTTACACAGGCTATCAAGTCATATACAGTAAACTATTATAAACATAATCTGTGAAATACTTTGTATAGTCTAGAATCTACAGTTACATTTACATGAGAGGTAAATTGAGAGGTAGCTGTGTCAGATTTAATTAAATTTATTACATGATATACATTTCAAGCTGCTTATACATCATGAGATACTGCTAGACCAACAGAATGAGCAATACAGACAGGAACAATCTCAGCGGACGGAAGTAGAGTGATTAATATGTATTATAGACCTAATTATCTGTATGTGCAGTATGATATAAATGGATGAAAGGTTAAAAATGGTGGAGGTTATGCAACGAGTGGAAGCCTGTCAACAAATAATTGAAATACGAAGATGTTAAGATCGATGTATGGATTAAAAATTTGATGAGTAAATACATCTACTTGTTCTGTGAATGGTGATGGCTTGCACAATATTTCAACACTTAGAGTGTCAAGAAATTGATATACAGTTACATCAGGTAAAGAATATAACTCTAGGTCAGATTGAAAGTGAACAGCCTATAGTCAGAGTAAATGATATAATGCACAATGATTTGCTTGAGCAAATTTGACTACATGAGATGCGGTAGTTACTATATATGTGAATTGGGTACCAGAACAATATACTATTACATATAACTTGGATGGATGAACAAATAACGTAAATAATCCAGTTAAATATACAATAGAAAGCTGAGATATAATATTACAAACCCCTACTAGAACAGGATACAGATTTTTGTGATGGACATGATCTAATGGAAATAGTATTCAAACAGGTGTAACTATATTATCATGATCTACATGAAATAAAAGTTATAATGCTGTATGGGAATTGAATTTGGATATCGAAATTGAGGCTACAGCTACAGCAGGTCAGAAACTGAAGATCAATAAATACTTTGCTAATGCATATACAGTAGACTGGTGAGATGGAAGTCCAATAGAAACAGTTTCAGCAGATACGACTCATACATATAATACTGCATGAACATATACTATCACGTTATCATTATCATGAGCAGATAGATGGACATTCCAGAATGTAACTAAGCCATTAGTACCAAAAGATGGAACAACTGCGACAAATGTAAAAATTACATATATGCCATCATTGGCAGATTGATTTGGAGCAAGTGCAACTGATCCTTGAGATTATTTCTTTGCGGTATTTAATTACAAAGGAGCGATAGAAGGTTTACCAGAGTGATCTTTCAAAACAGAGAATATAACAATAGCTGGAGATAAATTCTTTGCAGCATTCAATGATGGTTGATCTTTAATAAATTTACCAGATTGATCGTTTGATACTTCTCATATCACTTCAGTAGGAAATTTATTTTTCAGGGGATTTAATTATAGTTGATCTATAGAGAGTTTACCAGGATGATCATTTGATATATCGCATATTACGACAGCATGAAATGATTTTTTTAGGCTATTTAACTATAGTTGAGCAATAACAAGTTTACCTGAATGATCATTTAGACTTTCAACATGATTGACAACAGTAGGAGATTATTTCTTTGAACAATTTAATTCTCTATGACAATTGACAAGTCTATCAAGCTGATCATTTAATATTGGGAATATTACAACAATTGGACATAGTTCTTTCCATGGATTTAATCGAGGATGAGCATTAATAAGTTTGCCAGAGTGATCATTTAGATTCTCTACATGATTAGCGGAGCTAGGAGATCATGCTTTCTTGAATTTTAATAGAGATTGACAATTAACAAGTTTATCAACTTGATCATTTGATACATCAAATATCACGAAGGTGTGAGTTGAGGCTTTTATGAATTTTAATAGAGATTGAGCAATAACACAATTACCTGATTGATCGTTTAATATATCCAATATTACAGAGGTTTGACATGATTTCTTCTATGGATTTAACTATGGATGAGCACTAACAAGTTTACCAGACTGATCGTTTGATTCATCGAATATAATTTCTGCAGATGAATACGTCTTTGGATCTTTCAATAGATGATGAGCTATAACGACATTACCAGATTCATTTACAATGGATTCTGTATTATCATCGCAAGATCATTGATATCGATTAGCCTTTAATTCATCAGATTATACAATAAATAGGAAGGTATCCGATTTGGTAAGCGGAGTGACAGTACCATCATCAGATATGGATACCTTCTCAGATAATCAGCCATGAAGATGTGGAGTACATGAAAATTGGCTAGTGACTACGGCTAATGCATGTAGCATAACTTATGATGATGGTCAGTGAGGAACTGGACAACTCAAATATGATGCAAATACAATGTCAGTGGCAGTATGAAGCGGAATTATACCAGCTAGAACGTGATATATCTTCTTATGATGGACTAATGTTTCATGAGAGGTGATAGATCATGTGACTTTCCCTGCTATGGATGGTCAGACTATATATGCTCAATGGGCTGAGGAATATACTATCACATACAATCTAAACTGATGAACAAACAGCGTAAATAATCCATCTACATATACAATTACAAGCTGAGCCTTTTGATTATATCAGCCTAGAAAAACATGAGCGATATTCTTATGATGGACATGAAGTAATGGAAATGTAGTTCATGGAGGTGTGACTATACCAGCATGAAGTACATGAAATAAAATATATAACGCTGTATGGTGAGATTTTGAAGATTTGGATGCTTACTTCATATCTAGCACAGGAGATATTTCTCATTATACATTGATGGATAGAAATATGTGAGCATCTGAAGTATATAACGGTAATAGTTCATCACCAAATACATGATCGTACGGATTCCATTATCAGTGGTGAAATAATTATGGATTTGAGTCATGTTACACAGAAGGATGTGATACATTTCCATGATGAGAAAGAGTGCTATTAAGTGGTACAATACCTCAATCTGTTCGATCTACAAAGACATTATCAAGATATGAAGGAAATAGGTTTTTTATGGTCGATATCTTGGATAATCAATATACATCATGGATGTCAAATCCAACGGAAGAGGCACATAATATGTGGTGATGAAAATGAGATACAGACACATCAAATGGAACATGAACAGTAAATGATAGGCAATGACCATGTCCAGATGGCTATTATGTACCAAGTGTTTTTGATTTGTCTAATATGGTAGCAGTATGGAGATGATGAGGTAATCCTAGCACATCTTCAAATATGTACAACTTTTCTTCAGATTTTCTTTTACCTCTTGCTCAATCACGTTTAGGTAGAAAGTTATGAGTTATCAGTGAATATTGAACGGGTCGATATTGGACATCGTCACCAAAGACAGATGTTGGTAATAATTATGCAGCTTATGAGTTTGGACTACTGTGAAGTAGAAGTGCGATAAATAGAAACTACAGATGACATCTAGATGCTTTCTCTGTACGTTGTTTTAAGAGTACGAAAAATACAAAAATTGAAAACATATATCCAAATTGAGGAACTTGAGCTACAATTATCGTACAATGAGATAATATCAAATCACTATGAACTCCAAATAGAGATGCTCATTCTATATTTGAATGATGGTATTCTACGTCTGGATTTGATGCATGAAGTGAAGTGATTATGTGATCAAATGTGCCAACTGATTTATATGCAAGGTGGAGCTGTGATGGTACATGATTTAAAGATAACTGAACAGAATGTGCTATCAATAAAGATATCCTACTTGAGGTTACAGCTACAGCAGGTCAAAAGATTAAGATAAATAAATATTTTGCAAATGCATATACAGTAGATCGATGAGATGGAAGTCCAGTAGAAACTGTTTCGGCCGCTAAGACGCATACGTATAATACTGCATGAACATATACTATCACATTGTCTACAACGGCAGATAGATGGACATTTAAAACAAATTATGCAGCCCCACTTGTGCCTAGAAATGGAACAACTCTATCAAATGTGAAAGTAATATATATGCCATCATTAGCAGATGCGTTTGGTTCTAATGATACAGCTCCAGGAAATTACTTCTTTTATTGTTTTAACTATGGGGGAGCGGTAGAGAGCTTACCGGAGTGATCTTTTGATATATCGCATATTACGACAGCATGAACTTATTTCTTTGATTCTTTTAACAGAGATGGATCGTTTGTAAAATTACCGGAGTGATCTTTTATATTTTCAACATGATTGACGTCAGTATGAGATAGTTTCTTCCGTGGTTTTAACAGAGATGGATCATTGATAAGTTTGCCTGATTGATCATTCAGATTTCCAACATGATTGACGTCAGTAGTAAGTAATTTCTTCTATTATTTTAATGAGGGTTGATCATTGATAAGTTTGCCAGAGTGATCTTTTAATACGGAAAATATAACAAATGTAGGATATCAATTCTTTGGATTCTTTAACTATCTATGAAAATTGACAAGCTTACCAGAGTGATCATTCAGATTTTCAACATGATTAACGTCGGTATGAGCTAGCTTTTTCTATGCATTTAATTATAGTGGAGCGATAGAAAGCTTACCAGATTGATCTTTTGATACATCGCACATCACGGCAGTATGAAATAGTTTCTTTGTAGCCTTTAATTATAGTTGATTATTAACAAGTCTGCCAGAGTGATCGTTTGATATTTCTAATATTACTTCAGTATGAAACGAATTTTTCTATGCGTTTAACTATAAATGAGCTTTAGAAAGTTTACCGGATGAATCGTTTGATACAAGTAATATTACTTCAGTTGGAAGTGGCTTCTTCTGGTATTTTAATGGACGTTGAGCAATAGAAGGTTTACCAGATTCATCATTTAGATTATCAACATGATTAACAACAGTATGAGATAGTTTCTTCCGTTCATTTAACTATTATTGAGCAATAGAAAGCTTACCAGCCTGATCGTTTGACACAAGTAATATTACATCTGTAGGAGAAAGATTCTTCCAATCGTTCAATATTTGATGAGCGATAGAAGCTTTACCAGATGGTTCATTTGATACATCAAATATTATTTCAGCATGAGATATGTTCTTTTATTATTTTAACGATGAAAATGGAGCGATAACATATTTGCCAGATTCATTTACTATGAATTCGGTAAAATCTTCAAGTAGTTGATATGATAGTTCATTTAATTCTACATGACATACAATCAATAGAAGAGTTTCAGATTTGGTAAGGTGACTTGATGTCCCAGAGGCAGATATGAATACGTTCTCAGATAATCAGCCATGAAGATGTGGAGTACATGAAAATTGGCTAGTTACAACTGCAGATGCATGTAGCATATCATATGATAACGGTATATGATGAACTGGAGAATTTAAATATACAGCAGATACTACATGAGTAGTCGTATGAAGTGGAATAGTAGTACCTGCTAGAAGTGGATATGATTTCCTTGGATGGTATACAGCTTCATGAGAGAAAGTAGATGAAGTAGTATTCCCAGAGATGGATGGTCAGACTTTGTATGCTCATTATACATATCAAGAATATCAAGTAGATTTTTTGGCAAATGGATGAGAGTTTTCAGATTGAACATCATCACAGACTATATTATATGTTTATAATAGTTGAAATAATAGTTATGAAATTAGCTGATATTTATCATTACCTAACCGTACATGATATATGTTTGATGGATGGTATACAGATACATGATATACTACTGAGCGAATCTGAAGTGTTGAACAAATTATGCAAGGCACAATTCATACATTATATGCTAAGTGGCTGTCATTTAATGATTTAGCGGTAGATTTTGGAGATAATGTTATCTATATAATGGATAGGAATCTGTGAGCAAGTGATATTGCGAGTGGTACAAATTCATACTATCAACCAGAAGATCCAACAAAATTATGAAAATATTATCAATGGTGAAATAATTTTTGATTTGGTAATTCATGAAATTTACTAGTGGATGATGAGAGAGTAAACGCTGATGAATATAATGTAAATAATAAATCATATTATGATACTACATTCCACAAATCATCAACAGCTCCATATAGTCGAACTTTGAATAATAATACAAATCTATGGTGATGAGACATGACGATAAATATAGAAGATAATCTGGAATATAAACAGTGACCATGTCCAATATGATATCATGTGCCAGACATAAGAGAATGGACAGCTTTGTCTGATTTGTATGAAGAATGGAGATTAAGTGAGACATGACAGAACTTTTGTAATAATAAATGATATGGAGAATGTTTTACTACAAAATTAAAATTGCCAAATGCATGATTCCGTGATCATGGAAATGCAACTTTAAGTAATGTGTGAAATCTTGGATTTTATCGATCTGTATCGCCATATTATGATTGATGATTCTATTCATATTCATTATGATTGGATAAATCTCGTGTAGATCCTACATTAGATACTCCTCGTGCATTAGGACTCTCGGTTCGTTGTATGAAAAATTCAGATGATGTAACTATAATGTTTAATAGTATGTGATGAAGTGAGGTTGCATCATTGACTCAGAAGTGGTATATTTCACTGCCATGAGATATTTTACCAACTAGAGAAAATTCAAAGTTTGATGGATGGTATTTGGATACATGATATCAAAATCAATTAACTTATACTACAACTAATAAAACATTATATGCTAAATGGGAATGTGATTTGGGATATGTACAAAATTCTGATCAAACTGCATGTGAACCAATAGTAGTAAATTTTGATGCGAATGGAGGAAACTTTAGTTGATGACAAGAGATAATCTCTGTTATGCCAGATATTGAAACAGAATATGTTCTTATGACTAGATATTCGCATACATCAAATATCTCAGATGATGGAACGCAGAATGGTAACTATGAAAATAATATTTCAACTAATGAGGTAATAACAATTACATGAGCAGATAGTTTACATGTAACTATTACTTATGCTACAGAAAGCACTAGTTATGATTGGGCAGTAGTATGGTCATGATTACATCCAGACTATACAGCATATAATAATTATGATTCATCTGTATCATGAAAACTATGATGAACAGCTAAAACAACGGTAGAATATGATATTTTATGAGATTCAGTAACATTTTGATTTAGGAGTGATAGCTCTGTAAATAATTATGGATATTATGCAGTCATTACATGAACATGAACTACATCATTTATAGCATATTCGTGAAGTACATTTATCAATATAGAAGAACCAACTAAAACTGGATATACTTTCACATGATGGTATTTGGATACATGATATCAAAATCAGTTTGATCCATCTAATATTTCGACATGAGTTGTGACTAATGTCTATGCTAGATGGGTGGATATCACTTCTCCTACATGTACGATTACTCAAGCAGCATGTACAAGCTGAGCATTACTGTTAACACTTACATGAAGTGAAGCTCTACAGACGCCAACAGGATGGACAAAAACTAGTGATACAGTATATACAATGTGAGTAACAAGTAATAATGTTGTAAATCTAACAGTATCAGATTTGGCATGAAATACATGAAGCTGCAGTATTACGCCAACTAATTATGATGTGACCGGACCTGATAAGCTACAGATTGGTGTACCTTCTGTTCAGGATGTGGAGAATTGTATTTTTAAAATAGTTGGTCCTGAATGTCCACAATACGATTTTAATGGAGATTGAGAGGTTAATGTTGCGGATATGACAAGCTTTTTTGATGTAGATTTTTCAAGTTATATAAAGGCAGATGGAGATATTACAAACAATTCAATCCCTAAAATTTCATGGATAACCTCAGGTGGTGTATGATGTAACAAGAGAACAGAATGATATGAATTACAAATATGTGGTGATAGTAATTGTAATAGTGTAATTAGAAGTGGTTCATATGTAGATATGTCATGATCTGGAGCTGTTGCTCTAAATGATGGTACATATTTTTGGAGAGTAAAGGGTGTAGATTGATTATGAAATCGATGAGAATGGAGTGATATATGGAGCTTTACAGTAGATACAAATTCTCCTGTTTTAAGCGCAAATAATAGTGACGAGTGGTACGATAGTGATATAGACATCACATTGTCAGTAAGTGATAATGATTTGGATTATGCTAAATATTCACGAACAAGTGCATCAGGATGTGTATCCAATGGAACAAGTTTTGCTAGTGGAGATCTGATAACATATTCTACAGAGTGAACAGGAAAATTGTACTTGTGTGCAGAGGATGTGGTATGAAATATGGCTACATGGAGTGGAGTATATTATTTGGATAAGACTAGACCGGCTATTACATTTGATCAGCAGAGCTGAGCCGCAGCTAATAGTCATAGTGTAGAGATTACAGCGACTGATACGCTGAGTAAAATAGTTGTAAATGATAATGGTACTGATTGTTGGAGTGGATTATGAATAGTTCCAACGACAACATATGCAAGTGGAATTATATACTGATGTGATGAAAACAATATTCCAATTATCAGAATTTATTGAGATGATGGAAAATCAATGATCATTAAGGCGATGAATGAGTGAGCTACGGCGATATCATATGCTCAAAATAATACAGCTTCATATGGAAATCTATATCAATGGTGAAATAATTATGGATTCTTAAATTCAGTAGGATGAAGTATCACAAATACATATGGTTATTCAGTATCAGCAGCATGATATTGACCTAATAATTATTACAGTAGTGGTACATGGATTAAAAAAGGTAAATGGGATAGCTCAGATAATAGAAATCTGTGGTGAGGATTGTGAGATGAGAAAAATCAGAATTGATTTTTGTGATTTGATACGGAGGATTTTGAAGTAATCAATGTTATAGATAGATGAGCGATGTGTCCAGAATGATATCATATACCGAGTGCATGAGAATGGAATGCTTTACTTTATCTATGGTGAAAAAATTATGATGGAAATCAGTGAACATCGATATTTACTAGTCGGAGTTTAAATAGCATAAATGGTAAAGGTTCATTAAATTGAGTATGAAATAGTTTCTCTAAGGATATGCAGATACCTAATGTAGGTTCCCGTACTGTTGCTGGAAAAGTCTCAACCTATGGTGGTTATTGGTCATCTAGTCCGAACAATAATACCGATGAAGCATATTCTTTCAGTTTTGGTCCTGATACACTGGCTGTAAGTAACTTATCCTTGCGTGGAAATGGGTATGCTGTGCGTTGTTTTAAGGATACAATTTCAAATACTCGGATTTGAAATTATAGGTGGCAGACATGAAATGTATGTAGTTCTAATGCGAATGACTATACATCAAAATTGTTAACTTCACATACAAACTCAAGTACAACTATTACTGCTATGGTAACTACAATGTGATTAGAGGATGGAAGTTATTATCTATGTGTTTTATCATGATCTGTAGCAGATAATGCATGAAATCTAAATATTGAAGCTAAGACTGAGTGAAAATTTGTAGTAGATAATACGCCTCCAGTATGTACATGGTGAGAACCAAGTAAGGCCGCACTTAGACCATGACAAACAGGTACTATAGTGCTTACATGTACGGATGATGGATGAATATATACAAATTTAACTGTAACAGGTATTAATATTCTTTATAATGGTGGATCATTGTCATTGAGTGATCCAGTAATTGGATGAACTGCTACATGAAGGACATATACATTTACGTATGCAGGTATTAAGTATGGACAGGTGAAACTCAAGTTGTTATCGAATATGGTACGTGATAATGCATGAAATTATGCAGAAAATACGATGAGTACTCGAATTGATGTAGATGATAGACCACCAGAATTATGAGCAAGTAATAGCGATTTATGGTATCCAGATGATATTACTATAGAATTGTATGTAAATACTTGGCAAAATGGTTCATTTACAAACACGCCTTCTGATGCATTAAATTATGCTAAATATTCACGAACAGGTGTAGATGATTGTGTGGATAGTGGAAGAGATTTTAGTGACGACGATGAAATAACATACAGTACAGAATGAGTGTGAACATTATATTTGTGTGCAGAGGATGTAGCATGAAATGCTGCTACATGGAGTGGAGAATATAAAATAGATAGAACTGGGCCAACAGTTACATTTGACCAACAGAGTTGAGCATCAGCAAAGAGTCATACTGTAGAGATTACAGCAACTGATATTTTGAGTAACTTGAAAGAATGATGAATAATAACGAATTCAGATTGATCAAAGACAGTGTCATGGAGTGGTGTAACTCTTACTATAGCATGATCAGATTTGCCATGAAGTTATATGTGGTGAACTTTAGATTCATCAGAAGAGATAGATTATGAAGAAATGTATGGTAATGCTTGGTGATGAGCCGATGATAGTGTAGAAAATTGATATAATTCATGATTAAATCCTGCGAGGCAGTGACCATGTGATACATGATGGCATGTGCCAAGTGCATGAGAGTGGAATGATTTAATTATCGCTTGGTGTAATATATCAGAAGACTGCGATCCTAAATCTGATTTGTATGAAGATGATTGACTCTATACTTTGTCCTCTTATTATGGTATGGAGTCGTTTGGAAATGATTTAGCATTTGATTTGAATTTGGATAGTAATGTTTATTCTCGACGATCATCTTCTCCAGATACTCTTTGATTGTATGCAGATCGATATTATGAGATATTATATCTAAACAACTTATATTGGGGGGATTATTCAAATATCCGTTGTTTCAAGGATGTTCCTGAAGAATCTCTACCATTAAATTACAGATGGCAGACAGAAAGTATATGTAGCTCTGATAAGAATGATTATAATTCTACATCACGAGATTTATACACAAGTTGAGATGAATCCACGACAGCTACAGTAACTACATCATGACTAGTAGATGGAAGCTATTACCTATGTGTACTTTCATGATCAATATCAGATAATGTATGAAATACAAATGTAACGACAAGGACGCAGTGACAATTCATCGTGGATAATGCTGCACCAATATGATCATTTACCATCAATAATGATGCAACATATACTACAGGAACAGCTGTAATATTAAATACAGTATGTCCTGCTGAAGCATGAAATGAAACAATATATGTAGCGTACGGAACATGAGTAAATTCAACTAATTGGACGACATGTAGTTCGGCTCTTAATTTCACTTTACCATCATGAGATGGAGAGAAGACTGTTTATATGAGATTTAAGGATGCTGCGTGAAATGTAAGTGAAAATGTGATAGATACGATAATTTTGGATACAGTAAATCCAGTATGTGGAACATGGACATATGAACCACCATTAAATACATGGACAAATGGAAGTGTAGTAGCTACACTTACATGAAGTACAGATGCAGCAGCAGGAATTCAGACTGGATGAGGTAATTGTACAATCTCTACATATAATGGAACATGTAGTGTAACAATTAGTGATAAAGCATGAAGAACTACAGTATGTACAAGTAGCGGAGCAACTAATATAGATCTTGAAGTACCGACTGCGACTATCACTACTACAAATGATATAAAAGCAACAAGTCAGACTGCTATGCTTAGCTGTAGTGATAATGTATGAGTAACTAATTATTATCGATGAACTAATGCTACACCATCAGATTGAGATTATACTACAATTACGAGTACGACAGATTTTAGTACATGAAAAACAGTAAATACAGCATGAACATACTACTTATTCTGTAAAGATGGTGCATGAAATATAAGTGAACCAGCTACGATTACATACAATACTTATACAGTGCAGAATATGCTAGATACCCTAGCAGGAACTCAGTGAACATACAATACTACGAACTATGCAACTAGTTGAAGTGTAGAAGGACCATATATTATACCAAGCTGAACAACAATACCATTAAATAGCTGAAGTTTATATGGAGATCCAATACAGTGACATGATTTGTATGCAGGATGGAGTGTGGTAGATAGTTGAACTCCAACATTTACTAATCCAACTATTACAGCAGATTCAGATTATTATAGATGGTTCAATAGAACTTACTATGATTTAAATCTTGTAGCATGAACAGGAATTGCTTCAGTGAATGTAGATTTTCAATTACCAGCATGATATACTAGAGTAGAATATGTGCAGTGATGAGTTGGTAAAGCATATTTTAATACCAATGTTGGATGATGAAGTAATGATTTGGTATTTGAAGCAAAAGTGAAACATACAACTTGGTCATCTTATGCGGCTATCTGGTGAAATTCAAAAGGTGATACCTATAAGACAACTAGACTTTTGCTTGGCTTATCTGATAATGGTAGTATGGTTTGGAATATAAATCAGAGACAATGATGACAAGGTATTTGAAATAATAATTTTGCTAAAAACGCACGACATACAGTAAAGCTTTATAGAGAAGGTGATGAATCTGTAGCAGTAGTTGATTGAATTGAGAGTAGAATAGTAAAAGATAATACGGTATGATCAGCAAATAATGATGCAATAGCTCTTAATGCTAATAAAGTATCAAGCCCATCATCAACAACTGCAGTAACTCAGTTTGAATATCTAAGAATCTACGATAAATGAATCTTAATCAGAAATTATGTACCATGTAAAAATAGTGCATGAGTATATGGAATGTATGATTTAGTAAACGGAACATTTAAGCCATCAATCTGAAGTGTACAATTTACATGATGACCAGAAGTGACATGAAGATGAGTATATAAATACTGAGAAACTCCAAATATAAGTGCTACAGTATTTGAATGATATACATGGAGCGGATGGTCAGTAATCGCTTGAAATACACCATCAGACATAACAAACAAAAATACAGCGGTGACTCTGACAATGGATACATCACTTAGGGCGGAAACAACATTAAATATGTATACAATCACATACAACTTGAACTGATGAACAGAAACTGTAGCTAATCCAACATCATATACAGTAGAAAGTTGAGCAATAACATTACAGCAACCTACGAAAGTATGATATACATTCTTATGATGGACTGGAAGTAATGGAAATACACCTCAAACATGAGTGGTAATTCCATCATGAAGTACAGGAGATAGAATTTATAACGCAACATGGCAAGCGAATACTAATACATCATATACAGTTTACCATTATGTGAAGAAAGTCTGATCAGGTACATATGAGTTAGTACAGACAGAACCAAAACAATGAACATCTGATGCAATATTAACATTATCATCATTGGCTAAAGCAGATGGATTTGTATGTGCTACTTATGATAGATGAAGTTTAACATGAACAGAAAACTGACCATGAGAGATTGTAACACAGACTACAATTAATTGAGATGGTTTTACGAAGATATATCTATACTATACTAGAAATAATCGAACGGTACATTTGAGTTGAGATGAACACATTGATTATCTGGAAATAAATTGAGCTAGAAAAGATGAAGCTATTCGAGAATGTGGAGGTGAAGTACCTATAAATGCAAAACCTAAGCCATGATATCATTTCGTAAGATGGAGAGAAAGAGAAAGAACAGAAGAAGAGGAAGAAAACGACCTATTATGAAATTAATATTTAATATAATGATTGAAAGAGGAAACGTGAATGTTTCCTCTTTTTTTATAGCAAATTTTTAAAAATGTAAGATTAAAAATCTTAGGGGTATGTTTATCCTTGTAATTTTGTGTTTGCTCTTTTTAATTGGAAACTCGTCCAGCTCAGTTGGGTGAACTTGCAACAAAGGGGGTAAAATCTCTCTCGGCTTCGCTTTACTACGCTAAGCGTGGCAAGTCTCCCTTTAAAGAGGGATAACAAAATGTGCTTTGCTTTCCTATTTTAAGGGGAAATCTCTGTAGGAGAAAGGGGGTATTGGAATTGCTGAAGGATGAGGGGTTTGTAAAGCATAAAATTTTTAGATTTATTTATTTTTTTGAAAGATTTTTAATAAAAAGTTGTGGCGAGCTTGAAAATATCAATTCTTAACTAATATATATTATACTAAAAAAAGTCCCCAAAAATTTGACAGAAAAAATTTTTCAATTATAATTATGTGTCAAATAAAAATTTATTTTACTTTATTTTTATTATTTAAATGTCCAACTTTAGAAAGTTTATTAGCATGAGTGCAGTAGCAATATTGGGGGCGACCAATTTGTTTACACCACTGACTTATGCGCAAGATGCTAAACCTTATGATTCATTAACAGGTGCTGATTTGGAGAAACCAGCGTTGCGTTTTATTATGCCGAATAAGGATGTATATCTTTATGCAATTACAGAGCCAAATAAGTATTTCGTAGAGTATCATGGAAATACGCATACTTCATGAACTATGACAGGAAGTGAATTTACTTATGATAGGACATGAGATTTGAAGGCAAATGCTTTCGAAAAGACATGATATACATTCACTGGATGGAATACTAAGACAGGAGGAAATTGAACAAGTTATGTTGATAAGGCAAAGGTATTTAACTGGACGACAGAAGAAAGTGGAACAGTAGATATCTACGCACAGTGGAAAGCAAATAGTTATAATATTAATTATGATTTAAATAAATGATCATGATCATCTACGCCAATTCATAATGAGCCACATCCAGAATCTTTAAATTATGATCAAACATGAACTGTTACTAATCCAGATAGGGTGTGATATGATTTCTCAGGTTGGACTATTACAAATATGGATAGTGAATCTCATATAGTTGGATGACAAGCATCAAACAAAACTAGTGAAACAGGAGTAAAGTGAGAGATATTTAAAAATCTGCTTGCAACTAGTGGAACAGTAAATTTCAAGGCTATTTGGAGTCCTAAGCAGGTGCCATATACAGTAGAACATTATCTGCAAAATTTAAGTGGTACATCGTATGTGATTCAATCGGGTGATACTCAGCACTTAACATGAACAGCAGATACAGAGGTAAGACCAGCTACTGGAAATTATACGTGATTTAAACCTAATTCAGATACTCCATATAGTGGTAATGTTAAACCTGATGGAAGTCAAGTATTCAAATATAATTATGATAGACAATCTTATGATTTAACAATTACTGCAGGTAGATGAATTGCTTCTGTAAAATGAATAGGAACGGTTAATACTGCAGGAGGATCTGCTAATTCTGGTCAGAGTAAAACAATTTCATTTAAATACGAAGAACCTGTAAAATTAAGTTTTGTGCTTAAAGATTGATATGAGAATGGAAAATGGAGTGGATATCAAGATACAGCATCAGGATTCAATATGCCATATGAGAATATTTCAAAGACAGCTTATGCAACTCCTATAGAATATACTATTAACTATGTTTATAGTGGAGGAAAGCCAGATACTAATCCAACAAGTTATACTATAGAATCTGATGAAATTGTAATTCCTGAATTGAATAGACTACATAGTCATTTCTTATGATGGAGTGGATGAGTGATTGGATGAAAACAATTAGATTCACTTCAACAAAGTGTAACAATTCCAACTGGATCTACATGAGATAGAAAATATGTAGCTATTTGGTCATGTCATGATTGATATACTCTGAAACCAGATGGAACAGAATGTATAGCAAATGAAGATACAATGTATAAAGTTAGACACTATTTACAAGACTTCAGTGGAGGTTATACTATCTTAAAAGATACAATAACTCAAACAGGACAGACAGATACGGGTACAGCTGCTAGACCAATAGATTATGAATGATTTGAAGTGGCTCATATAGAGACATGAATTATTAAGTGATACGGTCCTGGACCTGACTATTCAGGAATGACAGTTGTAGATATTACTTATAATAGATTAAATTACATTGGTTCAGTAGATGCGACTACATGAGTAACAGTAACACATGTATGAGCTAATGATGGTAAAAATGGAGCTACATCAGGACACCACCAATATGATGATGTAGTAACAATTAAAGCTACGACATGAGCTGGATATACATTTAGTGGATGGACAATTACAGATGGTAATGGACACGATATAACAGCACAATTATTGTCAGGAAATGAGATTACATCTACTACAGCTACGTTTAATATGCCAGCATCAGGAATAACAATTAAAGCAAATGTAAAAACTAATGAATATACACTTACAATAATCTCACACTGAGGAGCTAATGGTTCAACAGGTAGAACTTATACTGTAGAGGATACTGTTAAATTAGTTAATCCAACAAGAGATCATAGTGACTTTGCATGATGGAGCTGAACAGATTTGTCAGGACCAACAATGCATGTAGAGTTTAGTGGAAGAGCAAAAGATAGTGTATACGAAGAAACATGGAAATGTCATACATGATACCATGCAAGTGGAGCTAATGAATGTGTAGCTAATGAATATAATGTTGTGGTAGTAGATGGAGATGGAACTCATGGATCAGCAGATCCTGTAGTATTTACATATGATAAAACAGAGACTCTTCCTAAAGCTCCTGCTCAGTCATGATATGATTTTGTATGATGGACAATCACATGAATGAGTGGATGAGTAGAGCACTATATTGGTGATGTAGTAACATCAGGTGATACATATGTATATAGTGGAACATCAATTGAATTTAAAAACTTGACTGTAGTAAGTGGAGGTACAGTAACAATTACAGCTATCTGGGAGGCAAGAAATGATACACCATATAAAGTATACCATTACTACCAGAATACAGGAGATAATAAATATACATTATCAGGAACAGCTGTTGAATACTCATGAACTACAGATAAGCCAATAAATCTTAATAATGTAATGGAGAATACTTTCGGATTCCATAACCACGCTGGAACATGAACATCCGAAGCATACACATGATGAAGTGTTAATGGTCCTGTGTGAACACCTAAGACTGAAATAACAATCGATAAATATGGAAATACAGTAGTTTACTTCTACTATGATAGAAATATGTGGAATGTATACTTGAGTGGAGATGCTCATGTAGCTACATTAAATGGATCTGGAGCATACAAGTATGGAGCTAATGTAGAAGTTTCAGCTACGGCTAAGACATGATACCATTTCGTAAAATGGGAAAAGAGAAAGTCGGATTGGTCGAAGTAATAATGAGCGTTTATCCTTAATTAATATAGAATAGAGAGAGTGGAGACTCTCTCTATTTTTTTATGTTTTCAGACTTTATATTTTCCTTGTATACACCTACAAAAATTTAACAAATTTTTTTGATTTTAAATGTTGACTTTGGATAGAATATGTCTATAAATTAATGTGTGCAGAATCTGCACGATAAAATAAAGTTTGATCTTGTTTATGTTTACTCAGTCATTGCATGTTGAATTTTAAAAGGTTTTTATGTTGAATTGTATTAGTGATTGGGGGAATATTCGGAACGTTAATGTTTCCAGATTTTTCTGTTGCTCAAGATTTTTGGCCAACACAGAGTGAATTGTCTACTAAAGGTAAATCATTCAGTTTTCTAATGCCTAATTATTCATTATATTTTTATGTCTTGACTGAGCCAAATAGATATACAATCCATTTTGATGCGAATGG
>JAEEGL015115207.1_pt1 | contig 23466 bp, 17 predicted proteins | sample 9134231 | NCBI WGS metagenome assembly JAEEGL01 (sample SAMN16246548, study PRJNA631951) | gut metagenome | biome: gut microbiome; feature: rumen; material: fiber-attached | host: Bos | place: Iran: Karaj | collected 2018-10
CTGTCTGAATATAGGTTGACGAGCTTTTCCTGAGCTTTCTGATATTCGTCAAAATCAGCGAAGTTCATATACGGATCGGGGAACTGACCGTCGAAAAGAAGGTAGTTGACGACCGAAGCAAAGCTCTCTCCGTTGAATCCGACATAAAGCGCGTCTATGATTTTTCTGAGAGTCTCGCTCCTGTTGTAAAAAACGGACGATTTATATCCCCGGTTCCACATATCGTTGACTTCCTGCGTTGTGAGACCGAATATACAGATATTTTCATCTCCGACTGCTTCTCTGATCTCCACATTCGCGCCGTCAAGCGTTCCTAAGGTGATGCTTCCGTTGATCATAAATTTCATATTGCTCGTACCGCTCGCTTCTTTTCCCGCGAGTGAGATCTGCTCGGAAATATCGGAAGCGGGGATGAGCATTTCGGCAGTCGTTACATTATAATTTTCGGTGAAGACAACTCTCAACTTTTTCTTGATCGTATCATTTTTTTCGATCTCGGCACTCAAACAGTTGATCAGTTTGATTATTTCTTTCGCGTGATAGTAACCGGAAGCAGCCTTTGCGCCGAAAATGAATGTGTGAGGTGTCATTTCGATCGAAGGATCTTCTTTTAATTTTATATAGATCGAGATGATATTCAGAACGTTCAAAAGTTGTCTCTTGTATTCGTGAAGTCTCTTGATCTGCACGTCGAAGATGGAATCGGGATCGAGTTCGATGCCTGTTTTTGACTTGTAATCTTCGATAAAGCGTATCTTGTTGTTCCTCTTTATCTGCGAAAGTTTTTTTATGACCTCACGGTCGTCTCTAAACTCTTCAAATCTCTTAAGCTCTTCCGGATTCGTATAATATCCGTTTCCGATGCATTCCGTGAGCAGGGCGGCGAGCTCGGGGTTGCTGTAGCACAGCCATCTCCTGTGAGCGATACCGTTCGTCACATTTGTAAATCTCTCGGGATACATATCGTAAAAATCCCTGAAAACTGTCTTTTTTAATATTTCGGAGTGAAGCGCGGAAACTCCGTTTATCTTGTTCGAACCGATTACGGAAAGGTTTGCCATTCTGACCTGGTTGTCGCAGATGATGGACATTCTGCCTATCTTGTCCCAGTCCGCAGTGAATTTTTTCCATGCCTGCGCGCAGAATCTTTCATTGATCTCATTGATTATCGTAAAGATCCTCGGAAGTCTCAGCTTGAAGATGTCGAGGTTCCAGCACTCAAGCGCTTCGGGCATGACCGTGTGATTTGTATATGTGAGAGTATTGACCGTGATCCTCCACGCGTCATCCCACGAATAGCCGTTTTCATCGACCAGAAGCCTCATAAGCTCCGGTACCGCGAGAGCCGGATGCGTGTCGTTTATATGTATCGAGACCTTCTCGGCGAGATTGTCAAGAGTGTTATAGACTGAAAGATGCGTCTGTAAAATGGTCTGCAGCGATGCGGAAACGAGAAAATACTGTTGGGTGAGGCGGAGCATTTTACCTTCGATATGATTGTCGACCGGATAGAGGACTTTTGAGATCGTTGAAGCCATCGTGCTGTCTTCGACCGCTTTTAAATATTTGCCCTGGGAAAACAGATTCATGTCGAATGTGAGAGTCGCCTGCGATCTCCAGAGTCTCAGAACTGATACTGCGTCGCTGTTTGCGCCGGATATCATCATATCGTAAGGAACTGCTTCGACTTCCTCACAGTCGTTATAAATAATACTGCATTTGCCGTTTTCCCATTCTTCAGTCACATGGCCGCCGAATCTCACTTTGACAGCTTTGTCCTGTCTCTGAACGAGCCAGCCTTCGTCGTTCGGAAGCCAGATATCGGGAAGCTCGATCTGCTCTCCGTCTACTATTTTCTGCTTGAACATTCCGTATTCGTAAAGAATAGAGAAACCTGTCGCAGGTATGGACAGGGAAGAAAGACTGTCCATAAAGCACGCCGCAAGTCTTCCGAGACCGCCGTTTCCGAGGCCGGCGTCTGTCTCCATATCGTATATCTCATTGATATCCATCCCGTAGTTTTCGTAAAATTCGCGAAAATCGTCCTCGATACCAAGATTTTTAAGATTGACCTTCAAAGACCTTCCAAGCAAAAATTCCATGCACAGATAGTAGACTCTTTTTTCTTTCTGTTCTCTGACTTTTTGCGCGAATTCTTTTCTTTTTGTCGTTAAAATGTCCCTGACTGCGAGAACGCCCGCCTTGTACATCTGTTCCTTTGTGGCTTCCTCCGGGGATATTCCGAAATACCTTGAAAGCTTTGAAACGATAGCGTCATTGTAGATCTTGTTCATATTTTTATCCGTTTCCATAAATTATTTAAGGCTGCTATCCGTAAAAGGATCGCAACCTCGAAATTTTACCACAACCGGGCAGTGTATTCAAGTTTTATATGCTCCCGTACAGCTCGAAATATTTCTTCGCGGAATTTGACCAGGAGAAATCTTTCTTCATCACATTTTTGACAAGCGACTGCCATTTTTCTTTGCAGTCGTACAGATCGATCGCCCTCGTTATCGCATAGAGCATTTCATCTCCGTTGTACGCGTAAAATGTGAAACCGTTATCACCCTCGTGTATCGTATCGTATAATCCGCCGGTCTGTCTGACGATCGGAACTGTCCCGTAGCGCGAAGCGATCATCTGCGCAAGGCCGCACGGCTCGCTCTTTGAAGGCATAAGGAACATATCCGCGCCTGCGTAGATCTTTTTTGAAAAGTCCTTGTCGAATCTGAAATTGACGGAGACTTTGTCGGGAAATCTGTTTCTCAGATATGAAAAATATGATTCATAGCCTTTGTCGCCTGTACCGAGTATCGCAAACTGGACGTTTTTATTCAGCAGTTTTTCCGCGGCCCAGCTGACAAGATCGAGGCCCTTGTGTGCCGTGAGTCTCGTGACCATCGCGATAAGAGGAGCGTCTGAAACGGGAAGCCCGAGGTCTCTCAAAAGGCATTTTTTGTTGTATTCTTTACCCGCGAGGCTTCTGGAAGTGTAATTTTTATATATCTTCGGATCTGTTTGAGGATCATAGTAGTCGTAATCGATACCGTTAATAATGCCTGAAAGATTCGAAGAATTTCTTCGAAGGATATAATGCAGTCCGTGAGAATAATAGCTCGTCAGTATTTCCTCGGCATAGTGGGGAGAGACGGTGGTCACCCGGTCAGCGCACATTATCGCGCCTTTCATAAGATTTATGCATCCGCCGTATTCGACAGTCTCCCTGTCCTCGTTCATCAAAGCGAAAACATCCCACAGGATGTCGAATCCGTATTTTCCCTGATATTCTATATTATGGATCGTGAAGACAGATCTTATATTCGCATATTCGGGTCTTAAGGCGTATTTTCTGCGAAGATATATCACAGAAAGCGCGCTCTGCCAGTCGTGAGCATGCATTATATCCGGGTAAAAATCTATCTTCGGCATCATTTCCATCACTGCCGTGCAGAAGAAAGCGTAGCGCTCTCCGTCGTCGAAGCTGCCGTAGAGAGACTCCCTTGAAAAGTAATATTCGTTGTCGATGAAATAGAAGGTGACTCCCTTGTATTTCAACTCGAAAATGCCGCAGTACTGGTTCCTCCATGCGAGGGGAACGTTGAAATTGCAGATGAAAGTCATCTGCCTTCTGTATTCATCGCTTACCGATTTGTAAAGGGGTATAACGACTCTCACATCGAGCTGTTCGGGATATTCTTTCATCAGAGCGCAGGGAAGTGAACCTATCACGTCTCCGAGCCCTCCGGATGCGGCAAAAGGCAGCGCTTCACTTGCGACATAAAGTATTTTTTTACAGGACATTATTTCTCCTCTCAATTAAATAACGAGTGCTGTTTGTTTTCTCAGATCACTGCGTTTTTCTCCAGGTAAAACGGTCTCGTCTCATGCCCGGAGAGCATCCTTCCTTCGCGGATAACGACATTTTTATCGGCTATTAAGCAGTTGACGAAACAGTTTTCAAGAAGCGTTGTATTGGGCATCAAAATACTGTTTTTTACCGTGACGCCCTCTTCGATATGAACTCCTCTGAATATGATCGAATTTTCGACTGTTCCGTCAATGCGGCATCCGTCCGCTATCAGCGAATTTACGACGCGCGAGCCCTTCGCGTAATAAGTGGGCGGCGAGTTTTTGATCCTTGTTAAAACAGGCCTGTTCGGAACATCAAAGAGCGCGTGCCGAACGTCCTTCTTCAAAAGGTCCATATTGCATGTGTAATAATCGCGAAGCGAATTGATAGCGCTGTAATAGCTGTCGTATTTATATATTTTTATCTTGTCTTTGCCTATTCTCGCCGGTATCAGCTGTTCCCTGAAGGAAACATATCCGGCTGATTTTGCCTCCGCAAGAAGATCTACGATGTATTTTTTTGTAAAAACCATCACGTTTATAGACACGTTGTAAAATCCTTTTTGAAGTGTTCCGGAAGGTCTGACTGACGTCACGTTTCCGTGAGCGTCAGAATCGACGATCGTGAGATTTTTACCTTCGTAGCCCTGAACATAGAGATCTTTGACAACTATCGTGAGATCCGCTTCAGTTTCTTTGTGAGTGTCTATTATCTTTTTGAGATCTATATTGCAGATCGAATCGCAGTCAGAAAAAACTATATAATCGTCTTTGAGATCCTTGAAAAAAGGAGAGACGCCCTTGAGAGATTCGAGTCTGTGCGCGTTTATTTTAAGCTCAATAGGCTGATCGAATGATGTTATATAAGGCGGGAGGATCTTAATGCCCCCTTTTCTCCTTGCGAGGTCCCAGTCTTTTCCCGTTCCGATGTGATCCAGAAGAGACTGGTAGTTGTGATTCGTTATGATGCCGATGTTTTCGATACCTGCGTTCACCATGTTGGAAAGAGAAAAGTCGACCAGCCTGTAACGGCATCCGAACGGGACGGAACCTATCGTCCTCTGTCTTGTGATCTCCGGGATAGTTTCGTCATGTATGTTTGAAAAAATCACGCCCGCTACTGACATATCATAATCCCTCCTTTTTGTCTTTTTTATCTTTTTGGTCTGTAAGATCTTTTTGAGAAAGCATCTCTCCGGAAGAGACAGTATATCCGAGCGGCACTTCGGCGCCTTTTCCGAGCAGCGTGAGCGGTTCTCCCGTTGAAAGCTCCGAACCTACCGTTGCGCATTCGCGGACTGTTACTTCGCGATCTAAGATGGAGTGCATTACGGTAGCTCCGTCGCAGATCCTGCAGTTTTTCATTACGACACTGTCTTTCACGACCGCGTTTTCTTCGACGACGACGCCCGTAGAAAGAACGGAATTGATCACAGTTCCGTAGATCTCGCAGCCTTCTGTTATTATCGAATTTTCGATCGAGGCGTTCGGCCCTATGAACTGCGGGAAAAGGGAAGTGTTTCTCAGATAAATTTTTTCTTTGTCGTCATGCAGATCAAATACAGGTTTTTCTCCGAGGAGGTCCATATTTGCTTCCCAGAGAGAATCGAGAGTTCCCACATCCTTCCAGTATCCCTCGAACTGATAAGCCATCAGTTTTTCACCGGCGTTGAACATCTCCGGAATGATATTTTTACCGAAATCGTTTTCGGAAGAGGGGTCCTTTTCGTCTTCGGTGAGATATTTTTCGAGCTTGTCCCTGTTGAAAATATATATCCCCATCGAGGCCTTGCTCGAAAGAGGCTCCTTCGGTTTTTCCTGAAACGCAGTGATCTCTCCCTTTTTATTTGTTAAAACGATACCGAATCTCGAAGCTTCCTCGATCGGGACTTCGATGACTGCGATCGTGCATGCCGCTTTCGTTTTTTTGTGGAACTCGAGCATCTTCCTGTAATCCATTTTATAAATGTGGTCTCCAGAGAGTATCAAAACATAATCGGGATCATACTGTTTAATAAAATTCAGATTCTGATAGATGGCGTTGCCCGTTCCTTTGTACCAGTCGGCTTTTTTTGAAGCCTGGTAAGGCGGCAGGATCATCACGCCTCCGTTGTTTCTGTCGAGGTCCCACGCGGCTCCGTTTCCGATATATTTATCGAGAACGAGCGGCTGATATTGCGTCAGAACTCCGACTGTATCGATCTCAGAGTTGACGCAGTTTGAAAGCGGAAAATCGATTATTCGATATTTTCCTCCGAAAGGTACGGCCGGTTTCGCGACAGATTCGGTCAGTAAATGAAGCCTGCTGCCTTGTCCCCCCGCGAGAAGCATCGCAACTATCTCTTTTTTTCTCATAGAAGAACCTCCCTTGAGACGCTTTTAATAGGTATTATTATATCAAATCAAAGAGCTGTCTGCAATATTGCAGTATATAAGGAAAAATATGAAAAAGCGGCTTTGAACATCTTCAAAACCGCTTTTTGTGTTTAACTGTACGGAAAACAGATCAGAATCTGTTTCTTGAAACGTAAGTCGTATGAAGTATTTCGTGAGCCTTGTGGCTGCCGGGTTTTCCGAAGAACTCGTCATAGACCTGTTTGATCGCAGGGTTTTCATGAGACTTCCTTAAAGCCTTTGCTTCGTCGTTTCTGTAGAGAACGCCTGCTCTGAGAGCTTTGATGTCTACGAAATTACGAATTTCCGCCGGCTGCAGAGGCTGACCGCCGCCGTTGATACAACCGCCGGGGCATGCCATGATCTCAATGAAGTGGTAGTTCTTTTCGCCGCTCTTTACGCTGTCGAGAACCTTCTTCGCGTTTGCAAGCCCTGAAGCCACGCAGATATTGACGTCCATTCCAGCGACGTTGTAAGTCGCTTCCTTAACGCCCGCAAGTCCTCTGACTTCGCAGAATTCGACTTTTTCCAGAGTCTCTCCGGTGAGTTTTTCGACTGCGGTACGAAGAGCCGCTTCCATAACGCCTCCCGTTGTGCCGAAGATGACCGCAGCGCCTGTGGATTCGCCGAGAGGCTGGTCAAAGTCGCTATCGGGAAGAGAAGCGAAGTCGATACCTGCTCTTTTGATCATCTTGGCGAGCTCTCTTGTAGAGATCGAAATGTCAACGTCGGGGTATCCCGCCGCGTTCTGATCGGCTCTCTGGATCTCGAACTTTTTGGCTATGCAGGGCATTACAGAGACGCTGCATATGTTCTTTGGATCTATGCCGTTTTTCTCCGCCCAATATGTTTTGATCGTCGCGCCGAACATCTGCTGGGGAGATTTGCAGGAAGATATGTTCTCGAGGAATTCGGGATAATTGTGCTCGCAGTATTTTACCCAACCGGGGGAGCACGATGTGATCAGAGGAAGCTTTCCGCCGTTCTGAACTCTTTCGATGAACTCATTTGCTTCTTCCATTATAGTAAGGTCAGCGCCGAAATCGGTGTCGAATACTTTGTCGAAGCCAAGCATGCGCAGAGCGGTGACCATTTTTCCTTCGACGTCTGTGCCTATCGGAAGGCCGAAGCATTCGCCGAGAGTCGCTCTGACTGAAGGCGCAGTCTGGACTATTACAACTTTCTCCTTGTCATTGAGAGCGTCCCAGACATGTTCCGTGGAATCGTGCTCTATGAGAGCGCCTGTCGGACATACGTTGACGCACTGACCGCAGTTAACGCAGTTCGTTTCTGCGAGGTCTCTGTCGAAAGCAGTTGCGATATAAGAGTTGAAGCCTCTCATTGCCGGGCTGATAACAGCGATGCCCTGGAGCTCTTTACATGCTGCGACGCAGCGGCGGCAGAGAATACATTTGTTGTTGTCGCGGATAAAACTCGGATTCGAATCGTCTATTTCGAATTCGCGGCGGTAACCAGTGTATTTTGATTCTTCAACATTCATTTCGTTGCACAGTGCCTGGAATTCACAGTTTCCGCTCTTTGCGCACGAAAGACATTTTTTGTCGTGAACCGAAAGGAGAAGTTCGAGATTGTTTCTTCTCGCGTTCTGGACCTTCGTAGAATTCGTCACGATGTTCATTCCTTCTTCGGCTTTGATCATACATGAAGCGACCATCCTGCCGTTTGCTTCGACGAGACAGATCCTGCATGCGCCGATCTCATTGATGTCTTTGAGCCAGCAAAGAGTGGGGATCCTGATCCCGACGCTCTTGCACGCCTGGAGGATAGTTAAGCCGTCTTCTACCTGATAGGGGATTCCGTTTATATTTACATTCATTTTACCTTTCCTCCTTTACTGTTTGCTGACTGCGCCGAACTTGCAGTTCGTGATACAAGCGCCGCACTTGACGCACTTCTTAGTGTCGATGATCATTGAAGCGAGCTTGTGTCCGGGAGCGATGTAATCTGTTCTTGAGATCGCGTCGGCAGGGCAGTTCTTTTCGCATCTTCCGCAACCGATACATTTTTCCTGATCGATCGAGTATGTGAGAAGATCCTTGCAAACGCCTGCGGGGCACTTCTTGTCGACGATATGAGCGATGTATTCGTCTTTGAAATATCTCAACGTCGAGAGAACAGGGTTAGGAGCCGTCTGGCCGAGAGCGCAGAGCGATGATCCCTGAACGTGGGCGGCGAGTTCCTGAAGCCTTTCGATGTCTTCAAGTTCTCCGTTGCCTTTTGTGATCCTGTCGAGGATCTCCCACAGTCTCTTCATACCGATACGGCATGCGGTACACTTGCCGCACGATTCATCTATCGTGAATTCGAGGAAGAATTTCGCAATATCGACCATACAGGAATCCTCATCCATTATAATAAGTCCGCCGGAGCCGACTATCGAGCCGACAGCTTTCAGGCTGCTGTATTCGATAGGCGTGTCGATCAGGGATGCAGGGATACATCCGCCGGAAGGACCTCCGACCTGAGCCGCTTTGAATTTCTTTCCGTTAGGTATGCCTCCGCCGATCTTTTCGACGACAGTTCTGAGAGTCGTTCCCATCGGGATCTCCGCGAGACCTGTGTGGTTGATCTTTCCGCCGAGAGCGAATACTTTTGTTCCGTGAGCGCCGTCCGGTCCGTACTGAGCGTACCATTCTCCGCCTTTGATAAGTATCTGAGGAATAACGGAATAAGTTTCAACGTTGTTCAGAAGAGTAGGCTTCTCAAAAAGTCCTTTGTTCGCAGGGAACGGAGGACGAACTCTGGGTTCGCCGCGTTTTCCTTCGATGGAACGCATCAGAGCAGTTTCCTCACCGCAAACGAAAGCGCCTGCGCCGAGACGGAGCTCGATGTCGAAATCAAAGCCCGAGCCCATGATGTTTTTACCGAGAAGACCGAGCTTGCGTGCCTGGTCGATTGCTATGTTCAAATGTTCGACAGCGATCGGGTATTCAGCTCTTACGTAGATGTAGCCCTGGTTTGCACCGATGACCCAGCCTGCTATAGTCATAGCTTCGAGCACTGAGTGCGGGTCGCCTTCGAGAACGGATCTGTTCATGAACGCACCGGGGTCTCCTTCATCGGCATTACAGCATGCGTATTTCTGGTCGCCTTTTGCGTTCCTTGTAAAAGTCCATTTGAGGTAAGTGGGGAAGCCCGCGCCGCCTCTTCCTTTGAGTCCGGAGATCTCGAGTTCTTTGATGACTTCCTCGGGAGTCATTGACGTGAGGACTTTTGCGAGCGCCTGGTAACCGTCTCTTGCGATATACTGTTCTATATCGTCCGGAGCTATGACGCCGCAGTTTTTGAGTACGACTCTCTCCTGCGAGCTGTAGAAAGCTGTCTCGTCATATTTTTTGATCGATCCGTCAGGAGTTACGGTTTCATTATAGAGAAGTTCCTTTACGGGATTGCCTTCGACGATGTGCTCTTTGATTATCCTCGGGATGTTTTCGAATTTAAGATTTGAATAGAAGCATCCGTCCGGCTGAGTGATCATGATCGGACCGAGTGCGCAAAGGCCGAAGCAGCCTGTTTTAATAACTGCGACTTTGTCCTGAAGACCGTAAAAAGCCACTTCCTCTTTGAGTTTTTCGTAAAGTTTGAGTGATCCGGAAGAAGTACATCCCGTACCTCCGCAGATGAGGATCTGCTTTTCGTAACCTGACATCTTGGCTTTGGTGATGTCGCGGATAGCGTTCAATTCACTGACTGTTTTTACCATATCGCTACCTCCTTACAGATCCTGATATTTTTTCAGAATGTCTGCAACGCTGTCAGGTGTCAGTTTGCCGTAGACTTCGTCGTTGATCTTCATGACAGGCGCAAGTCCGCACGCACCGATGCAGCGGCACGCTTCAAGTGAAAACTTGCCGTCAGGTGTGCATTCGCCGCTCTTGATCCCGAGTTCTTCTGAAATTTTGTCAAAAATCTTGCCTGAGCCTTTAACATAGCAGGCTGTTCCGAGGCAGACTGAGATCTGAAATCTTCCTTTTGGCTGAAGTGCGAACTGAGCGTAAAATGTTGCGACTCCGTACACTTCGCTGAGAGATATTCCGAGACCTTCAGCGACCATAGTCTGGACCTCGATAGGCAGATAGCCGTAGATGCCTTGCGCAGCCTGTAAAACGGGCATTAAAGCGCCGGGCTGTTCCTTGTGCTCCTCGATAACTCTCTTTAATTGCCGCTCCTGTTCGGGCGTGCCGTTAAAGGGAATCGAGCAGATGCTGTTAGCCATATTATTATTCCTCCTCGAATAAGAACATTAAGTTTTTACAAGGTATTTATTTTACCATTCAAGAAAAAAAGTGTCAATGGTCCGTTTTGCAAAAAGCACGTTTTTTAAGCCTCATTCACACAAAATTAATAAGTGTTGAATTAATCAAAAAAATAGCTTTTTTACTCAAAATACTTGAACAATGAGACGCTGTAGCATATAATTATAAAAAAACGATCACCCGGAGGTTAAAGTATGCTGAAAGATCACAGTTGGTTCTGCTACTATAAAGCACTTGAAACGGAACTTATGCAATGTAAGGACGAAGGCAAAGACATGTCCGCTTTCGAGAACAAAATAAAAGAAGTCGGAATCGAGATGCCTTACACGACAGAAGAATACAAGAAGGTCTTTGAACTGATTGACGAGATGGAGAACGTTCCGGTTCCGTCAAACGCTCCTTACAACGAGCCGTCCGATCTTGAGAGCATACACGCTCTTCAGCTTCCGAGAACAGAACCGAAACCGTACGATAAAGAAAAACTCAGGGACCGCATCTACGGCGCATGGATAGGCAGGGTCACAGGATGCCTTATAGGAAAACCTGTAGAAGGCTGGACGAGAGAGCCGATCGAAAAACTGGCAAAAGCGGGCAACAACTGGCCGATCAAAAGATATCTCTCTTGCAACAATCCGAGTCTTGCCGACGATCCGAGACTCTGTTACGAAAAACTGAAAAGAGAATGGTTCGTCGAGAATTTAAAAGGAGTATCTCCTACTGACGACGATACGAACTATACGACCCTTTATCTGACTGTTTTAGAGCGCTACGGAAGAGATTTTACGACTGACGATGTTGTCGAGGCTTGGCTTTCTATATTTAATATTTTTTGCGTTTGCACGGCTGAGCAGGCTGCTTTCAGAAATTTCGTCGGACACATCCTGCCGCCTGATTCCGCCTCCTACAGGAACCCGTACAGAGAGTGGATAGGAGCACAGATAAGAGGAGATATCTTCGGATACGTGAATCCCGGAGATCCTTATCTCGCGGCCGATTACGCATTCAGAGACGCATGCTGCACCCATACGAGAAACGGAATATACGGCGAGATGTTCGTCGCGGCAATGATTGCCGAATCTGCTGTTTCAAACGACATGAAGCACATAATAGAGACAGGTCTTCGCGTAATACCTCAGACATCAAGACTCGTGAGAGATATTACCAAGATCCTCAAATGGTACGACGAGGGCAAGTCCTATGAATATGTCGTAGACAGGATCTACGAGCAGTATCCGGCGCCCTCTCTTCACAATATGGTCCATACGATCCCGAACGCTATGATAGTCTGCGCCGCGCTTATTTACGGCCACAACGACTATGCCGAAACTCTCGGCAAAGCTATAATGCCCGGAATGGACACGGACTGCAACGGAGCTACAGCCGGTTCGATCATCGGTATGGTTACCGGCGCCGCGAACATACCTTCTGATTTTACAACTCCGATAGGCGGAAAACTGTTGACGGATATAGCCGGAAATCGCGAGGTAAAAATTTCAGACATGGCAGACAGAACGATGAGGATCATAAAATAATCATCTCATGCATCGATCGTAATTGATCATTCGCCGGGGCAGACTGTTAAAACGTCTGCTCCGTTTTTTTGCTTTCAATCTGTGTGAAAAACAATATTGCATTTGTCATTGCAAAGGTGTAAAATTTCCGATTCGTGCGGCAATAATATTTGCGCGCACTAAATGAAGCGGAGACGGATCGATTGCCGAAAGGAGATGAACACACGCTATGCAGCATACAGTAAAAAACAGCGGCAACTACAGCCTTGACATGAAGCCGTTTTTACACGCCGCGGGATCGGCCTGGAAATTTGTTAAAAAAAACGCCGTGATGTTCATCGCACTGATCGCCGCCCTTGTCACTTCGATGATCGTACCGCCTGATGAAAAATATCTCGGCTATATAGATTTCAAAACCGTCGCATGTCTTTTCTGCACCCTGGGAGTTATATGCGCGCTTCGAAATATCAAATTTTTCACCTATACAGCTCAGGTGATCGTCGAAAAAACGTCCGGGCTCAAAACGGCGATACTGACTCTTGTGGGAATAACGTATGTGGGCTCAATGCTTATCGCAAACGATATGGCTCTGATAACTTTTCTGCCGCTCGGATATAACGTTTTAAAGAGCACAGGCAGAGAAAAATACATGGCTTTTACGTTCATAATGCAGAATATAGCCGCGAATCTCGGAGGAATGCTCACGCCTTTCGGGAATCCGCAGAACCTTTTTCTCTACAGCAGATTTTCTATCCCGACAGGGGAATTCATGCTGATCATGCTGCCTCCTTTTATCGCTGCGGCTGTTATGATCGCAGTGTGCTGTATGTTCGTAAAAAACGAGAAGATCGAGATCAAAACGGAGAAGGTCTCCCGTCCGGATACTAAGAGGACGGTCTTCTTCAGCCTGCTTTTCGTATTTGCGATATTGATCGTTTTCAGGATCGTTCATTACCTGATCGGTCTTGCGGTTATAACGGTCGCGCTTTTGATCATCGACAGAAAGGCGCTTGCAAAAGTCGACTACGGCCTGCTTTTTACTTTTGTTTTCTTCTTCATTTTTGCCGGAAATATGGCGAGGATAGATGTTGTCGCCGACTTTCTTTCTGATCTCGTGGGGAAAAACACTCTCCTTGTTTCTACTCTTTCGTGCCAGGCGATAAGCAATGTTCCCACGGCTGTTTTGCTCTCCGGCTTTACGGACAACTACAGAGAACTTCTGCAGGGCGTAAATATAGGAGGCGTAGGGACCCTGATCGCGTCGCTTGCCAGCCTTATAACATACAGGGAATATGTCAAAGATCAGCCCGGTAAAGGCGCAAAATACATCGGGATGTTTTCTGTCATCAATTTCTCGTTCCTCGCGGTACTGCTGATCGTTTGTATGGTATTCAGATAGATCCGACAAGCGAATTTCAATATACGGCTTTTTACCTTCCGAACCTTTCAAAAACGCGCCGGATGGTATATAATTAATGCACAAGAATTCAAAGGAGATCCTTTATGAACGTACTGAAAGATTTGAGACCAAAAAAAGTTTTTGAATATTTTGAAATGCTTTCGTCCGTACCGCACGGCTCGGGCAATACAAAGCAGATAAGCGATCTTTGCGTAAGATTTGCGAAGGATCACGGACTTGACCGGTATCAGGATGAGCTGAACAATGTGATAATCTATAAACCCGCTTCAAAGGGATACGAAGGGAAAGAGCCTGTTATTTTGCAGGGTCATCTCGATATGGTCTGCGTAAAAACCGAAGACAACACAGCAGATCTGTCCAAAGAGGCAATAAAACTCATGACAGACGGAGAATGGGTATGGGCTGACAGAACGTCCCTCGGAGGAGATAATGCTATAGCAGTCGCGATGTCTCTGGCCGTACTTGACGATGACAGTCTTGCGCATCCGCCGATAGAAGCCGTTTTTACGACTGACGAAGAGACAGGCATGTACGGTGCCGAGGGACTTGATGTTTCGAAGATCCGGGGCAGAAGGATGATGAATATCGACAGCGAGGAAGAAGGTATTTTTACCGCAGGATGCGCCGGAGGACAGAGAGCCAACATCTCTCTCAAAGTTAAGAGGGACGAACTGAACGAAAAATGCCTCTCGCTCAATTCTTTTGCCGAAATATGCGTGGACGGTCTGATCGGCGGCCACTCCGGCATGGAGATCGACAAGGAAAGAGGAAACGCGAATATTATTATGGCGAGACTTCTGTATGACATTTCGAAGAGAGTAGGCATCAGGATCTGCGAGATCGAAGGCGGCAAATTCGACAATGCGATCACACGTAAAAATGTCGCGAAAATAGCTATCCCGAAGGCCGCTTACAAGGCGTTTTCAGATGAGGTCAAGAGATACGCGACACTTTTGAAAAAAGAATATGAAACATCCGATCCCGGACTTTCGATATACGTCATCGGATGCAGACCGTCACAGGCACCCGTAACAAGGGAAGACACGGTTAAAATGCTCTCGCTCGTCGTCGCGATGCCTTACGGCGTTCAGAACATGAGCATGGACATAAAAGGACTTGTCGAAACTTCTCTGAACCTGGGAGTAATGAAGCTCGAAGGGGACACTTTCACATTCGGCTACGCGCTGCGCTCGTCCGTTCAGTCGAGAAAGGAAGCCCTCGCGGAAAAACTTAAAATAATCGCAAATTCTTTCGGCGCGGCTGCGGCTTTCAGAGGCGCTTACCCTTGCTGGACTTTCAGTAAAAACTCGCCTCTCAGAGACACTTTGATGAAGGCGTATAAAACAGTATACGGGGGAGAGGGTGTCATTTCGGCTACTCACGGCGGACTCGAATGCGGACTGTTCATCGAAAAGATGCCCGGTCTCGACTGCGTTTCTTTTGGACCTGATCTTCGCGACGTACACTCTGTAAGAGAAAAACTCAACGTCGCTTCGGTCGAAAGAACTTACGCTCTCATATGCGAGACATTGAAAAATCTGTGATATCAAACTGCCTTTTTAAATTTATCTGATCAGATCATTGCGCAAAAAAACCGGCGGAACATTAAAGATCCCGCCGGTTTTTTAAGTTATGATCATTATCAATACGCTTTGCCCCAGATGACCATATGCTTTGCGGGTCTTCCGCAGCATACGCATTTATCAGATATATTTTCGCTTTCAAACGGCATGCATCTTGAAGTGGCTGTTGTATCTTCCTTGATCTTGAGCTCGCAGTTCTTGTCGCCGCACCACATTGCTTTTACGAAGCCGGGTCTGTTGGCTATGAGATCCCTGAACTCGTCGTAATTTGCTGCGGAGTAGATCCTGCTCTCGAGGCTCTTTTTGGCTTTTTCATAGAGGCCGTCGCGGATATCCTTCAAGATCTCTGCGACCTTTGTCTCGAGCTCTGCAAGCGGAACGACGATCTTCTCGCCGTTGTCTCTGCGGACTGCCATGCACTGGTTATTTTCGATGTCCCTCGGTCCGATCTCTATGCGGAGCGGAACGCCTTTCATTTCATATTCCGCGAACTTCCAGCCGGGCATATTGTCGCTGTCGTCAAGGTGAACTCTGTATGTCTCTTCAAGTCTTGTTTTAAGAGCGTTTGCCGCTTCGAGGACGCCGGGCTTATGCTGAGCGACGGGGACGATAACTATCTGTATCGGAGCCACGGCAGGGGGAAGTACGAGGCCGTTGTTGTCACCGTGGACCATGATGATCGCGCCGATCGACCTTGTGGAGAGTCCCCATGAAGTCTGGTGTACGTATTTTTTAACGTTATCTTTGTCCGTGTACTGGATGTTGAAAGCTTTCGCGAATCCGTCTCCGAAATTGTGGCTCGTAGCAGACTGGAGGGCTTTTCCGTCGTGCATCATTGATTCTATAGTATAAGTTTCGAGAGCGCCGGCAAATTTTTCCTTTTCCGTTTTACGTCCCTTGATGACAGGTATCGCGAGCTCGTTCTCGTAAAAATCGGCATACACGTTCAGCATGCGAAGAGTCTCTTCACGAGCTTCTTCCTCTGTTGCGTGAGCCGTATGTCCCTCCTGCCAATAGAATTCGAGAGAGCGCAGGAAAGGCCTCGTCGTTTTCTCCCAGCGGACGACGCTGACCCATTGATTGTAGAGCTTGGGCAGGTCTCTGTAGGAGTGGATTATGTTCGCGTAGTGGTCGCAGAAGAGAGTCTCGGAAGTCGGTCTTACGCACAGTCTTTCCGTGAGCTTTTCGCCTCCTCCGTAAGTCACCCATGCGACTTCGGGAGCGAAACCTTCGACGTGATCCTTTTCCTTTTGAAGAAGGCTCTCTGGTATGAACATAGGCATTGCGACGTTCTGATGTCCCGTTTTCTTGAATTTTTTATCGAGTATATGCTGCATGTTTTCCCAAATAGCGAACCCGTACGGTCTGAGTATCATACAGCCTCTTACGCTTGAGTAATCGATGAGTTCTGCGCGGAGAACGACGTCCGTGTACCATTTTACGAAATCCTCATCCATAGATGTGATCTGTTCGACCATCTTGTTTTTATTATCCTGAGCCATAAATAACCTCCTCAAATGATAATGCGATGATTTTAGCATCAAGGCATCGCTTTGTCAATCAAGACGAAAAATGTTAAAAAAATGTAAACAAAAGACTTGCTTTTATTTTACCGAAGTGCTAAAATAAGCACATCAAGTAAATTTACGAACAGGAGGATATGACTTATGAAAAAAGTTAAAATTTTACTTGTTCTTGCGGTTGTCGCTTGTATGTTCGCTTCGATAGCCGTAACGTCATCGGCAGATGTTCTCAAAGAGCCCTCATTCGCGGCTATCAAATTTGAGATAACAGAAACAGCAACACCACCGGTAGCTGACGGTGTCATCAGCGAAGGCGAATACGACAAGGACTGCATCGTTCTTGACAACAGCGGTAATAACACGGAAGCAGGCGGCTGGGTAGGAAACTGGAATGTCGAAAAGTTCACATATTATTTCACATGGGACAAGACAAACCTTTATGTCGGCTTTGAAGTAACAGGCGACGAGTCACCGAGCCAGAACGGTCCTGCCGATTCAGGATGGTTCAGAAAAGGCGACATGTTCCAGATCGCTTTCAACCCTGACAACAAAGTAGGAGATTACACGCCTCCTATGCTGAACGTAGGTCTCACAGAGAACGCTCAGCCTGTTGTAGAGAGAGACAACTTCGGATCTCTTGAAGAAGGCAAGCAGACAGGCGTTACAGACGTTGTTAAAGGTTATTCGACAAAATGGGCCGACGGGAAATATGTTTGCGAGATCGCTGTTCCGTGGCATGACTGTGTATTTGTAAACGCTCTCGGCAGAGCAGGAGAAGGATCTCCGAAACTCGACCTCAGCGCAATGGAACCCACTGACGGACTCGTTATCGGACTGTGGCTCGTTTACGCTAACGACTTTGACGGCCCGGACGGAACAAGCGGCGATGTTTGCCTGCGTACAGATATGACGACGGGATGCGGATGGATCGCTTCTCAGATGAGCACTCTGGCTATCGTTCTTGATGCACTGCCTGAGCCTACGGAAGAGCCCACGCCGGAGCCTACTGCAGCACCCACAGATGCTCCCGTTGATGAAAAGAAGGGCTGCAAGAACGTGATCCTCGAATCAGGCGCCATTCTCACACTCGCTCTCGCCGCGGCAGTTATCGTCTCCAAAAAGAGAAAGTAATATCTGCGACCGGATCATTGCAAAACCGTAACAAGTTTTCACGGGCTCCTCGCTTGAGGGGCCCTCTTTTTATGATCGAGTTGAAGGTTTTATTTTTAAATTATTTTTTATCTCAACTCTGTACTGTCCTCTTGAAAAATCATCCGCTGGTGATATACTTAAAACCGCCGGAAAACAGACGCTCTGCGGGCTGTCTGAACGGCGTTTAAAGAGAGTTAAGCGGAGGACAGGTAAAATTGCCGGGAAAGGGAATAACTGGTTTTAACAGGCTCTCAGAGGGCTTCAGAAAATCACTTTTTCACAACCTTTTTAACTTCAGGGACGAGTATGCCAGAGGAAGAAGCTGCATGCTTATATCAGGCTTTATTCTTTCGATACTCAACTATCTCACTACAGGCATCTTTTATTCCGGGTTCTTAAGCGCAAACGGCATCAATATAGTTAAGATCGGCATTTTGTCATTCGTGCCTTTTCTCGCGAATCTGTTCAGTGTGTTTTCGCCGATGATCCTGGAGAGATTTCAAAAGAGAAAAGCCATCCTGATCGGCGGCAAATTCATCTATTATTTTTTGAATATATTCTGCATCACATTTCTTCCGATGATTGTAAAAAATCTTCCGGAAAACGTAAAGCTCGCAAGCTTTCTGGTAATCATTTTTACGGCCAATATCTGTAACGCTCTTGTGACATCGGGATTTACGGCCTGGCAGGTGGTGTTTATACCTGACCACGTAAGAGCGGATTTTTTTGCGTATCAGCAGACTATCGCGGCTGTCGTATCGGGAGTAATAATAGTCATTTCCGGTTCGATCACGGACGCGCTCAAAGGATCTGCCCATTATTCGACTGTTTTGATGATATTGAGGCTCGCGGCTTTCTTCTTCGCGATGGTCGATCTTGTCTTCAATTCCATTCCGAAGGAATATCCGTACAAAGCGACGCAGCATGTGAAATTCTCGAATATTTTCAGGATACCGTTCAGGAACAAGCCTTTTATGATCACAATGATATTCGTTATCGTATGGTCGTATTTTGCAAATTTCACCTTCTCGCTGCTCGATACGCACCTTCTGAACAATGTGCATGTTAAATACACGTATGTCTGCGTGATCAATGCCCTGTATTCGCTGTTTCTGATAGTTTTGAACAAGTTTTGGCGTAAAAAGATCGCCAGATATTCGTGGCTCAAGGTATTTGCTTTTTGCGTGCTGATGTACGCTCCTACGACTTTCGCGTACGCTTTTGTAAACGAAGGGAACTATCTCTGGCTGATGACGATCGTAAGGTTCACGCAGCATTTCTTCGGTGTGGGACTGAATATCACGTACGCCAATATGGTATATCTCAATATGCCTGACGAAGACAGGACGTGTTACGTTTCGTTACATATATTCATAACCAATTTATTCGCGCTGCTCGGCGCGATCACCGGAACGACGATAGTTTCGCTGATGGGCGATTCAGTGCTCACGATCTTCGGATATTCGCTCAGTTCAGTGCCTGTTCTGCTGCTTATCCAGGGAGTTGAACAGATCGTTTTGCCTATACTCGTCGTTCTGCTTATGCCCAAGGCCATGCCCGGAGAAGAGCAGAAACAAAAGCAGTAAAAGGTAAAATGATCATAAGAATACATTAAGATCCGCGATTTTTTGCAAAAAAATCTTTTCAGAGTGTTGACAAGAGTCAAAAAGCAATTTATAATTGTAAAGGAGAAACACTTTACAGGCAATTCGCAAAGATGTGTTTCTTCTGAATAAGCGATACGGGAGGCATTTTACGATGACAGAGATAAACGACATCTATGAAACGGGTCTGCTGCTCGATTTCTACGGCAAACTGCTTACAAAGAGCCAGTTCGACTGCCTCGATATGTATTGCAACGACGATATGAGCCTTGCGGAGATCGCCGAGTGCCTGAACATCTCAAGACAGGGAGTTCACGATTTCATCAAAAGAGGCAAGGCGGTCCTTGAGGAATACGAGGAAAAACTCGGAATAATCGCGAGATTCAACGAGACGAAGACGAAGCTCTCGGAGGTCAGAACGGAACTTGAACTCACTTTGGGCAATATCGGTGACACGTTCTCGGGCGAGACAGTCAGAAAAGCGATCGATAATCTCGTTAAGATCGAAGCGAAACTGTAATTACAAAGGACACATAAAATGGCATTTGAAAGTTTGTCCGCCAAACTGCAGGCGGTAATAAAAAAGATGCGCGGCCAGACGAGGGTCACGGAAAAGGACGTCAAAGAGTTCATGCGTGAAATACGTATGGCTTTTCTCGAGGCTGACGTAAACTATAAAGTCGCCAAAAATTTTATCGCCGAAGTATCGGAAAAGGCTGTGGGACAGACAGTCCTCGAAAGCCTTAATCCGGGTCAGCAGATCGTAAAAATCACAAATGAATCGCTTATAGAGCTTCTCGGACCCGCTCAGGCAAAACTGGACCTTTCCAAGAACCCGCCGAACGTCATAATGATGGTCGGCCTTCAGGGATCAGGTAAAACGACAGCCGCTTCAAAACTCGCTCTTCATCTGAAAAGAGAAGGAAAAAATCCGATGCTCGCGGCGTGCGATATATACAGACCGGCCGCCGTAAAACAGCTTCAGGTCTTGGGTGCTCAGATAAATGTGCCCGTATATTCATGCGAGCCCGGAACGCCCGCTGTACGGATCGCGACTGAAGCAGTTAAAAAGGCATTCAGAAGCCTCAACGATGTGGTTATAGTCGACACTGCCGGCCGTCTCCAGATCGACGATGAAATGATGCGGGAACTCGAAGATCTCAAAAAAGCTCTCGATCCGGCGGAGATACTGCTTGTCGTAGACTCTATGACAGGTCAGGACGCCGCGAATGTTGCGCAAAGTTTCAACGAAAGGCTCGATATTTCCGGAATCATCCTCTCGAAACTCGATTCAGATACGAGAGGCGGCGCGGCGCTTTCAGTCAAGGCGATCACGGGAAAACCTATTAAATTCGCTTCAAACGGCGAAAAAATGAACGACTTTGAGCCGTTTTACCCGGACAGGATGGCGAGCAGGATACTCGGAATGGGCGACGTTCTGACGCTTATAGAGAAAGCGGAGCAGATGATCGATGAAAAGGATGCGAAGGAGCTCGAAAAGAAACTCAAGGAGCAGAAATTCGACCTTGAAGACTTCCTTAAGCAGATGCAGCAGATCAAAAAAATGGGCGGTATCGGAAGCATGCTGAAGATGATGCCGGGGGTCGCAGGAAATATAAACGAAGATGATATAGACGAGAAGAAAATGTCGAGGACTGAAGCGATAATCCAGTCGATGACGCCTAAAGAGAGAAAGAATCCTTCGATTCTGAACGCGAGCAGAAGAAAGAGAATAGCTGCCGGAAGCGGAACGACGGTCCAGGATGTCAACGTTCTCATCAGGCAGTTCGAATCGATGAAGGAAATGATGAAAAGACTCAATTCAAACGGTAAGTCGGGCAGAAAGGGAATGAACAACCTCTTCGGAGGAAGAAGACCTTTCTGATGATATAAAACGACGATAAATTTATGGAGGTGACAGAAAATGTTAAAAATCAGACTGAGAAGGATCGGCGCTAAGAAAACACCTTTTTACAGGATCGTAGTAGCTGAGTCCAAGTACGCGAGAGACGGCAGATTCGTTGAGGAGATCGGAACATACAATCCTCTGGTCGAACCCGCTGAGATCAAGATCGACCTCGAAAAGGCTGATCAGTGGATCAAAAACGGCGCGCAGCCTACTGATACCGTTAAGGCTTTGATCAAAAAAGCCAAAGAGGCATGATTTAAGGGGTGTACGTAATGAAAGAACTTTTGGAAACTATCGTAAGAATGCTTGTTGACGATCCCGACGCAGTAAAGGTCGAAGTGATCGAAAACGAGAGAAGCACTCTTCTTCAGCTTTCTGTCGCACAGAACGACATGGGCAAAGTTATAGGCAAGGAAGGCCGCATCGCAAAGTCGATCAGGACGGTCATCAAAGCCGCGTCCAGAAACGAGTCCAAACCCGTTTATGTCGATATAGTTTGATACGGAGCGTATTATTACGGGAGAAAAGGCTTTTGCTTGATTATTTAACAATAGGCGAAATTGTAAATGTTCACGGCGTCAGAGGAGAAGTCAAGGTGCTTCCCTCTACAGATGACCCCGGGCGATTCAAACTGCTGAAACAGGTGAGAATTGTCCGGGACGGTTCCGTCTGTGTAAAAAAGGTCACCGGAGCAAAGGTCTCATCCGGAATGGCGATCCTCGCGCTCGAAGGCGTTACGACAAGGGACGACGCCGAAAAGCTCAGGGGAAGTTTCCTCGAAGTTGAAAGAAAAGACGCGCTTAAACTGCCTGAAAATCGCTGGTACATAGGCGATATCGTCGGCTGCTCGGTTTATGAGGAAGACGGAACGTGCCTGGGGAAAGTCACGGATGTAGGAGAGACGGGCAGCAACGATTATTACGTCGTCAGAGACGAAAAAAACAGAGAAATGTGTATCCCGGCGCTCAAAGAAGTTCTGCTGGATGTTGATGTCGTTGAACAGAAGATCACCGTAAGGCTTTTACCCGGCCTTAAGGAAGTGTATTATGAGAATTGATTTTTTGACTCTTTTTCCGGATATGATCAGGGCCGTAATGGGTGAGAGTATCGTAAAAAGAGGAGTTGATGCCGGATATCTCGAGATCAATTACGTCCAGATCAGGGATTTTACGGAGAACAAGCAGAAAAAAGTGGATGATTATCCGTATGGAGGAGGACCCGGACTGATAATGCAGTATCAGCCCATCGTTTCTGCTTACGAATCAGTCTCAAAAGACGGCGAAAAACCGTACTGCATCTATATGTCTCCTCAGGGTAAAACGTTCAACCAGGAAGTCGCGAGAAGGCTGTCGAAACAGAAGCATCTCGTGATACTTTGCGGCCACTATGAGGGAATAGACGAAAGAGTTATCGAAGAAATAGTCGATGAAGAAATATCAGCCGGAGACTTTGTGCTGACAGGAGGAGAGATCCCCGCCATGATGGTCGCCGATTCAGTCGCAAGGCTGGTGCCCGGAGTGCTCGCTTCGGAAGACGCGACTGTTTCGGAATCTCACTCCGAAGGTCTGTTGGAATATCCTCAATATTCAAGACCTGCCGAAATAAACGGCAGAAAAGTCCCCGAAGTGCTCCAAAGGGGAAATCACGGCGAAATAGAAAAATGGAGATTTGAGCAGAGCCTCGAAAGGACGAAAATAAAACGTCCTGATCTGTATGAAAAATATTGCGCGGCTCACGGGATCCTTGAAGATAAAAACGATAAAAACTTCTTCGGAAACACTCCGGAGAGCAAAAAAATATATTATTTGGACAACAGCGCGACAACAAGACCCTCAAAATGGTCGCTGGAGGCCGCAGAACGGTCATACAGGGACTTTTACGGAAATCCCTCGTCATTACACCTTTTGGGAATGGAGGCCGAAAACGAGCTCACAAGGGCTCGTGCGAGGCTCTCGTCGATCTTGAGAGTCAGGCCGTCCGAAATTATTTTTACCTCCTGCGCGACGGAAGCGAACAATACGGCGATCCGCGGATATATGGAACTGAACAGCAGAAAAGGAAAACACATTTTGTTTTCTGCCGCCGAGCATCCTTCGGTCAGCGAGACTGTAAGGGCGCTTTGTAAAAAAGAAGGATACGAATGCGATGAGATACCTCTCGATCAGTCAGGCAGAGTAGACGTCGAAGCGCTGGCAGGTTTGATCCGCCCCGAAACAGCTCTTATATGCGTGCTGCATGTGA